>OBLU010000279.1_pt1 | contig 49967 bp, 49 predicted proteins | sample 1518681 | NCBI WGS metagenome assembly OBLU01 (sample SAMEA3539304, study PRJEB22396) | soil metagenome | biome: tundra; feature: field; material: soil | place: USA | collected 2010-05 | depth 0.15 m
ATGAAGCCATTGGAGAAGCTTGCCGAGCTTCTTGCGCTGACCGGTTGAGCCCGCCCTGAGATCTGGCCACGGACATGGAACGGTGTGGAACGCGGACCTGCCTGCCAAAGACATATGGTCTGCATGGAGTTTTCCTCACGCGCAGGTGCGATTGTGATTTTCGTGGCTTTCCACTGACGCGAGACCTCGTTTCATTCCTATCGAGACCGATGCCGAACCAATCAAGGGAATCTGGCTCTTCTCAGACTCCGACGATCCGCCCGAGTAACGCTTGGATTCGCGTTGCAGTCTGACCGGCCGCCTCTGGCGACAGGTCTCGGGTGATGACCTCCAATGCAGCATCTCCTCGCCCAAGTTCGCGCTGAAGTTGGTCCCGAATCTGAGCAAAGTCCGAGCTTGTGAAATCTAAAGCGGTGACACCATCTGCGTTCGCTACCTCAAGGCACTGAACCGGCCTGGATTTGACGGAGGACGGCGGATGGCCAAGCTCATCGTCCAGCCAAGCTGAAAGCCCGGGACCCGAAACGACGGTCATGCCTTCCATCTCGACGGGTTCGGAACGGCGGTCGCTTGACCCGCCCGGACTCCAGCAAACGAACGCTGTCCGAGTAGGCGCATCCTGCAGGCGCGCTTGGAGGGATAACCGGATCAGACGCGCGTTCTCGGACAACTTGCGACATTCCGCGGTTAACCAATCCTGATCATCGAAGGCGGTCGGGTCTGACCTCCACTTGGTTTCGACCACGAGCAGTCCGCCAGGGCCGATGGCGATGTGGTCGATGTCCCCGTATTTCGGAATGGTGTGCGACACCACCTTCCACCCTCGAGGACGCAGCTTACGGAGTTCCTGGGCGGTCCACTGCTCGGCGGTCGTGCCCATCATCAGGGAAGCAGTTCCCGAGAGTTGGACGACAAGGAACACCAGGAACCACACCACACTCGCCAGCCATACCCCGGCGACGAATCCCCTCGCCCAGGAAGGCAGGAACTCCGTCAGGCCTGCAAGGGCGATCCCAACGACAAGGACCACAAGGAGGCGGCGCTATGAAGTCCCGATGAAAGCCTTCTGCCGGTCTCGCGCCAGCTGGCGTGAGTACCGGCCTGCCCGGTCCTCGACAAGGCCAATGTCGGTGGCTAGGTCGTTCAGGATGTCGCGGAGCGTCACCCGCCCAGCATTACAGGGTAGGCACTACCGAAGCGCGACCGTGGCTGGCTGTCGTCATTCGTCTTCTCGTTCTGGTCCCGGCTCCACCTCCACCGACCCGGTATCCCCATAAGTTCATCGACCGTGATGTCCCAGGGTCGCCCCGTTCGCTTAACACACCGTGTGATCCTTAGTGCATCCCCGTGTCTTTCACGCAGGGCTGGGAGGGTGCCGGGATGAGGATCGGTCCAGGGAAAGTTGACTGGCGATCGGCGAGGACATCCTGAGTTCGTGGCCGACCAACCTTCTGAATTGGAATAGTTGAAGTCCACATCTGTCTAGTTCCCTTGACGCAGTTAGTCTAGTACCCTAGACTACTCCACGTGAAGCCGATGGCCAAACGGGTGGTAGTGAGGATGCTTTCTCAAAGGGGTGCGGCGATGATCCGGCAGGACGGTGATCACGAAGTGTGGAAGCTGGGCGATTGCCAGTGCTATGTGCCGAAACACAAGACCGTGACGGTCGGGGTTTGCCGCAGCATTCAGGATGCGATGGCCCCAGAGTTTGGAAAGGGATGGCTGCAGAAATGACCGACGTCTATGAGTACGAGATCCACCAGGAGGGACGTAGCTGGGTCGTCCGGATCCCCACTTTGGGTCTCACCACCCAAGCTCGGAACTTGCGTGAGACCGACCGCATGGCGAAGTCGATCATCGCACTGCACCTTGAGAGGGACCCAACCTCGTTTGAGGTGTATCGATCGAACATCATTGGTCTCCCGGGAACCGTCGCTGAAGATGTCCAGCGGGCCATTGAGGAACGTGGCCGACTTGCTGCTGCACAGGCGGCCTCAGTCAGCGCTACCACCAAAGCGGCCACCGAGCTGGTTGAAATTGGTGTCCCGCTTCGAGACGCCGGGTACCTTCTTGGCATTTCCCACCAACGGGTTGCCCAGCTCATCGACGTGTCTACCGAGACTGGGTGAATCCTGGAACTCAGGACCCACAGGTTCCTTGACTGCGGACCGGTCGCAGACTGCCCCCATATGTGCATTGACCGCGGTGTCCAAGGGGCGCCCCGGACGCAGGGACGGTGGGGCACTTCTCCGGCACCTTAACCATCGGGCGCTTACTTGGGGTCTGACGAGGATCGGTACGAGATTTAGCGGTAGCCGTGGTTCAGGCTGAGATCGCATAGCGGGATTGGCAAAAGGGTCAAATGACCCTAGTGGGTCGTCGAGGTCAATGGCGACAATGAACCTTGAAGGCTTTTCGACAGAGGAGCAAAATCATGCGACGTAACGTATTTGATGTCCTCGCCAGTGCGGGAGGGGCGGTCCTTGTGATTGTGCTCCTGGTGGCCGGTTCATTGTCGATGTGGGGCTACAGCTTCGCCAGTTCGAACGTCCACAGCCAGTTGGCTCAGCAGCAGATCGTCTACCTCAACCAGTACGCCGGCCAACCGCTGACGACGGGTGCGCAGGCCGAGGCCTATGCCGACCACTTCACCGCCGTGCACCTGAGTGAGATGCCTTACGGCGGGGTGTACTCGGCCGTGAGCGCGGCATCGAAGGCGAACCCGAAGGACGCCACGCTCGCCACTGAAGTCCAGACTTCGTTCCAGGGCACGACCCCGCGGGCCCTGCTCGTCGAGGACTACGCCTACTCGGAGTCGGAGTTCGCTAATCGAGGCAATGGGGACAGCTGCCGGACCGACCATCCGGCAATTCGGTGCCGTACTAAACTATTTATTTTTTGAATTTCGGTTTCAATGACATCTTCGGTGATGTCCTCGTGTAATTGCTGATGCCGGGGGCGAACGATCTCTTCGGTGTGTGCCAGCCCGAAGGGGATGAAGAGCAGCCCCGGTTGGTACACATGGTCGTCGTTCTGATCCACGACGACGATCTCGACATCCGCGGCTGGGTAGAGCCGCCGCAGGCGGTTTGCGCTCAGGGTGCCCCCGGTACCCCACCGGGGATGACGATTCGCTTGGGCATGCTCCCATTGTCGGCTCCAGATCCCGGTCCGAACGCTCTCTATTACCTTCGGGGCCGGCCGCCCTACTCCCTAGCTCTGCGCGAGACGATCGCCGCGAAGTGCGGCCTCGCCGGCACCGGACGACTGCTCGACGTTGGCTGCGGTCCCGGTGTGCTTGGCGTCGAACTCGCCCCGCTTGTCGGCGAGGTCGTTGGCCTGGACCCCGATGTCGACATGCTTGCCGAGGCGGCTCGCCACGCCAGACAGGCTCGGGTAGCCAATGTCCAGTGGGTCGAGGCCCTGGCGGAGCAGATCCCGGAACTCGACCTTGGCACGTTCCGGCTGGTGACCTTCGGCCAGTCGTTCCACCGGACCGACTGGGAACGGGTAGCCGAGGCGGTGTTCGACGTGCTCAAACCAGGCGGAAACATCGCTCTTGTGGCCCACACGGTGGAAGGCCGGCCGGAGCCGGCGGGGCCTGGCCTCCCCAAGATCCCCCACGAAGCCATCCGGTCGCTGGTCGACAAGTATCTGGGTCCGAAGCCTCGAGCTGGACGCGGGTTCGCCGCCCCCGCCACGGACCGGTGGGAGGATGCCCTCGGCCGGACTCGCTTCGGGCGCTGCCACCAGATTTTCGCCCCAGGTCGGCCCGACATAGTCCAAGACGTCGACGGCGTCCTCGCCAACTACCTGTCGATGTCGTTTGCCGCCCCGCACCTGTTCGGCGACCGGCTCGACCTCTTCGTGGCTGAGGCCGGCCAGGCCCTGGCCGAGAGCTCCCCTTCGGGGCTCTTCTGGGATTGGCCGGGAGACACAGAGATCGTTATTGCCGGCAAGCCGAGATAACGAACGGGGGCCAGGCCCGCGTGGCCGGAGTCCCGACTGAGGATGGAGGATGTGTGTCAGACTCAGGCTCGCACCACCCTGCCTCCGGCTTGAAGGACCCCATCATGCTCGAGAAGCACAAGGCCAAGAAACCCACCCATGGGGTGCTCACGGATGCGGAGTTCGAGACCCAGAAGGCACGCCTCCTCGGGGAGTAAGGGTGCGCTTCCATGCTGAGCACCGAATCGGCGGGTCCGAAGAAGCCGTGGCCGCCCTTCTGGTCGATTCCGCCTTCTATCTCCACCTCGCCCTCCCGGACTTGAGCCTTCCGGAGCTGGTCGACGAGGAGTCCGGGGTAGGCCGCGCCATGTTGCGCCTCCGCTACGAGTTCGTGGGGAGCCTCGATCCGATCGCCCAACGTTTGCTCGGCTCCAGCCGGCTGGCATGGGTCCAGGAGGTGCAGGTCGACAAGTCGGCAGGCACCGGCGCGCTCAGCTTCGAAGCCGAGAAGGACCCGAGGCGCCTGTACGGTGCCGCCGACTTCGTCCTCACCGAAACCGAGGGAGGCACCCTTCGGCGCATCGATGGCGAGCTGGTGGTGGGGGTGCCGGGCATCGGTCGCATGGCGGAACGACGCATCGTGCCAGGCCTCCTGCGCCGGATGGACATCGAGGCGCAGGCGATGGACGACCAGCTGCGGAGCCGGCCGGGGTGATCTCGAGGGGGCTACGTCGAGGACGCCGCGGACACCGGTGACGCCAGCTTGAGGGCCCCCAATGAACCGAAGAAGTTGGCCTGCCCGAAGCTGAAGACTCCACCGTCGGAGGCCACCAACCAGTACCCGGTGGCCTGGAGCGAGAAGTTGGAGAAGTTCAACGCGTAGGGGCCGGGGGCGATGCTCACGATCGGCTTGTTGAGTGGCTGTCCACCCATCGAGCCCATGAAGCCGGCATTGCCGAAGTTGAACACCCCGCCGTCCGAGGCCACCAGCCAGTAGCCGTCCCCGACGACTGACCCGTTCTGAGGGTTCACCGATCCGGCGGTGGAGGCGATGCCCACGATGGGCTTGTTGAGGCGCTTGCCTCCCATCGACCCGAAGAACTTGGCGTCACCGAAGGAGAAGATGCCTCCGTCACTGGCCACCAGCCAGTAGCCACCACCGGACGGAGTGGCGGCGATCCCGACGATGGGGGCATTGAGGTGCTGACCACCCATCGAGCCCATGAAGGACGCGTCGCCGAACCCGAACACCCCGCCGTCCGAGGCGACCAGCCAATAGCCGTAACCGGCCTGGGTCGCCGCGATACCCACGATGGGCGCATTGAGGGGCTTGCCCTGGAGCGACCCGTAGGCGGTAGCGTCACCAAATGCCGCGACGTTGCCATTGCTCGCCACCAGCCAGTAGCCGCCGCTGTCAGGAGTGTGGGCGATGCCCACCGTGGGGGCACCGAGCGACGATCCGGGCGATGAGCCATAGAAGCCGCTGGCGCCGAAGCTGAAGACCCCGCCGTCACCCGCGGCCATCCAGTAGCCGCTCCCGGCGGCGGGCACGGTGAACACCGGCGTGCCTCCGGTGTTGACGGAGATGTTGTTGCCCGAGATGGCGCTCGAGGAGGCCAAGGCCGACTGCCAGATGCCGTAGAAGACGTTGGAAATAGTGTTGCCCTGGATCACGGTGCCCGTCAGTGGTGCGTAGACGCTCAGCACCTCGACCCCAGCAGTCTGGGTGAGGTTGGCGCTGGCCGGTGGACCTTCGGTGTCACCGGAGGTGCCGCTGGGGCCGACGGGGATGGCGTCGTTACTGAAGGTGTTGTTGGTGACCACGTTGCCGTTGATGTCCTGGAGCGGGGCGTGGCTGTGGATGGTCATGCCGGCCAGCCCGTCTCCGACGGCCGTGTTCCCGGTGAACGTGTTGTTGTAGACGGCCGAGCCCGAACCGTCGGCCGCGGCCAGTAACCCGGCGGCCCCGTTGTTGTTGGCTGTGTTGTTCACGACCATGTTGTTGTAGACCCCGGCCTGGGACGGCTGGGGTTGGCCGATGGTCGGCCCACTTGTCGAGACCGCGGCCTGGCTGTGGCCGGTCAGGGTGATCCCGCAGTCGGTGGCGTTTCCATTCACGGTGTTGCCGCTGATGGTATTGCCATCGGTCGGCCCCGTCTCGTCGGTCAGCAGGATGCCGCCGGCGTTGTTCTCGACGGTGTTGTTGGACACCGTCGAGTTGACCACGCTCATGAGGTGGATCGTCTCGCCGTAGTCATCGAAGGGGTTGGGGGGCTGCGGGCAGTCGGCGGCGGTGGGGTGGTTTATGCAGGCGTCGTTGTTGTTGACGATGTTGTTCTCGATGAGGGCGCCGGTCACGCTGGTGGGCGTCGGGGCCGTTGCCGGTGGGGTGAAAAGGCAACCATTGGTGTTGGGTGTGGACGGGGTAATGCAGATGCCCTCGTTGTCGGCGTTGAGGACCGACAGGCCGTCGATGGTGACCTCATTGGCGTTGATGACCAGGCCGTTGGGCGCGCCGGTAGCGTCGATGATGGTGTTCGACGCCGACCCTTGCATTGCCGGGTCCGAGGTAATGGTGACCCCGCTCAGCAGGGGCCCAACCGTGTCGGAGGTGCCTGTCGGGTTCTGGGCGGACGGGTAGGTTCCGGGCTCCAAGATGATGGTGCTGGCGGCGGAGGCCTCGGAGAGGGCGTAGCCGAGCGTGAGACAGTTGGTTTCCTGGCAAGTGCCAACGTCGTGCCCGTTTGTCGCCACCCTCAGTGTTGCCGCCGCCGCCCCTGCCGGAGAGATAGCGACGAGGGAGATCAACGTCCCGCTCCCCACCACCAGTGCAGCTGCGGCGATCAACCGGCCGAGCCGGCTGCTGTGACGCCCAAAAGACCGTGCCATCAACGTCCTCCCCTACCACTGTCGTGTGCCTGTCGTGGTATCTGCCGCCGACCGCCTGGGATCGTATATGGTCCGACCCCGTTTGTCTCTTGCCACTTTCCCTACTCGCCCAGCGCTCGGTTGCTGGCCCCAACCGACAGCTTTTCGACGACGCCGCATTCGCGGCCAAACGTGCTCCCACCACGCTCTCTCCGGGAGGCCAACTCCACCCCGCCAGTCCGCGAACCGGCTCGGGCATCAGCTCCCGATGATCCCCGACCCGTGTTCGGGTGATGTCGCGACATCCATCGGAGCTTCTCGAGCTCATCGTGTTGGAGCGTCCGGGTGATCGTCTGCCATCGACCCGGCATTCAACCCTTCTCAGACGTGATGGACGACCCAACTCACGCCTTGGAACGCCCGCCACCCCAGGTAGATGACCGAGGCCACCAACATGAACTTGAAGTACCAGGGAGTACTGCGGTGTTCGAGAGTTTCCGAGCCACAGGTCGGGCACGTACCATCCTCGGCCAGCTGGTCATCCTCGAGGTGCTGGTCGCACTGTTCACACCAGGCCACCGCTCACCTCCGACGTCCTCCACCTCCGTTGGGACCCTTGGCCCGAACCCGTAGTTTGATCGGCGTGGGGCCCAGTTCGAAGCGCTCGCGCAGCCCCCGCTCGACGTAGCGCAGATAGGTCGGTTGGAGCCGACCGTTCGTGAAGAGGGTGAAGGTCGGCGGGTCGTTCGCCCCTTGCACCGCGTACTGGATTTTGGCTCCCACCGGGGGGTGCGCCATCTGAATCGACTTCATGGCCCGGTTGAGCTCTCCGGTCGGGATGCGCGAGTGGTACGCCTCTTCGGCAGTGGCCACCGCCGGCAGAATATGGTGCACGCCCAGTCCGGACAGGGCACTGATCTTCAATACCGGAGCATCACCGAGGAAGGCCAGCCGATCACCGATGTCGATGAGGATGTCCGGCCGATCCTCGGTGGGTATCAACTCCCACTTGTTCAGCACTATCACTGTCGGGCACCCGGCGGCGGCCACCCGTTCGGCCAATCGCTGATCTTGGTGGGTGACGCCCAGCGTGGCATCGATGATCAGCAGGGCGATGTCCGCCCGGTCCAACGCTTCGAGGGCACGCAGTACCGAGAAGTATTCGGTGCCCCGCTCGGTCCGTGACTTCCGGCGCATGCCGGCGGTATCGATGAAACAGACCGTCCCCTCGGGGGTCTCCACCACCGTGTCCACCGCGTCACGGGTGGTGCCGGGCGCATCGTGGGTGATCGACCGTTCATCACCGACCAACCGGTTGAAGAGTGTCGACTTCCCGACATTTGGCCGGCCGACCAGAGCCACCCGCGGAATCGAGGTGCCACTCCCCTGCCGGTCCCCGCCGGGTTCATCTTCATCTCCCGACATTGCCGCCACGGCGTCAGGGTCCGGCAGGAGCCGCACCACGTCGTCGAGCAGGTCGCCGGTTCCCCGTCCATGCAGGGCGCTCACCGGCCACGGATCACCCAGGCCCAACGAAACCGCCTCCCATGCATCGGGTTCGCGCTGGGACGAATCGACTTTGTTGACGACCACCCGCACCGGACGGCCGGATCGTTTGAGGAACCGGGCGACCGCCATGTCTTCGTCGATGAGGCCGACAGTGACATCGACCACCAGCAGCACGACGTCGGCCTCGGCCACCGCTCGTTCAGCTTGGGCACTGACCTGGGCATCGAGAGGATCGTCGGTCGACAGCCACCCCCCGGTATCCACCACGGTGAAGGCGTGACCGCACCACTCGGCATCGAGTTCTTTGCGATCCCTGGTGACACCCGATCGTTCCTCGACCACCGCGGCCCGACGACCGACGATCCGGTTCACCAATGTCGACTTTCCCACGTTGGGCCGTCCGGCGATCACCACCAATGGTCGGGTGCGGGTGCTTTCTGTCGTGGCCTCCGGCGCAGGGGTGGTCATCGTGACACTCCGATCGTGACGGGTACCCGTTCCGGTCGGGATACTTCGGTGGAACCACATCCGCCGGCGGACAGGGTCGAAACAGGGCCGGTTCCGTCGAGCGCCCGGCGCAACGAGAGTCCGTCGGTGGCAACGATCTCCACCGGACGAGGTAGGTCGGTCACTGTCAGGTTATCGAGGAAGCGACCCTCGGAGAGGCATGAGTCGGGAAGAAGATAGCGATCGCCTTGGGGCTCCGCCTCGAGGGCCCGGGTCAGATCGATGCCGGTCATCAGCCCCGATACGCCGATGTTGCCACCAAAATAGTCGTTCCGCACCGGCACCAGCCGGATATCCGAGCGTCCGAGGGACTCCACCAACGGGGCCAGAACCCTTGCGCCGTACTCACCGGTGAGGATGGCGATCGGTGCATCTCCGCCCGACCGTGGCGTGGTCGGATCGGCACGTTGGGCCCGGTAGCCCGACGCCGGTGCCCCATCCACCCAGGCGAAGAAGCCCGGCCGCACGCCCAACGCCGCCCGTTCGTCTCCCCCGAATGCCGCTTCGAATGCCCGGGCCATACCCAGGCCATTCTCGTGCTGGGGAAAGCCGTCGTAGGTGGATGTTGCCGGGAAGGGCCGATCGGCCATCAGGTAGTACTCGTCAGCGGCGTAGACCATCCGTCGGCCGAGGGCAGTGAGAAAGGTCTCCTGCCATAGATCAATCGCATCACAGACTTCGGCCGCTTCTTCTCGGGTGTGAGGTCGCATGCCCGCTTCATTGGAGAATCGACTCACCCCCAGAGGCACGCACGCCACCGTGGCCATCGTCGGGTACCGGTCGAGCACGCCCGCCAGGGTGTCGTGCAGGATCTCCCCGTTGTTGCGGTCTGGGCAGACCACAATCTGGCCGTGAACCTCGATACCCCCGTCGAGAAGGGCGCTCAACCACCGCAAACTGGTGGCTCCGCGTTGGTTGCGCAGCAATCGTGATCGCACATCGGGATCGGTGGCGTGGATCGAGACGAACAACGGGCTCAAACGCTCAGTGAGAACCCGTTCCAGGTCCATCTCGGTAAATCGGGTGAGCGTGGTGAAATTGCCGTACAGAAACGAGAGCCGGTAGTCATCGTCCTTGAGGGACAGGCTCCGCCGCATTCCCTTGGGAAGCTGGTTGATGAAGCAGAACTCGCAGTGGTTGTCGCAGGTCCGAACCCGATCGAACAGAGCTGATGAGACTTCCACACCCAAGGGCTCCCCCGGTTGCTTGCCGACCGACACCGAAAATGGGTCAGCCACCCCGCGACGGCGGACCACGAGGTCCAATTCGGGCTCGTCGACCAACAGGCTGTACTCGATGACGTCGCGCGGCGACCGTCCGTTGAGGAAGAGAAGTTCGTCCCCGGGCCGGAGCCCGGACAGATCCGCCGGTGACAATTCGGTGACGGCGACGACCGTAGGCGCCGTCGTACCGCGTGGTACCGACATGTGCCAAGGTTACCCGGTCCCCCGTGTGGCCATGGCGGTGACCCCCGGTCCCGGTGCCGTCGGCTCACCACTAGCCTGGGAATGTGCCCGTTGAACGAGTTCTTCTGGCCGAGCCGAGAGGGTTCTGTGCCGGCGTAGAGAAAGCCATCAAGGCGTTGGCGTGGATGGTGCGGGTCTTCGAGCCACCCGTCTACTGCTATCACGAGATCGTCCACAACCAGCATGTCGTCGACCAGTTCCGGGCCCAAGGAGTCATCTTCGTGGATGACGTCACCGAGGTCCCGGCCGGGGCGCCGCTGATGCTCTCGGCCCACGGTTCTGCCCCCGAGGTGGTCGATGCAGCCCGTGACCAGGGCCGGGTCGTGGTCGATGCCGTATGCCCCCTGGTCACCAAGGTGCACCATGAGCTGAAAGTCCGGGCCCGGAAGGGGTACACGGTGCTCTATGTCGGCCACCAGGGTCACGAGGAGGCGGTAGGCACCATGGCCGTGGCACCAACAGCTGTGCGCCTGCTCGAGCGGGTGGAAGACGTCGACGCGTTGTCGGAGCCGGAACCCGGTGAAGGCGGCTCGTCACAGGTGGCTCTGCTGGCCCAGACCACACTGAGCCACGATGAATGGTCCGGCATCGTCGATCGGGCCCGGGAGAGGTTCCCCGACCTGTGGATGCCCAACCGGAGCGATCTGTGCTTTGCCACCACCAATCGTCAGGCTGCGCTCAAAGCGGTCGTGGGACAGTCCGACACAGTGGTGGTGATCGGATCGGCCAACTCCTCCAACACGGTGGCGTTGGAGAAGGTGGCGTTGGCATTCGGCTGTCCCCGGGTGATCCGGATCAATGACGCATCCGAGCTGCCCGACGACCTCAGCGGCACGGTGGGGGTGACCGCCGGTGCGTCCGCCCCGGAAGCTCTGGTGCAGGCGGTGGTGTCCCGACTGGCTCCTATCCACGGAGTCCAGGCGGCTCCGATCACCGTGGAAGAGGAGTACTTCCCACCTCCGCCCGAACTGCGCGAGATCCTGCGGAGCCTGGAGGCCGCGGTAGCCCTGATGACCGCGGCTCCGATGGTCGGTGGAGCGGTGGTCGACGGTGGGACGACTGTGCTCTCGGGTGATCGCTCCACCGATGCGGCCGACGTGCTGGAGGCGTTCGCCGGTGGCCCGGCCGCTCAGTACCGTCCGGTCGAAGCCACCGATCGGTCGTAGAGCTCCTGAATCGTCTCGGTGAGCTCTTCGGTCATGGTGTGAAGCTGGCTCCGCGGCACCCGACCGCTCGCGGTACGGGCCGGTGCGGCAATAGGCTCGCCCACCACCAGATGGATACGCCGGGGTCGGGGGATCTTGGTGCCCTTCGGCATGACCGATGCCGAGCCGCCGATACCCACCGGGATCACCGGTGCCCCGGTGCGTGCGGATAGAAAGGCCACGCCCTGGTGGAGATCCTGCACCACCGGCCCCGCTCTCCGTTCCCCCTCGGGGAACAGGACCAACACTTCGCCGGCGTCGAGGACCCGCTGAGCCAGGCGCAAAGCCTCCCGATCAGCGGCTTGGCGATGAACGGGGAAGGCCCCCACCGACTGGAGGAACCGCCCCAGCCGAGGTCTCTTCCACAGGTTGTCCTTGGCCATGTAGTGAAGTTTCCGCCGGGTCACCTCCGAGGCCACAAAGAAGTCGATCCCCGAACGATGGACCGGAGCGATGATCACCGGTCCCTCGGAGGGAACCCGCTCCATGCCCTCCACCTTCGTGCGGAACAACAGACGGTTCAACCCATGCACCAGGGCCCGCAGAAACCGGTAGATCGGGGTGAAGCTGGTGTCCACCTCCGCGTCGCCCAACGACGGTGACACCGCGTCCTTGGGGCCTGTCGTATCGCTCACAGCCATGCCAGTACCTCTTCTACCACTGCTTCGCTCGAACGCCCGGTGGTGTCGATGACCTTCGCACCTTCGGCAACCTCGAGAGGGGATGCCGCACGGGTGCTGTCGAGGTGGTCGCGCCTGGCTAATCGGTCAGGCCCCTCTTCGCTCCGGCGCCGAGCCCGCTCCTCGCCTGAGGCGGTGAGGTAGATCTTCAGGTCGGCGTAAGGAAACACCACGGATCCGATGTCACGTCCTTCGACGACTCCTCCGCGGTGGTCCTCGACCCACTGGCGTTGCTGGGCCACCATGGTGGCCCGGACATCACGGTTGGCGGCCACCACCGATACCGCCCGGTTGACGTCAGGAGCGCGGATGGCCTTGGTGATATCCGTCCCGTCGGCCGTCACCCGGTCACCGACGGTGATCGACATGGTGCGGGCCAGTGTGGCTACGGCCTGGTGGTCGCCGGGATCCACTCCGCGGGTGATGGCACCCCACGCCACTGCCCGGTACATGGCGCCGGTGTCCAGGCGTTGGAGTCCTAGATGGCGGGCCAATGCCCGGGACAGGGTCGACTTGCCGGCGCCTGCGGGCCCGTCGATGGCAATGACCCTTCCGGGGCTGCCGGGCGGCCGGCTGGCTGGTGGTCGGGTCATTTCGCTGCCGCCAGTGCCTCGAAATCCTGTTGGAAACGCGGGTAGCTCGTCTTCACCGTTTCCCATCCGATGATGGTGGTCACATCGGTCGGCGACGGACAGGCGGCCCCGGCGATCGCGGCAGCCATGGCCATCCGATGGTCACCCCGTGCGTCGACAATTCCGGGCTGTAGTCCTTCGCCTCCGGAAATCACCAGGTCGTCGCCTTCCGTCCAGGCGGTACCACCGAATGCGGTCACCAGGTCCACTGTGCCACTCAAACGGTCGGACTCCTTCACCCGCAACTCGCCCACGTCGGTGAACCGGCTCTGGCCGGTTGCCATGGCCGCGGCCACGGCCAGGATCGGCACCTCGTCGAGAGATGGGATCTCCTCAGCGTGGATCACGGTTCCGGTCAGTGATGAGGCCCGGCTGGTGATCGATCCGAGACCGGCTACCTGTTCATCCACCGTGACGTTTCCTCCCATGCGTTTCAGCACGTCGAGGAAACCTGTCCGTTCAGCCCCCAGGTGTATGTCGGCCACGGTGACCACACTCCCCGGCACCACGACACCGGCAACTATCCAGTACGCCGCCTGCGAGGGATCACCGGGTACCGACACCGTGGTGGGGCTGAGATCGCTGCGGCGGATCCGAATGGTCCGCCCGGAACCGGAGGTGGAGATAGTGATGTCCGCCCCCATCTGCGCCAACATCTCCTCGGTATGAGCGCGGGTGGGAACCGGCTCGTGCACGACGGTGTCCCCTTCGGCCGACAGCCCGGCCAGCAGTACAGCCGATTTCACCTGGGCACTGGCCATCGGGGGCGTGTACTCGATGCCATGGAGTTTCCCGCCGGTGATCGCCACCGGGGGAAGGCACCGGGAACCGTGCCCACTGAGGTGTGCCCCCATCCGCCCCAGGGGTTCCGCCACCCGGTCCATCGGCCGACCGCGCAGGGAGGCATCTCCGGTGAGGTTGGCGGTCACCGGTAGTCCGGCCACTACTCCCAGCAACAGGCGCATTCCTGTCCCCGAGTTCCCCAGGTCGATGGGACCATTGGGGCTGTGAAGCCTCGAACGTCCCCCTTGGACGACGGTGGCCTCGTCCCCTTCCTCCACCTCGGCGCCCAGGGCCCGAACCGCCTCCAATGTGCGGCGCACATCGTCACCATCGGAGAGCCCGGCAATGGTGGATGTGCCCTCGGCCAGAGCAGCCAACAGGAGGGCACGGTGGGAGATGGACTTGTCGCCCGGGAGTGCGACCGAGCCCTCAAATGCCCGGCCGCCGTTGACTCGGATCGTCTCGGGACCGGAAGCGGTTGTCATAGGCTGGGCCCGACCGGGCCGCTGGTCGCCCGATAGCCGCGTTCGGACAATGCCACCAGCAACTTCTCCGTGTCACCTTCGTCGATGGTCAACACCAAGACCCCACGGTCGCCTTCGACGGAGTGGGCGATCTCGAGGTCGAAGATATTGACCCCCAGTTCGGCGGCCAGGGTGGTGATCTCGGCCAGGACCTTCGGCCGGTCGAGCACCGGTACCCGCACTTCCACCAGATCTTGGGCCCGGGGCGTCCGTTCGGCCAGGGCACGGCGGGCCACCGCGGCCCGGCCCAGGATCTCGAGTAGGGAGTCACGGTCGTGGTCGGCCACCCGTCGGCGCATGGCCACCAGGGCATCGACGAGCAGGTCGAGGGTGGCCACGATGGCGTCGGCGTTGTCATCGCAGATGTCGGGCCAGATGTTGGGCTGCCCGGCAGCGATTCGGGTCATATCCCGAAATCCGCCTGCGGCCAACTGGAGCAGCGCGGCATGCTCTTCCCCCAGGCTGGCAGCCAGGTCCATGAGGGTGGCAGCAGCCAGGTGGGGGACGTGGGAGACCACCGCCACCAGGGCGTCGTGCCGAGATGGGGCCAGAGCCACCACCACGGCACCCATGTCGGCCAGCACGCTGCGGACCCTGGTGTAAGCCACCGGATCGGTCAATGCGGTGGGAGTGAGCACCCAGGTGGCCCCAACGAACAGGTCGGCTGACGCTCCTTCTACTCCCACCTGTTCCGAACCGGCCATTGGATGGCCACCCACGAACGACGGGTGATCGACGGCGGCCACCAACGAACCTTTGACACTGCCGACATCGGTGACAATCACGTCGGGTCTGCGATCGGGACGGGCCAAAAAGTCGGTAATGATCTGACCGGCGGCATGCACAGGGGTGGCCACCACCACCAGTTCGGCGTTCGGGTCGACACCCTCGACAGAAAGGGCCCCGAGAGTGACGGCACGGGTGGCGACGCCAGGCGCGGAGTCGACACCGCTGACGTGCCACCCATGTTCACGCAGGGCCATGCCCACCGAGCCCCCGATGAGTCCGGTCCCGAAGATCATGGCCCGGCCGGGCGGCGGTGGCTGATCATCCCTTCGCTCCGGACCAAGGGAGGAGGGGGTGGCGTGGTCCTCAGTCGGGGAGGTCGTCACGGAGTCCCCTTGCGCCTTCGAGGTAGACGTGGTGGATATCGCGGCGGGGGCGTTCACTCTCCACGTGCAGCATCACCCGGATGCAACGCGGCACGGAGCCGACCACTGCCAGTTCCCGCGCACAGATGAGCGGGACGGCCCCGAGGCCGATGGACCGGGCGGCGGTGGCCGGGAAGGTCGAGATGATGTCCTCGGTGGCGGTGAAGAGGATGGAGATGATGTCGTCTTCGGACAGTCCGTTTCGTTCGATGATCTCGCGCAGGAGCGCCACCACCCTGGTGGTGATGTCCTCGGTGTCGTCGGCGTCGACGGTGGTCGCGCCCCGAATGGCTCGTACAGAAGTAGACATCAGCCAGGCATGTTACTCAGGGGCAGGCGCTGGGTCGTCGGCCGGGATCGCCGCTGCCGCCAACGCCCGGACTTCGTCGATGGTGAGGGGACGCCACGATCCGGGTGCGAGGGTGGGATCGGTCAGCGGCCCGATTCGGGTCCTGACCAGCCGGAGGACAGGATGTCCGACCGCTTCGCACATTCTGCGCACCTGGCGGTTCCGGCCCTCGTGAATGATGATCCGCAGCAGCGTCGGTGCCACCACCGCCACCCGGGCTGGTGTGGTGGGCCCGTCGTCGAGGTCGATACCGTCACGAAGGCGGCGGACGTCGCCGGCAGAGGGCTCTCCCTCCACTTCGACCAGGTACTCCTTGGGGACTCCGAACGAAGGATGGGTGAGACGATGGGTGAGCCGACCGTCATTGGTGAGGATGATCAGGCCTTCGCTATCCATGTCGAGCCGGCCGGCCGGGAACACCCGGGGATCCGATGGCACCAGGGACACCACCGTGGGGCGCCCATGGGTGTCTTCGGCCGTGCTCACCACCCCGGTCGGCTTGTTCACCAGGTAGTGCACCAACCCGGGAAGTACCGGGAGCGGCACCCCGTCGAGCTCCACCTCGTCCACCGAGGGATTGATCCGGCGTCCAAGCACGGGGACTTCGCCGTTGACAGTAATTCTGCGCGCGCTGATCAGGTCTTCGCATACCCGGCGGGATCCAAGCCCGATGCGAGCCAGAACCTTCTGCAGCCGTTCACCTTCAGAGAGTTGTGCCGAGGAGGGTGGGGGGGGTGGATCAACCATCGGCGACCGGGCGCATCTGCTCCTCGAACTCGGCAACGGCTTCTGGTCCCGGCAACAGGTCCGCCACCGCCGGTAGCTGATCGAGTCGGTCGAGGCCCAGGCGCTCCAAAAAAGCATCAGTGGTTCCGTAGAGAACGGCTTGCCCGGGACCGGCGGCTCGTCCCACCGACTCGATGTAACCCCGGTGTTCGAGAAGACGGACCACGCCGTCGACGTTGACCCCTCGAAGCGCGGCGATCTGGGCCCGCGAAACCGGTTGTTTATAGGCCACGATGGCCAGGGTCTCCAACGCCGCCGCCGAGAGCCGCGAGGAAACGCCGACGTTGGCAAATCGCTCGACGTAGGCGGCCAGGTCGGGGTGGGTCTGGATACGGAACCCCCCGGCGATGCGGGCGACCTCGAATCCCCGGTTCTCGGCCCGGCACGACTCGGCCAACTCGTCACAGAGCGGTCCGATCTGCTCGATGGGGATCTCGAGGAGCTCGGCCAGCAGACCAGGAGCCACCGGTTCGACCGCCACGATCAACACGGCTTCAATGGCTCGCGACTCAGCCGAGAGAGCCACCGATCAGCCCTCGTACTCGTCATACTCGGCCCCCACCAGCACGGGCTCCGAGGAGGTGGCGACCCACTCCACTTGCAGCTCGCCGAATGTCTGCCCCTGGTCGAGCGAGACCCGACCCTGTTTGCACAGTTCGAGGAGGGCGAGAAATCGCACAATGATCTCGATCCGAGTGGAGAGGTGCCGAGTCAGGGCCCGAAAGGTGGCTCTCCCTTCGAGGGGTAGCCGGACTTCTAGCTCATTGACGGCCTCGGACACGGTGACGGCGTCGACGGTGACGTGATAGAGGTCGACCGTGGGGACCGGTTGTGCCGCAGTGGCTCGCAAGTAGGCGGCCGCCACCTGGGCGGGGGTGACACCTTCGAGGAGGTCGGGAGCGTTGCCGGCGAAACCATCGTCGAGGCCGGCGGTGCGGGGCACCGATCGGGCGGCTCGTTCCATCAGAAGGGTGAAGCTGTCGGCGGCCGCCGCGTAGGCCTGGCACTCGAGGAGCCGGGCCAGCAGCAGGTCGCGCTCCTCCCATCCGGCCAGTTCTTCGTCCGATTCGACATCGTCGGGACCGGGAAGAAGACGGCGTGACTTCAACTCGATCAGCACCGCGGCGATCACCAGAAACTCAGACAGTGTGGCCAGGTCGATCGATTGCCAGGACGCCACCTCGGCGATGAAGGCGTTGACCAGGCCGGTCAGCGAGATGTCGTAGATGTCAACTTGATGGCCGTTGACCAGCTGCAACAACAGATCAATGGGCCCGTCGAAGACGGGAGTGGAGACGGTGGCACTCACGACCCCCGACGATACCGGTTCAACCGGGGCAATCCGTGCACCGTTCGCCGCCGCCTACGATGACCGCCTATGTCGAAGGTTTTCTCCGGTATCCAGCCCAGCGGCGATCTCCACCTGGGGAACTACTTGGGAGCCATCCGTAACTGGGTGGCTGACCAGCATGTCCACGACGCCATCTACTGCGTCGTCGACCTGCATGCTCTCTCCTTGGACATCGATCCGTCCGTGCTTCGTTCCCGTACCTACGAGACAGCCCTCGATCTACTGGCCGCCGGGCTCGACCCGGAGGCGTGCACCCTGTTCATCCAGAGTCAGGTTCCTGAGCATCCACGCTTGACCTGGCTCCTCGAGTGCACAGCCACCATGGGCGAACTGCGGAGGATGACCCAGTTCAAGGACAAGTCGGAAGGAAAGGAGTCGGTGAGGGCCGGACTGTTCACCTATCCGATCCTGCAGGCAGCTGACATTCTCCTCTACGACACCGATCGGGTGCCGGTCGGTAACGATCAACGCCAACATGTCGAGCTCACCCGTGAGCTGGCAATCCGGTTCAACGGCCGGTACGGCGATACCTTCGTGGTGCCGGAAGCGGCCTTCCCTTCGGTGGGGGCACGGGTGATGGACCTCCAAAACCCCACCCGCAAGATGTCCAAATCAGTGAGCTCACCCCTCGGAACCGTGCTGATCTTCGACCCACCGGCCGAGATAGAGCGCAAAATCAAGAAGGCGGTCACCGACACCGACGGTGAGGTCCGCTTCGATCCGGAAGCCAAGCCCGGCCTCGCCAATCTGTTGGAACTCCTGGCCGTGGCCACCGATCGGACCCCTACCGGCGTGGCGGAGGAATATCGACGGTATGGAGATTTGAAACGTGACGTGGGCGAGGCCCTCGTCGAACTGCTCCGTCCCCTTCGGGTGCGGCGGGCAGAACTGGCCTCCGATCCGGGGGAGGTGACCTCATTGCTGGCCCACGGGTCGGAGAAGGCCGGCGCCATCGCCTCGGTGACCTATCAGCGCGCCGCCGACGCCATCGGGCTGCTCGGCCGCCACTGAGCCTCGGGGTATCCGAACGATGCCCCCTCAGGTCGTCAGACCAACAGGCTCGACCACCAGTTGATGAGGTGGCCGATGAGCTGACTCCACTCGTTGCGAAACAACAGGATGAGTATGAAAGGCAAAAACATCAGTGCCGGTTGGAGCCGGTAGTACTCGGGAAGCAGCCTCACCGGAATGAACCGCTCGAGCACCGAAGCACCATCGAGCGGTGGGCACGGGATGAGGTTGAAAACAGCCAGGACGATGTTGGCGATACCTCCGATGAAGAGGATCTGACCGAGGAGGGTCGGGGGGTAGTAACCACCGTGGTAGACGATCTCACGGATGTCCAGCGGCGTGGTGAGGGTGAAGGCCAAGCCGAACAAAGCAGCCAGGACGATGTTGGTCAGTGGGCCGACCAAGGAGACCAGCACCGTGTGGTTGCGTGGACTCCGGAGCCGGTTGGTGCTGACGGGGACCGGTTTGGCCCATCCGTAGGCCCCGAGGCCCGAGAGGGAGAGGATGGCTGGCACCAGCAGGGTCCCCACCGGGTCTATGTGGCGGATCGGGTTGAGGTTCAGCCGGCCCATCCGTTTGGCGGTGTCGTCCCCGAAGGCGAGGGCAGCCACCCCGTGGGAGATCTCATGGAGAATGATCGAGGGGATCAACACCAGAAAGTAGATGATCTCGAACCGGGTGAGGCGGTGGGTTCGCAACAGGATGGCGACAATCGCTATCGCCACCACCACGATGATGGCGGTGCGCTCGTTGCCGGCAAACCGACGGGGCGGGCGACGGTTGCCCCCTACCGGGCCCGACCTTCCCCCGTAGCCCCCGCCGAACCCCATGCCTGATCCGCCTCTGCTCAGAGCCGGTTGGCGTCGTTGATGCAGAACCGAGTGGCCGGCATCGCATCCAGGCGAGCCGGGTCAATGGCCATTTTGCACTCTTCGCAGATTCCGTAACTACCATCCGCCAGCTTGTCCAAGGCGTGCGCCACGTCATCGAGTGATTCCTGAAGTTGGGTGGCCAGCACCTCGGCCTCACTCCGTTCGGCAGTCACCTGGCTCGAATCCGCGAAGTTGGGGTCGTAGGAGAGGCCCTTCCCGCCATCTCCGAACCCGAGTTCGGACAGCTGAGAGAGCAGTTGCTGCCGTTCTTCCTCGAGAAGATGGCGGTAGTCGACAGTCGGGGCTTCACCGGGCACGAGACAGATCCTACCTGGCCTGGTGCGTTCCGGCTCGCGGGTGAGCGCGTTCATATGATGCCCGGAGGTGCTCGGAGCTGAGCTTTGTGTACATCTGGGTGGTGGAGATCGACACGTGCCCCAGCAACTCCTGGACAATCCGGATATCGGCACCGTGGGCCAACATGTGGCTGGCGCACGAATGCCGGAGAACGTGAGGACTCACCCGAGCCGACAATCCGACCGGAGCGGCCCGCCGTTTGAGGATGGCCCATGCTCCCTGCCGGCTGAGGCGGCCGCCCCGGGTATTGAGGAATACCGCCTCGGAATCGCTTCGGCTGGCCCACCGCACGGGGACGACCAAGGACCGCCCGCCAGGGGAAAGCCAATCGTCGAGGGCACCGCGGGCCACCCGGCCCAGCGGCACCATGCGCTCTTTCGAGCCTTTGCCGAACACTCGCAACAGACCGTCGTCGTTCTGGACATCGAGGAGAGACAGTCCGATGACCTCAGAGATACGGGCGCCGGTGCCGTAGAGGAGCTCGAGGAGGGCCCGGTCGCGGAGGTCGAGTGGCTCGCTGCCCACCACCGAGTCGAGCAGCCGGAGGGTCTGATCCTCATCGAGAGCCTTCGGGAGACGGTGAGGAAGTCGGGGCGATGCCAGGTCGATGGTGGGATCGACCCTCAGTGAGCCTTCGTCGACCAGGAAGCGATAGAGGCCCCTGAGGGCGGTAATGGTCCGGGCCATCGAGGCAGGACCACGACCGTTGGCCCGCAGGGTCGAAAGGTAGCGCTCGAGATCCCCCGGTCCTGCCACCAGAGGGTCGACCCCCTCCGTCCTCCCCCACTCCTCCCATCCGTGAAGGTCGCGCCGGTAGGACACCAGGGTGTTGTGGGCCCGGCCCCGCTCCACCGCCAGCCACGAGAGGTACTCCTCGGCCCCGTTCGAGAGTGGCGTGCTCACCGAAGGGCGGCGAGGTGCCGGCGGGACAGGCCCACCCCCAAAATAGTGGCTGCGTCCACAATGGTCCCGTCATCCACCATGCCATCGAACCGATGGAGTGGGATCTTCTCCACGGTCATGAAACGCTCTTCGACACCTTGGCGGTTGTCAGCGACCTCGGTGAGACCGGTGGCCATGTAGATGATGGTGACCTCGTCACAGAACCCCGGGGTGTTGAGACATCGGGTGAGCTCCTTCAACTCAGCTGCGTCCTGACCGATCTCCTCGGCCAATTCCCTCCGGGCGGTGGTCTCGGGTGGCTCGCCCTCCACATCACAGGTCCCGGCCGGGATTTCGAAGAGCCACCGGTCCACCACCGCCCGATATTGGTGAACCAGCAAAACCGCCCCGTCGTCGGTGATCGGGACAATGGCCACAGCCCCCGGATGGCGAACGATGTCCCGGTCGAACTGCCTTCCGTCCGGGTCGACAAACTCCGCTCTGGCCACGGTGATGAACCAGCCCCGGTGGATCAGGGTCTCGCCGGTCTGGCGGAATCCGCCTGCCTCGCCTGCCTCCTTGGACTCCACCGGCGTCAGCTGATGTCGATCAGATGCGGGTCGCGCCCTTCGGCTCGGACCAAGGATGCGCCCACCAGTTCACGGAAGAGCGGGTGAGGCTGATCGGGGCGGCTCTTGAACTCGGGATGGGCCTGGGTGCCCACCCAGAAGGGATGACCGGGGAGCTCGATGAACTCGACCAGGCGCCCATCCGGCGATGTGCCCGAACAGACCAAGCCGGCGGCTTCGAGCCGCGACCGATAGCGGGGATTGACCTCGTAGCGGTGGCGGTGGCGTTCGGACACCACTTCGGTGCCGTAGGCCCGGGCCACTTGCGAACCTGGGAGGAGACGGGCCCCGTAGGAACCGAGTCGCATGGTTCCGCCCTTGTCCACGATGTCATTCTGGTCGTCCATCAGGTCGATGACCGGGTAACGGGTGGTGGGGTCGAACTCGCGCGAGTTGGCACCTTCGAGGTTGGCCATGGTCCGCGCCGCCTCGATCACCATCACCTGCAGGCCGAGGCACAAGCCCAGCAGCGGGATCTCGTGATCCCGGGCGTACCCGGCGGCGGCGATCTTCCCTTCCACACCCCGCTCTCCGAACCCACCGGGAATGACCAGCCCGTCAAAGTCGCGAAGACCATCGTGGTGCAACAGATCAGGCACATTGGCAGCCTGGATCCAGTTGATCTCGACTTTGGCGCCGTGGTGGAAGCCGGCGTGCCGCAATGACTCCACCACGGAGAGATAGGCGTCGGGGAGGTCGATGTACTTGCCGATGATCCCGATACGAACCGGACGGGTCGCCGCCTCCACCCGGTCGACCAGGCGCTCCCAACCCGACAGGTCGATGGGATGGGTGAGCTCATCGAAGCGCAGTAGGCGGAGGATGTACCGGTCGAGACCCTCCTCGTGCAACACCAGGGGTATCTGATAGATGTTGTCGGCATCGACGGCTGATACCACGGCTTCGATGGGCACGTCGCAGAGCAGCGAGATCTTTCGTTTCAGATCGTCGGAGATCATCCGGTCGGAACGACAGACGATCACATCGGGTTGGATGCCCCGGCTGCGCAGCTCAGTGACCGAGTGCTGGGTGGGTTTGGTCTTCTGCTCTCCCGACGGACCCAGGTACGGCACCAGGGTCAGGTGGACGTAACAGACGTTCTCGCGTCCCACGTCCCGCCGGAATTGCCGGATGGCCTCGAGGAACGGGACGATCTCGATGTCGCCGACGGTACCGCCCACTTCTACGATCACCACGTCGACATCGTCGGTGCCCAGGCGCTTGATCCTCTCCTTGATCTCGTCGGTGACGTGAGGGATGACCTGAACTGTCCGGCCCAGGTAGTCGCCGCGGCGCTCCTTGGCGATCACCGACGAGTAGATGCGTCCGGTGGTGGCGTTCGAGTCCTTGTGGAGGTTCTCGTCGATGAACCGTTCGTAGTGGCCAAGGTCCAGGTCGGTTTCACCGCCGTCTTCGGTGACGAAGACCTCGCCATGCTCGAACGGGTTCATGGTGCCTGGGTCGACGTTGATGTACGGGTCGAGTTTGCACATGGTGACCCGAAGCCCCCGGCACTTGAGCAATCGCCCCAACGACGAGGCGGTGAGCCCTTTGCCCAATGACGAGGACACCCCGCCGGTGAAGAAGATGAACTTGGTGCCGTTGCCTCGGTGCGCCCCGGGCCTCAGGTACTCACCGTTTCTCGAGAAGTCCGACCGATCTACGTCCTCAGCTGTTTCGAGAGGTAGTGCGTCCGTGGCATCGTCTCGGGAATATTCCGTCGGGCCTTGCGGGTCGGGCACTCGCCGAGGTTAGCGGAATCGCGGTGGTGGTCAGGCGGACCCCCCGGGCTGACCTCACTCAGCGCCGGGTGGTGGCGCCCGCATTGGCCGCACCGGAAAGAAGCTCGCGGGCGTGGATCCGGGCCGTTTCGCTATTGGGGCTCCCCGACAGCATGCGACTCAGTTCCACCACCCGATCCTCGGCTCCCAACACTGAAACCTCCGAGACGGTGCGACCCGCCTGTTCTGACTTGAGGACGGCCAACTGGTGGTCGGCCTGGGCCGCCACCTGGGCCAGGTGGGTGACCACCAGGACCTGGGATCGCTGGCCCAATGCCGCCAGGGCGGCTCCGACCGCGGTAGCGGCGGTTCCACCGACACCGGCGTCCACCTCATCAAAGATCAGCACTCCGGGCGCCCCGGTGAGGGCCAGCCGGACAGCCAGCATGGTCCTCGCCAGCTCGCCCCCCGACGCCACTTTCGCCAACGCGAGGAGAGGCTCGCCTGGGTTGGCGCTCAGCAGAAAACTGACCTGGTCGGCGGGCCCGTCCCCTTCCACCGACACATCGAAGCGAGCTGAAGGCATGGCCAGCGTGCGCAGGGTGGTCTGGATCTCGGCGGCCAGGGACGGAGCCGCGGCCCGTCGTGCCGCCGCCACCAGGGCATCGGCCGCCGCCAGATCCTGTTGGGCCACCGCGAGTTCCGCGTCGAGCTCCCGAGCACGCGCCTCCCGGACCTCGACCATGGACAACTGTCGCCTGGCCTCGTCGGCAAAGGCCACGACCTGTCCGAGGGTGGATCCGTACTTCCGTTCGAGCTCATGGAAACGCTGTCGACGGTTCCTGATCTCCGCCAGGCGTTCCGGATCGTCTCCCCAGGTTTCGACAACGTCCCGCAGATCGGTGGAGAGATCAGACAGGTCTGCCATTGAGGCGCGGACCCGGGCTTCGAGCGCCGCCAACGGCGGTCGCCCGGCCAGGGCTCCCGACGCTTCTGCCATACGGTCCAATGCGCTTCCGACCGATGCCTCGGCCAATGCCTCCAGGGCTTCGACCGCGGCGTCCCGATAGGCGGAGGCGGCGGCCAGCCGGTCTTCTTCCAGTTCGAGTCGACCGTCTTCGGCATCGTCTTCGATGCAGGCTGACTCGATCTCATCGATCTGGTAGCGCAGGACATCCATCTCGCGGGCCCGCTGGGCCACTTCGCCTCCCAGGGAGGCCGACTCGTCGGTGAGTGACCGCAGCCGGGACCGGGCCCGCTGAAGTTCCGACAGGTCGACCTGGCCGTACTCGTCAAGGGCCTGGCGTTGCGCAGTGGTGTGGATGAGCGAGCGATGTTGGTGCTGGCCGTGTAGTTCCACCAAGGCTGATCCGGTCTCGGTGAGGCCTGTGATCGGGGTCATCCGGCCGTTGACCCAGGCTCTTGAACGGCCGCCGGGGACCACCGACCGGCTCAGCGTTATCTCGGAATCGTCGGGCTCATCTCCCCCGCCATCTCCCCCGGCATCGCCACCTCCGGCATGGTCCGGGCCCGCGCCAGCCACGAATCGGCCCTCCACCGTCGCATCCGCGGATCCGGCTCTCACGATGCTCGGATCCGCCCGCCCCCCCAGCAGCAGGCTGAGCGCCTCGATCAGCAACGTCTTTCCGGCCCCGGTCTCCCCGGTCAGGGCGGTCATCCCGGGATGGAAGGTCACGGTGACGTCGTCGATGACACCGAGGTTACGGACACGCAGTTCCTCGAGCATCCGGTGCAACGTCGGCTCCCTATCGATCGGCCAGGTGGAACTTCGCCCGCAAGATGGCATGGAAGTTGTTGTGGCCGAAAGTCACCAGTCGGGCGGGTTGGTCGCCTTCTCGACAGCGCACCGATGACCCGGGCTCGAGTGAGGTCACCGTGGCCCCGTCCACCACCAGAACCGCCGGCCTTGGTTCGAGAATACCCAACTGCAGTTGTTCCGTCGGATCGAGGACCAGAGGACGATCAAAAAGCGTGTGGGGCGATACCGGCGTCACCACGATGGCCCGTAGGTGGGGGGAAAGGACTGGGCCCCGGGCAGACAGGTTATAGGCGGTCGATCCGGTGGGCGTAGCCACCAACAGGCCATCGGCGGCATAGGTCACAAACGGTCGCCCATCGATGGCGGCGGCGATCCGCACGGTGTGGCCCGGCACCGTCTTTTCGACAGTGGCCTCGTTGAGTGCTGTTCTTTCCACTCTGATCTCGCCATCGGGGCCAAGCACCGTGACGTGGAGGGTCATGCGCTCCTCCACCTGATGGGTCCCGGCCAAAAAACTCTCGAGAGCGACTTCGAGGCCGGCCGGCTCGACCTGGGTGAGAAAGCCCAATCGGCCGATGTTCACCCCGAGTACCGGGACCCCAGAGGTCAATGCCGATTCGACGGCCCGGAGCAGGGTGCCGTCACCACCCAGGCTCACCAACAGATCCGCCCCGTCGATGCACAGCGTTCCATCGGGTCGTTGGGCGGAGATCGCCTCATGTCCTCTCTGCGCCAGCCACTCGGTAGCTCGCAGGGCGAGGCCGGCTGCTTCGGCGCGGTCCGGCCGGGCATAGAACGCCACCAGGGTCACGTGAGGTTCCTCAATTGACCCCGCTGGTGAGCTTCCTCCACGGCAGCGTTCAACATGGACTCGACATCCAGGTCAGGTCGCCCGGTGTGGGCTCCCGCCGGCGGGTTGGCGACGGCGTGGAGGAGGAATTCGATGTTGCCGGCTTGTCCGGTAATTGGCGAAGGCATGGCCCCCATGATGACTGCTCCGGAGCCCGAGAGCGCGCTTGCCACCTCTCCGAGGGTTCGGCGGTGGATGCCTGGGTCTCTGATGATGCCCTTTCCCCGCGAAGCTTCGACCCGTCCCGCTTCGAACTGGGGCTTCACCAGGGCCACCACTGCGGCTCCGGCGGCGGCCACCGCTCCGGTCAGCGCGGGGATTGCCCGGGTCAACGACATGAAGGAGAGATCGGCGGTGACGACGTCGACCGGACGTCCACCGACGTTGCTGAGGGTGACCTGCCGGATATCGTGCCGCTCCAGGCTGATGACGCGGCTGTCTTGGCGGAGTTTGTCGTGCAGCTGACCCCGCCCCACATCCAAGGCGATCACCGATGCTGCGCCCGACTGCAACAGGCAGTCGGTGAATCCTCCGGTCGACGCCCCGGCGTCGAGGGCGCGAAGGCCCCTGACGTCGATGGCAAATCGTTGGAGTGCAGCCTCAAGCTTTTCGCCGCCCCTGCTCACGTAGAGCGGTGGCGGACCACAGAGTTCGATCGGTTCCCCGGATGCCACCAGGCGCGCCGGTTTGTCGGCCACGGAACCCGAGACGAGCACCAGTTTTTGGTCGATCATTGTGGCCGCTTGATCCCAGCTCTCGGCCAGGCCCCGCTCCACCAGCGCCCGGTCAAGGCGCTTTCGCCCCACTGACGTCAGGCGCGAGACCCGGGTCCGGAGGCCTTTTTGGCCGGTGCCTTTTTGGCCGGTGCCTTCTTGGCTGCTGCCTTCTTGGCCGGTGCCTTCTTGGCTGCTGCTTTCTTAGCTGGAGCCTTCTTGGCTGCTGCCTTCTTGGCGGGAGCCTTTTTCGCCGCGGACTTCTTGGCTGCACCAGACGCCGCTTTCGACGAACGACCCAACAAGGACGCGACCTGCTTGGCCAGATCTTCGATGTTGCTGACACCCATGGAGTGGAGCTGGTTCCCGACTTCCTCCCGCACCACGGATAGCAACGATTCGCTGCTCTTGCGACTCCGTTCGATCAGTTCCTCGACCTTGGTCCGAGCTTCCTTGCGCTGCACCTCACCGCTCTTGACGAGCTCTTGCACAAGTTCTTCGGCTCGCGATCGGGTCATCTGGGTGAACGCGATGCCCGCATCGAGGTACCGCTGATATCCGTCTCTTTTCGTCATAACAGTATTCTACATTGAGTGCTAGCTGGTAGCAAGCACTCCTATTCGCACGCGGGGTTGGTGCCAGGAAATAGGAATCGGCCCACCGTCAACTCGGCTCCGTGGCCGCATCGACCAGGGCGGCGAAGTCAGCGGCTCTCACCGAGACCGTCACGTCCTCGACGCTTGTGCCCGCAGCCGTCACACCCGAATCGACCAGTGCGAATGGGATTTCGAGTTGCTGGGCCAAGCGACCGTCCGTCCCGGGCTGGTCGCCGACAACCAGGGCGGGTGGCCCCCCGGGGGTCAGACCGAATCTCGTCCGAATCAGGTCGGCGATCGGTCGGTGAGGCTTTCCGGCGACCTGCGGAGTGATACCCGATGCGGTGGCCACCGCGGCCAACAATGCCCCGCCTCCCGGGAGCAGTCCATCGCGCGTCGGGTGGGTGGGGTCATCGTTGGTACCGATCAGACGGCCACCGTTGCGGGCGGCAGTGGCTGCTGCTGCCAGCCGGTCGAAATCGAATGAGCGGGTCCATCCGACCACCGCGGCGTCCACCGGGCCTTCGCCGACCACGTCCACCCCTCGTGTCGCCAACGATTCGAGCACGCCCCCTTCCGCCAACACGAACGCTCTGTCACCGGGTTGCAACAGTGACGCGGCGGCGTCAGCAGAAGTGGCCAGATCTTCGGGTGCTGCATCGATGCCGATCCGGGTCAGACGATCAAGGAGGGCTTGGATGGTGAGCGCTGAATTGTTGGTGGCGAAGACCGTCCTGACCTCGGCCTGTTTGAGCCGGACGACGGCTCCGGCGATATCGCCGATGGGTTCGCCGGATAGCCAGATCACCCCGTCCAGGTCGATGATCCACACGGCTCCCGGCACCATCACCGAAGCCAAGAGAGATCGGGTGGTCCCGATCGAGGTCATCCGCGTGCAGGGTCGGAGGTGGCGCCGGCCTCCAAAAGGGACTTGTCCTTTGTTCGGGCCCGGCGGGTGGATTTGGCCAACTGATCTGCCGATTCCAACGCCCGTGCGATGAGCCCGGCGAGTCTGGTGGCGTTGTCGCCGTCGGGGTTGTCATCGGCCGGTTCGGCGGAGGCCTCATCCACTGCACCGACAGCCGTAGCAGGGGCCAGCGGGCCGGGACCCGACGGAATCGGTCGGACCGTGAGATCGGCAATCCGGTCCCCGGTGAGTTTGGCGGCTCGTTCCCAGTATGAGCGGAACATGCCAATGTCAAAGGCACCATCACGCACCCTGGCCTGGTCCAGTAGACGGGCCGGCGGGTTCTTCAGGTCCCGGACGATGCGCAGGCAGGCCAGACCGCGGAGCATGTACCAGGTCGGATCGATCTCCCACCATCTGAATCCCTGGCGGACCGAGGCAGGCAGATAGTGATGATTGTTGTGCCAGCCTTCTCCCCCTGTCACCAACGCCACGATCAGCGAATTGCGACTGGTATCGGGAGTGGCGTAGCGCCGCCGACCCACGATGTGGGCCATGGAATTGACCAAGAAGGTCCCATGCCAGAGGAGAACCGTCGAGAGGAAGAACCCGATCAACAGCCCGCCCCACCCGCCGATGAGCAGGCAGGCCACCGCCAGCAGCCACGGACCGATCCACGACGTCCGCTCGAGGAAACGGAGTTCGGGAAACACGGCAAAGTCCTTGATGTTCGATGCATCGGTATCTTTGTGCTTGGTGGAAAGGATCCATCCCACATGACTCCACCAGATTCCGTCACGAGGTGAATGCACATCGTCATCGAGGTCGGTATAGCGATGATGGGTGCGGTGATGGCTGGCCCACCACAATGGGCCCTTCTGGACCGCGGTGGTACCGCCGAACGCCATCATGAACTGAAAGAACCGGGTCATCTTGTAGCTACGGTGCGAGAAGTACCGGTGATAGCCGGCGGTGATACAAAACATCCGCACCACGTACAAGACGCCGCAGAGGACCCAGTCCTTCCAGGTCACGGTCACGAAGAAGGCGGCCAGTGGGGCGGCGTGAACCGCGAAGAACGGAAGAGACGAAACCCAGTCGGTCCTGTCGACGGCCTTCTCCACCTGTTCAAGAGTCGGTCCGGTCGTTGGCTCTGTCTGGAGGAGGGTCATGTAGTGGGGGCACATCCGGGTAGGACGGCTCCCCGATAATAGTCGAGGCCCATGCTTTTTGGGTCACGGTTTACCCAGGAGAGTTTCCCACTGGCGTCAGATATCGACGTAGAGGTTTCCGTCGGGTCCTTCGCTCACTGAGATGACGCCCAACCCCGCGCTGGCCGGGCCGATCTCGACGGCTCCGGTCTCGGCGTTGAACTCGGATCCGTGACATGGGCAGGCAATGACGCCGGCCCCTTGCTGGTAGGAGACTGTGCAGCCGGCGTGAGGACAGACCGCATCGAAGGCCACAAAATGACCCGAGGTCTTCTGAATCACCAAGCCGGGGTCGCCACTGTGCGGATCGGTGAAACTGGCCGACCCCCCAACCGGGACCCGGGAGGCCGATCCCAGCTTGGTTCCGGCCGGCACCGAACTGGTCGGAGCCCCGGTGGTGGGCGGCGATGGCGGTCCTGGCGTGGAACCACTACCAGGTGCCTTCACCTGGGATGAACTTCCCGAATTGCCGAGCAGGCGTCCGAGAAGGGCAGTCACTCCCCCACCCAGGATCACCAGGCCGGCCACCGCCCCGGTCGCTGCGCCCTTGGACACCAGCTCCCGGCGGGATACCGCGGCGCCATCCCTGGTCACCGGGGTGACCCTGGCGAGGAACCAGGTATCGAGGGCTGGGGCACCGCCGGCGCCAGCCACGAGCAGGGGTGTCCAGGCGAACAGGAAGACTATGTCAGACCCGGTGAAATACGGGGATGAGTGGAAGCTCACGGTGAGGAACAATCCCAACGACAGCGCCATGCCCCCCGTCGCCGCTATCCGCGTCCACAGGCCGAGCAGCGTACCGACCCCGACCGCGACCTCCCCGATGGCGATCACGATTCCCACCGCGGTGGAGACATGGACCAACCCGCCGACCAACCCGTGGATGGGGCTGGTCCGCACCGCCCCACTGAGTTGTGCGTGGATCGATACCGGGCTCGAGCCGGTGAGGAACGATCGGTTGGCCAGTTTCTGGAGACCGGCATACACAAAGGTGACTCCGAGGAAGAGGCGGAGGGGCAGCAATGGCCATCCGGGAGCCATGGTTCCCGTCACCCGGGTAGCGTCCCCGGAGCGGTCGATGGATGCGAGGTGGGAGCTTCTGCTCTTCCCGGCAACTCCGTTCACCGGCATCCTCGCATTGGCGGGAGGATACCGGCCGAATCAGCCGAACAGGTGTCGCCGGCTACGGCGAGCCCACCGGCTCGGGCGATTCGAGAGGTGGAGTGACCTGGGCCGGCGACCGCTCCGGCCTCGACGCCTTGCCGTGATGACGCGCTGACCACCAATCGAGGATCTTCGAGCCGACGATGAAGGTCACGATGGCATAGCCCCACCCCAGCACGATGTCGAACACGAAATGCTCACCCGTATAGACCAGGGTGACTGCCATGGCCACCACGTAGGTGGCCAGCACGACCCGGAGCCAGGGCTTGGCCCTCCCCCAGAAGAACAGGCAGATCAGTAAGGGATACGCGGTGTGGAGCGAAGGGACGGCGGCGACATCATTGTCGAAGGTGGAGTTGCCCTCGAAGACGGCAGCGGCACCGTGGATCCCGACGTGATTCCACATGATGGGGATGATGCGAGCCGACGGCTCCATATATGCGTTGGCGCTGACCATCCAAGGAGGCATGGCCGGATAGAGGACATAGGTGATGTAGCCGGCGAAGGTGAGTCCCACAAAGAGGGCCACAAAGCGGCGAAAACGCCCGTGGTCTCTCACCCAGAGCACCGCGGCGATGGTGAAGCTGGCAAAGAAGTGTGTCATGTAGGTGAACCAGGCCGCGTAGTCCCACACATGGAGGTTGGCCGGGTTGAAGAACGCCCGTTGCAGACGGACCGTCGGTGAAATTCCGAGCGCGATCCAGTCGTCAAACCTCAGCTGCGGACTCCAGTGGGCAGAAAACAGCAGGTGGCCAGCGTATCCACGCAACAGGGAGTAGATGGCCAACACGGCATACAGCGGCAGCCAGTCCCGGATGAGGCCCCGGCGCCAACGGCTCAGATCGCTCATGCAGGCGCAGAACAATGCGGCGGTGATCCAGATGAGCAGATCATCGGTGGCGTAGGGAATGCCGAGAAATATGGAGTAGATGATCAGGGCCAACCCGAAGATGCCCCAGGCGATGACCTTGCGTTGGGTCAGGAACCGGGCAGCGCGTCTGCCTCGGGAGAGGGGTGCATCGGGCAATCCCGGCTCTTCGCCGGAATCACCGGGCCGAGAGCCGCATCCATCTTCATCCCCGTCGTCGGCGCGAGCCTCGTCCTCTTGCGGCGTGATCACACTCATACCAGGCGATGCCCTTCTCCGTGCGCATGACGACACGATGTCACTACGGATATCTTGGCCGACGTACCTGGGAAACAGCTGAGAGCAACTATGTCCTTCCCGTTAAAGTTACGAGGAAAAAGTGCCTGGGTGTGGGAGCATCGCCCATCCGACCTGATGGCAGAGGCCACGGGTAGCCTCCCGTTGGTGGCGACCCCGGGAGATGAGAACCACCCGCTCCGGCCAAACCATCGAGACGGCAGGTCCCGGGCAGCACGGATTCTGACCACGCCGCTCCTCCTCCTCGGTGTGCTGGCGGCCTGTTTCATCGGTCTCGGGGTCCGCCAGGCCTGGTCGGACGCCCCCACCTACGACGAGCCGGTGTATCTGTCCGCCGGGGTAACCGCCCTGGTCGAACACGATCTCCGGCTCAATCCCGAACATCCGCCGTTGGGGAAGGTTCTGGCCGCCATCCCTGTGCTGGCTGATCAACCCATCGTCCCGAAGGGCAGGGCGTGGACCTCCGCCAATGAGGCCGCCTATGCCGTCTCCTTCACCCAGGTTCAGGAGCACGCGGGGAAACTCCACGGAGAGGTCTTCCTGGCCCGCCTGGTTCCGCTCCTCGAGGCGGTGGCAGTGGCCTTCAGCCTTTACGCCCTGGGTTCACGGCTCTTTGGCCGGGGCGCCGGCCTATTGGCGGGAGCGCTGTGGCTGGCCGACCCATTCACGGTGGGTCTCGGCCATCTTGACGGAGTCGACCTTCCGTTGACCCTGGCGACGCTCTTGACGTCGTGGGCCTTGCTGAATGTCCTGCGATCTCCGGGGCGGCGCCAGTTGGTGATCCTTGGTGTCGCCTGTGCTGCGGCTGTCCTGACCAAGGACACCGGGGTGTTGGTGGCGTTCTCGGCCGGCATGGCGGTCGTCGTCGCCGGTTGGCGGTCGCTCGGATGGAGGTCATTGCTGCGGCTGGCCCTGGTGGCATCGGTGTCCTGGGTGCTGGTGTGGCTGTGTTACGTGATGATCGCACCGTCAACCGCGCTCCACCTCTCGGTATTGCCGGAGCCGTACCTGGTTGGTCTCCGGTACATTGCCGGCCACGACTCCATTGGTGCCCCGGCGTACCTGTTCGGCACATTCTGGGTGGGGGGACGGTGGTGGTACTGGCCGCTGAGCCTGGTCACCAAGGTTCCCTGGCTCACGGTGGGGGTGCTCGTCGTCGGCCCCATCGCGCTCCAAGGCGCCCCTCGCGCCGCTCGGCACGAGGTACTCGCCGTAGCCGTGCTACCCGCCGTGGTGCTCACTCTCTTCACCCTTGTTTCTCCGAAGGACATCGGCCTCCGGTACCTGCTTCCCGTCATCGGGTTGTGGTTGGTGGTGGCGTCCGCCGCGGTGCTGTCGGCGAGGCGTGCCGTTGTCGGCGTGATATTGGCAGTTGTCGTGGTGGTGGGCGGAGCCATGACGGTATTCTCGGTGCCCGACTCCATCACCTGGGTGAATCCGCCGTTGGCTCCCGCCTATCGAACCGTCTCCAACTCCGATGTCGACTGGGGACAGGGGTTCTGGCTGCTCCGCCAATGGTCGGTGGGCAAAAACCCGTGGGTGGCGTACTTCGGACAAGGATTGGGTGTGGCCGATATCCCGGGCGCCCGGTCGATGTTGACATCGATTCCCGGGGCGGCGCCGCGGCTCCGGGTCGATCCCCAATCGCTCACCGGGTGGGTGGCGGTGTCAGCCACCTCCTTGACCTCCAACAATTACAAAGAATTGAGTTTCCTGCGTGCCTACTGCCCGGTCGGCGAGCTCGGGGGGTCGATACTTCTGTACCGTTTCAGCATCGCTCCGACGGCGCAAGCCGGTCCCGGCGCGCCAGCGGCCCTCTGTCCGGGCACCTACAGCCGCCGCCTCGGTGGTGGCTGAGCGGCTTTCAGACCATCGCCGATGGGGGCGATGGGTCGCCGACGATGCCGAGCGCATACGATGTTGTCCATGGATCAGGTCGCCGTTGCCACGCCGGGGCTTCCCGCCACCTCCCGTTCGGCCCCTGATGCCGCCATGCGGTGCCTGCTCCGCATTCCGGACGAACAGCCGGTTATCCGCGAATCCGAAACCCATCGGATCTTCAGCGCGTCAATCTTCTTGTCGGCGTTGCGTTGCCTGTTGAGCTACATCGTGCTCCCGATCGTGCTTCCGGCCATCGGACTTGCCAGCAGCGTGGGCCCTGCCATAGGGATACCGATCGGCATGTTGGCCCTGGTCTTCGACTACCTGGGCATGCGACGGTTCTGGTTGGCGAATCACCACCAACGCTGGGCGTTCTCCGCTATTTACGCCGCGGTCGGCGGCATGGTATTGGCCTTGGTGATCGTGGACGTCGTTCACGTGGTCAACTGATCGACCCGTCGATCTGACCCCGTGGGAATCGAGAAGTTGAAGGACCGCGTCGCCCTGGTCACCGGCGGCAGTAACGGCATCGGGGCGGCCGTCGCAGAGCGCCTGACGACAAGTGGGACCAAGGTCGTCCTCGCCGATCTCGACGAGGCGACCGGGGACGACCTCGCCATCCGGATCGGCGCCACCTTCGTCAGGTGCGATGTGCGAGAGCCGCAAGACTTGACCGCGGCGGTGGAGGTAGCCGAATCCACGTACGGCGGCCTCGATCTTGTCCACCTGAACGCCGGCGTGACAACCGGATGCGGGCTCGGCGAAGATTTCGACGTCGAGCTCTACCGTCGGGCGATGGCCATCAATCTTGATGGTGTCGTCTTCGGTGTCCATGCGGCGCTACCGGCGTTGTTGAGGCGGGGTGGAGGCCAGATCGTCGCCACCGCAAGCATGGCGGGAATCGCGGCACCACCCTTCGACCCCGTCTACGTTGCCAACAAGCATGCTGTGGTCGGTCTGGTGCGATCGCTGGCCGCTGAGTATGCGTCCCAGGACATCACGGTGAATGCACTGTGTCCGTCTTTTGCGGAGACCAACATCATCGAGGGCATCCGCTCCTTTCTCGAAGAGACCCATTTTCCCATCCTGGAAGTCGACGAAGTCGTCGACGCGTTCTTCCGGATCGTCGAAGCAGGGAGGACCGGGGAATGTTGGTACGTGGTCCCCGGCCGTGAGAGCGAGCCATTCAATTTCCGTAATGCACCCGGGCCGAGGGCTCTCTAGCTCTCGGCGTTCTTTGGGATTGCCGCCGGGCCCGAGGGTTGGCATTCCCGCTTTGGTGGCTGATGCCGAGAACCGCATCGCCACCCGAAACGCCGTCGGTTGGGAGACCTGCCTCGAACGTCTCGCTGGCCGTCACCCGGGCGACGACGCCTGGAGGCCGCGGTTCGATCATTACGTCGACTGTGGACAGTTCACGGGCGCTTGACATCGGTGTGACGCAAATGTCTCGATCAGAGACGTCATGGCTGCTAGGTTCATTTTCAGTGCCTGAAGCCATGCCTGAACCAGACAAGACGTTCTCGCCATGCTGGCCGGTTTCGTCATGACCATGTACGCGGGTGTATCTCTGTTCTTCGTGGCCATGGTCATTCTGCAATGTGGAGATTGTCGTGGACCGATGGAGTGGTTCGGTGGGGATGGCTTCAGCAGCTGTGCTCTCGGTGGTGATCGAGCAAAGCCTCGATCGTGCGGAAACCAGTGGGAGAAGCAAACCTGAGCGGCGTGGCCGCCAGGAGGGTTTGGCGGAAGCATTGATCAATTTGCATGCACATTGGCGGTCGGCACTTGGTGTCGGCCACGGATCAGGAGGGATCGCACCATGCGACGTTCGAAGCAGAGGATGATATTCATAGTGACGGCGACCTGCTTAGGCATGCTCGCCGCCGCCTGTGGAAACGGAAGTTCGTCGAGTTCGTCGAGTACGTCAACGACGGCGGCGAGTGGAGCGATCGCCAACCAGCGCTATGCAGCCAACGACTCGGGCACCCCGGCAACGGGCGGCACCCTGACCATGCTGGGTACCGGTGACGTTGACTACATGGACCCCAACGTCAGCTACTACGCCCTCGGCTACCTGGGCCTGCGCCTGTGGAGCCGTAGCCTGTACACCTTCCCCGCAGTCCAGGGCCAGACCACCAACGAGGTGCCGGACCTGGCCACCGCCAATCCGACGATCACCAACGGTGGCAAGACCTATTCGGTCACCATTCGGCAAGGCGCCATGTGGAACACCACCCCGAACCGCCAGGTCACCGCGGCTGACGCAGTGCTCGGTTTGAAGCGCACCTGCAACCCGGCCCAACCGTTCGGTGGCCAGCCCGACTTCAGCACCCTGATCGTGGGCTACGCCGACTTCTGTTCGGGCTTCGCCAAGGTGTCCGCCACCGACGCTTCGGCGATGAAGGCGTACATCGATACCACCAACATCTCCGGCGTCTCGGTCGACCCGTCCAACCCGCAGACCGTCGTCTACAACCTGACCCAACCGGTGTCCTACTTCACCAACATCCTGGGCCTCGATGCGTTCGACCCCGCGCCGGTGGAGTATCTCAACTACGTACCGGCCGGCAATGACCTGGCCCAGCACACCATCTCCGACGGCCCCTACGAGGTGCAGAGCTACAACCCGGCGAACTCCATCGACTTCGTGCGCAACCCGGCGTGGAAGGCGAGCACGGACCCGATCCGGAAAGCCTATGTGGACCAGATCCACCTGAACGAAACGGGCACCCAGGCGTCGATCCAACAGCAGATCCTCACCAACACGCCGCAAGCGGACATGGAATTTGACAGCTTCGTGCCCACCAACGACATTCCCGGCTTGTTGGCATCCAACGACCCCAGGTTGAGCCTGGAGTCGGAATTCTCGACCAACCCGTACGTGATCTTCAACACCCAGTCGCCGAACAACTCCGGCGCCCTGGGCAAGTTGCAGGTCCGCCAGGCCCTCGAGTACGCCCTCAACCGCACCAACCTGATTCAGGACGCCGGTGGACCGAAGGTCTCCCCGCCGCTGACCCAGATCCTACCTCCGGGCATCACCGGGTCGGCGCCTTCGTACAACACCTACTCCTACGACACGACCAAGGCCAAGCAGATGCTGTCCGCCGCCGGGTACAAAGGCGGCCTGACGCTCAAGTTCCTCTACCGGCCCGCATCGCAACTGAGCTCCAGCATGTTCCAGACCATCCAGGCCGACTTGGGCAAGCTGAATATCAAGGTCACCGGAGTCCCCGTACCGAATGCCGACTTCTATACCAAGTACCTCGAGGTGCCTTCCACCGCGAAGACCGGGGTATGGGATCTCTCCCTGGCCGGGTGGTCGCCGGACTGGTACGGCAACGCGGCAGCGTCCTTCTTCCCGCCGCTGTTCGACGGCCGGGTGCTTCCCCCGACGTCATCCAACTTCGGCCTCTTCAATGACCCGACCCTCAACCCGATCATTGACGCCGCCCTCAAAGCCCCGACCGAGGCCGCGGCCGGCGCCCTATGGCACAAGGCGGATGTGGAGACGATGAAGGACGCCGCGGTCTTCCCCATCACCGGCCCCAATCAGGCGGTCATCCATGGCTCTCAGGTCCATCACGCCATCTACATGGCTCCCTATGAGCAGATCGACCCGACCAACGTCTGGCTCAGCAACTAACCAACGCGTCAGTCGTAGTATCGGCCGGCGCTCTGCGAACTGGGTTTCGCGGGGCGTCGGTCGAGGTGGCGGTCGCCATCGGGCGAGCCCGCACACCCGAAAGGAGGGGTGATGGCCTTATTGGAAGTGAGCGATCTCCACGTCTCCTTTCCCACTCCTGACGGTGTCGTACGGGCTGTCCGTGGACTGTCCTTCGCGGTAGAGACGGGCAAGACGCTAGGGATCGTGGGCGAGTCGGGCTCCGGCAAGAGCGTCTCGACCCAGACCATCATGGGTCTGACCCGGGGGGCCCGGGTCAGCGGTCAGGCCCTCTTCGAGGGTATCGACCTTTTGGCCATGAGCCCGAAGGAGTTGCGCTCGGTACGTGGTGCCAAGGTCGGCATGATCTTCCAGGATCCCCTATCCAGCCTGCACCCCTACTACCGGGTGGGCTGGCAGATCATCGAGATGATCCGCAACAACCACCATGAAATCTCCAAGGCAAAGGCCAGAGAACGGGCGGTCGAACTTCTCCGCCTGGTGGGAATTCCTCAGCCCGACCGCCGGGTCGACGACTTCCCCCACCAGTTCTCCGGGGGCATGCGGCAGCGGGCGATGATCGCCATGGCGATGTCGCTCAACCCGAAACTGCTGATTGCCGACGAACCGACCACGGCCCTCGATGTCACCGTGCAGGCTCAGGTGCTTCAGGTCATGCGCCGACTCCAGGAGGAATTCGGGACCGCCATTATCCTCATCACCCACGACCTCGGAGTGGTGGCCGAGGTCGCTGACGACGTCGTCGTGATGTACGCGGGCTCGACAATGGAAAAAGCCGACCGCTACGAGACGTTCGGCGCCCCCCATCACCCCTACACCGAGGGGCTGCTGCAATCGCTCCCCGCCTACGGGGGAGAGCGGGAGCGGCTGCGTCCCATCCCGGGCCAGCCGCCGAGCCTGATCAATCTGCCCGGGGGCTGCCCATTCCACCCTCGGTGCCCCTACGTCATGGACCGCTGCCGGGCCGAGATGCCACCGCTGTTCGAGGTTGGTGGCAATCCCGCCCATACGTCGGCCTGCTGGCTGAGCCGTGACCTGGTGGAGCGGGCTGCGCTGCGGACCAAGGTGGTCGGCCAACCGCTGGCAGCACCGGCCGTGCCATGAGGACACCGCCATGACCGAAACCGGCGCATCGAGGCACCGGGTTGCCGGCACCGACAAGGACGTGCTGGTCAAGGTCGAGAACCTCCAAAAGTACTTCCCCGTGCAGACCACTTCCCTGTTTCGCCGCAACCACGATCAGGTGCATGCGGTGGATGGCGTCACCCTGGAGGTGCGCCGCGGTGAGACCCTCGGCCTGGTGGGAGAGACAGGATGCGGAAAGTCGACCCTCGCCCGCTGCATCGCCCGCCTGTGCGATGTGAGTGCGGGGCGAGTCATCTTCGACGGTCGTGACATCACCGGCCTCACGCCCCGTCAGATGCGGCCGCTGCGCCGGGAGATGCAGATCATCTTCCAGGACCCCTACGGTTCCCTCAACCCTCGCCGACGGGTCGGATCGATCATCGGGGACCCTTTCGCCCTCCACGGCATCGCCGACGGTGCCGAGCGGAAGCGAAAGGTTCAGGAGGTCATGGAGCTGGTAGGGCTGAAACCTGAGCATTTCAACCGATTCCCTGCCGAATTCTCCGGCGGCCAGCGCCAGCGGATCGGGGTGGCCCGCGCGCTGGCGTTGCGCCCCAAGCTCATCATTTGCGACGAGCCGGTCTCCGCTCTCGATGTGTCGATCCAGGCCCAGATCATCAATCTGCTGGTCGACCTGCAGCGAGAGTTCAACCTGACCTACCTATTCATCGCCCACGACCTGTCAGTGGTGCGCCACGTGAGCGACAGGGTGGCGGTGATGTACCTGGGCAAGGTGGCTGAACTGGCCCCGGCGGAGGACCTCTACCAGGTGCCCCGCCATCCGTACTCCAACGCCCTTCTGTCAGCCGTGCCCGTGCCCGATCCCAAAAAATCCTCGGACCGCCACCAGATCATCCTGATCGGCGACGTGCCGTCGCCGATCGACCCACCGGCAGGCTGTCGTTTCCACCCCCGGTGCCCCAAGGCCCAGGAGCGGTGTGCGACCGAAGAGCCGGCCCTGGCCTCGGTGCTGGGCGATTCCGCCGAACACGTGACCGCCTGTCACTTCCCCGTCGAGAAGGGCGAGGACCTCTCGAACACATCCCGGGTGTCAGTACCGCCGAGCGGGTCCCAAACCACGTGACCGACAGGAGTAACCCATGTCCCTGAGCCCCGGCGACATCGTCGCCATCGAGAAGGTCGGGGTGTCGGCGGGCGTCCCCCCACCCGAGGGCGTCGCCGCCACAGTCATCGAGGGCCGCAGCCCATGGCGACTGGCCTACGAGCGCCTCCGGCGCGACCGAGCCTCAATGATCTCACTCGGCGTCATCGTCCTGATCATCCTGGTGGCAATTTTCGCACCGGTGGTGGCGGCGATCACCGGACACGGCGTCTATGAACAGTTCCGCACCACGGGCCTGAGCCCCGATGGACTACCCGTCTCCCCCAGCAGCCACTTCCTCTTGGGCACCGACGACCAGGGTAGGGACATCCTGGTGCGGGTCGCCTACGGTGCCCGAATCTCGCTGATCGTCGGGGTGGTGGCCACCATGCTCGAGGTCGTCATCGGCACGGTGCTCGGTCTGGCGGCCGGCTACTTCGGCAAAGTGGTCGATACGGTGATCGCCCGGATGATCGACATCGTGCTGTCGATCCCGTTTCTGTTGTTCGCCATCTCACTGGTGTCGATCAGCCATCCGAGCCTGACCATCGTCATCGTGGTGATCGGCATCTTCGGATGGGCCGCGGTGGCCCGTGTCGTGCGTGGCCAGGTGCTCTCGTTGCGGGAGAAGGAGTACATCGAGGCCGCCCGGGCGCTCGGTGCCGGCCCCTGGCGGATCATGTTCATCGACATTTTGCCCAACATCGTGGCCCCGATCATCGTCTACGCCTCCCTCCTGATTCCGGTGACCATCGTCATCGAGGCTTCGCTGTCCTATCTCGGTATCGGCGTACCTCCGCCGACGGCTGACTGGGGGACGATGATCTCCGGGGCTCAGCAGGTCTACCAGCAGGCCTGGTGGTACCTGCTCTTCCCCAGCGCCGCCCTGCTGATCACCACGGTGGCGTTCAACATCTTCGGCGACGGCCTGCGCGACGCCCTCGATCCCCGTGCCGAGCAGATCTACAAGTAGGAGGAGTCGTGGTCCGCTTCCTCGTACGCCGCGTGCTGCTCGGTGTGTTCGTGATGTTCGTGGTGACCATCGTGGTGTTCATCATCTTCTTCGTGGGTCCCGGGTCTGGCGATGTGGCTCGCACCCTGGCCGGGCGGGAGGCGACGCCGAAGACCATCGCCCTGGTCGCCCACCGGCTGCTGCTCGACCGACCCATCTACGTTCAGTACTGGCACTTTCTCGACGGCTTGCTGCACGGAAACCTGGGCTACTCCTACTACCACGGCCAGCCGGTGACCACCATCCTCAAGCAGGCATTCCCGGTGACCCTGTCCCTCGCCCTCGGTGCCGCCGTCATCTGGCTGATCCTCGGGGTCCTCTCCGGCGTGCTGTCGGCGGTCCGCAACCGGTCGTTCTGGGACCGGACAGTTACCGTACTTGCGCTGTTCTTCTATTCCATGCCCTCGTTCGTCCTCGGCCTGCTCCTTCTCTACGTCTTCTATTACCAATTCACCCTGGCGGGTATCCACCTGTTCCCCGGCGCCGGTTACACCTACCTGACCGCCAACCCGCTCAAATGGTTCCAGGGCATGGTGCTGCCGTGGATCACCCTGGCCTTGGTGTCCGCTGCGGCCTACACCCGGCTCACCCGCGGTTCGATGCTCGACGTGTTGAACGAGGACTACGTCCGCACGGCGCGGTCCAAGGGGCTGTCCGAGCACCGGGTCATCTACCGCCATGCACTTCGATCCGCCCTCACCCCGGTGGTGAGCCAGTTTGGCATCGATCTGGGTGTGCTGGTTGGCGGCGCGGTCATCACCGAGTCCGTCTTCGGAATGCCCGGCCTCGGGTTCACTGCGGTGCAGGCCATCGGGGACCAGGACCTGCCGGTGATCATCGGCATCGTGATCGTGGCCTCGGCGGCCGTGGTGGTGGCCAACATCCTCGTCGACGCGTTCTACGCCGTGCTCGACCCGCGGGTTCGCCTGCACTGACCATCGACACCGCCGGACCGTTCGCCGGCCAAGTGTCGGCTAGGCGGCAACCGCCCTGTTGACGTCAGCCAGCAAGTCGACCGAGCGCAATCTGGCTTCGACCGACGACGCCAGATGGGCGACGATCAGTTCATCGGCGTCGGCGTGCTCGGCGAATTCCTCCAAATACGCCTTGACATCCGGCGGGGTTCCGACCGCGGAGTATCTCATCATGTGAGCGAGTTGCTGGCCCTGCGGAGACGCGAGGATGGCGTCGGCCTCCTCGTCGGTGTAGTGGCGATGCGGGCCGACCAGCCGGGCCACCCGCTGGCGTCGGGACACCAGAAACTGCGACTGCGCCTCCGCCTCGGTTTCGGCCACCATGGTGTTGACCCCGGCGATGACGTACGGCTGGTCCAGTTGCTCCGAGGGTTGGAACTCACGGCGGTAGATGGCCACCGCCTCCTGGAGGGCATTCGGGGCAAAGTGCGAGGCAAACGAGTACGGCAGTCCGAGGGCGGCGGCCAGCTTGGCCCCGAACAGGGAAGAGCCGAGGATGTACAGCGGCACATTGGTGCCCTTGCCCGGAGTGGCATCCACACCCGGGATCCGGGTGTGCCCGGTCAAGTATCCCTGAAGCTCCTGGACATCCTGCGGGAAGCTGTCGGCGGACATCGCGTCGCGACGAAGCGCACGCATGGTGTTTCGATCGCTCCCCGGAGCCCGCCCCAGGCCCAGATCGATGCGCCCCGGATGCAGCGTTTCCAAGGTGCCGAACTGCTCGGCAATGGTGAGCGGGGCATGGTTGGGAAGCATGATGCCGCCGGCCCCCAGGCGGATGTTCTTGGTGTTGGCCGCGATGTGAGCGATCAGCACGCTGGTGGCCGAGGACGCAATGGCTGAATTGTTGTGATGCTCCGCGTACCAGATGCGTCGGTAGCCCAATTCCTCCGCCCGTCGGGCCAGAACAGTGCTGCCCTCCAAACTTTCCCGCGCTGTCTCACCTTTTCCGATGATGGCCAGATCGAGGAGGGAGAGGGGGACAGGCATGGGCGCCGGCCTTTCGTTGACTAGCTGCGGGAAGCGCCCGAGCCGCCTACCCGGATGCACACAACCATTAACAGCAACGGCGCGCCGGATATTTCACCGCTGCGGTGCCCCGCACTCGACGTGGGCATCGGGAGAGCACGTCGTGTCATAGTGATTCCCACCAGCCGGACCCTGCCCACGATCCGCTCCCCTCCTCCTGGAAGGCACCTGATGTTCGATACCAGTGAGACCGACCGGTTGCTCAGCACCACCCGGGCTGTTCGCCGCCGCCTCGATCTGGACCGACCCGTCGAGCCCGAGGTGGTGCTCGACTGCCTTCGGCTGGCGGTCCAGGCACCCACGGCCAGCAATGAGCGGAACTGGCGTTGGATGGTGGTGACCGACCCGGCGAAGCGGACGGCGCTGGCCGACCTCTACCGCGAAGTCGGAAGCGCCCATCTCGAACGGGCAGCCCAGTCCGAATCCGATCCGCAGACACGCCGGGTGTACGAGAATGCATTTTACCTTTCACAAATTCTCGAGCGGGTGCCGGTGCTCGTCATCCCCTGTATCGAGCGGCGGTTCGACAACGCCGGCAACCCGGTAGCGGCCGCGGCCTATGGATCAATTCTGCCCGCCGCCTGGAGCTTTCTTCTGGCGCTGCGGTCGCGGGGCCTCGGCTCGACGTGGACGACGCTCCATCTTCTCCGGGAGGGTGAGGTGGCCGAATTGCTTGGCGTCCCCGACGATGTGACCCAGGTGGCCCTGTTCCCGGTGGCATATACCGTCGGTGACAAGTTCAAACCGGCACGACGACCACCAGTGGAAGAGATCACCTTCTGGGACACCTGGGGCCAGATCCACCCTCCCACAAGTTGCTGATGTGGTGACCGAACCCACTTGCCACGAGCCGACCGACTTACACCTGAGCCAAGGCGTCAGTGGAGGTAAGGGCGGAGCCGCTTGTTCCGAAACAAATTGGGTCTTTGGCTCTTCTCAAAGCGACCGTTCTCCGGTAGAATGACAACGCAGGATTCGTGAGGATCCGGAGGAGGCGGCTTATTGAAACCTCATCAGGATGGTTCATCTTGAGAACGAATTGCAGGGGATAGTTCGGGATGGCTTCTCGGACGGCTCAGGTAATAAGTAAAAGCAAGCAGCTCGCAGTGGGAGCGTTGTAAAGGCAAGGGGCTCCGAAGCTCCGCTGATTGCCACTCCCCGACTGCAGTTCGTTTCTCGGAGTACAAGTGAAGTAAAGCGCCCGATCCCCGTCAGTTCGTGGGACGGGCGCTTTCGCGTACGGTCGCCCCTGTGCTCCTCACCGGTTGAAGCGCGACTATTCACCTCCCGGGGCCAACAAGATGGCTCGCCACGGGCGATCCGAGTGCCGCTTGGGCTTCACGACTGAGTTTGCCCCATTGTTGTCGCTGTGCCGCTCGCGGATCACTGTGCCCCGAAGACGACGGCCAACGAGAGGCGCTCTGGTGTTTGACCATCTGCCCGCAGATGTCGATAGGCGCCTCAGCTCTTGACCCGCTTTCGCTCCATATCGGCAGCCCTCCGGCAGTACCAGGCGACCAGGCTCCGCTAGGGCTAGGGGCGGTACCGCGGCACCCAGGACATCTGTCCGTGGCCAGTTTGAAGTCCCGCTGGTGGCCACGGACAACATCCACGATCGGACGGACTCGTCCTGCGATCGACGGCACGACGGAGTGCCCTCGGTCCGGACCACATGATGCCCGGTCCGGAGCGAGACTCTTGGGTGTCTCTCAGGGGTGGCGACCGTTGGGCATGACAGTGTCAGTGCCCCACTGGTCCAGCGAATTCAATTGGACGTGATCGCCGGTCGCCTCCACGATCTGTCCTCCGCCGACGTAGAGGGCGGTGTGATCGACAGTGGTCCAGTCGGTTGGATCCGACCCCCAGAACACGAGGTCGCCGGCCTGGAGATCTGCCATGGCCATCGGCACTCCCGCGGTGTTGTACTGATTATTCGCCACGCGGGCGAAACCCACGCCGGCGGATTCCCACGATGCCAACGCCAACCCTGAGCAGTCGTAGCCGATCGGGCCGTTCCCACCCCAGATGTAGGGCTTCCCCAACTGGGCGAAGGCGAAGAGGACGGCCCGGTCGCCTGGGGTTACCGGCTTGATCATCAATCCCAGGGTCGGTGGCACCGCACCGGCGTCTCCGAACGCCCATGAGGTGCCGTTCTGGTCGACGATCCAATAGCCGTGACCGCTTCTCGACGAGACCACCTTCTCCGCCGGGTCGGGGGTGGGTGCGGATCCCATTGAACCGTAGAAGGTGGCGTCCCCGAAGGAGAACACGCCTCCGTCGGCGGCGATCAACCAGTATCCGGCGCCGTCAGCGGTCGGGGCCATGCTCACCACCGGCTGCACCAATCTGAGAGAGCCGGTGGAACCATAGAAAGTAGCGTCGCCGAACGAGAAGATGCCGCCATCACTGGCGATCAACCAGTAGCCCTTCCCATCGGGAGTCGGGGCCATGCCCACCACCGGCCGGTTCAGCACCAGGCTGCCGGTGGAACCATAGAAAGTAGCGTCGCCGAACGAGAAGATCCCGCCATCACTGGCGATCAACCAGTAGCCCTTCCCATCGGGAGTCGGGGCCATGCCCACCACCGGCCGGTTCAGCACCAGGCTGCCGGTGGAACCATAGAAAGTAGCGTCGCCGAACGAGAAGATCCCGCCATCACTGGCGATCAGCCAGTAGCCGGCCTTGTCGCGGGTGGGGCTGATTCCGACGACGGGCTTGGTCGGAGGGGAGGCCAACTGGCCGTAGGAGGCAGTGCCCCCCATGTTCCACACCCCCCCGGTACTCGAGGCCAGCCAGAAGTTGGCTGGAGTCGGGCTTCCGTCGACCCCCTGCAGGCTGACCGGAACGGACGCCGATGCAGCCGGGGCGACGCCCAACCCAGTTCCTGCCAGTCCCGTGAACGTTGCAATCATGAGCGCGGACGCTGCGAACCAATGCCTAGATTTCACCAAAGGATAATCGGCACCGAACCAGACAAACTTGAGGGCTGATCGCCCAGGAGCCCGCCGATCCGACCAAACCGGCGCCAGCCACTGGGATCGGGATACCCAGGTCATCGAGCTACTGGCGGGCCGAGGTGTCGTCCCAGCGGGGGTTGAGACGAGGGAGCTTGCATTCGGCATCGTCGGCGCATCACCCGTTCGATCTCCGTCTGACCCGGACGATCTCTGCCAAGAGCTGTTCCCATCCGGTTGGGGTGAGGGCGTAGTTCTCGACACTTCCGGAGGCGAGCCACGATCAACTTGTTGGTCGGATGAGAGTCGCGACCGATGCCATCGCGAGAGGTATGAACGTCATCGGATCATGTTGCAAAGGGGCGAGTTCCTCGATGCTGCCCGCGCAGAGACCGGAATTCCGACAGGCCGCCAGAAGTTCCGCGCCAACTCCCTTCGACCGTTCCCTTGTTCGGCCGCACCAAGAACTGCGAGCTCGACTCTGAATCTCAAAGTGTGAACGACAAGCGGCGGCCACCGAATGTTCGGCCTGCGCCCTGCTCTCTCGCATGGCGGGCGGTTCTGGTCACCCGCATGACAACGGGTCGGGGCGCAGGCTTACCGGCCAAGAACGTCACCGAACTCCCGAGGCTTGGCTCAACGACTCACCGCGCGCCGTGCGCGCCCAGAGATACCGATCAGCACTGCCCGTCCATGTCCGGCGGTCGCTGTTCTGGCGCGTTGTTCTGTATCCGTCGGGGTGCGCGGCAACTCCGAATTTGTGCTCGGAGACCTCGGCGGTCTCCGGGGCAGGCCAGGGGCAGAACATACTGCCCAGTTCGGGAGGTTCCTATAGCGGGCACCCTGACCGTATGCGGCACTTATGCCACGCACATGGCTGGTCAGATCTTGAGCAGCTCGTCTGCTCTGGCAAGCCAGAACTCAACCTCGTTCGGCTGACCTCGTCGGACTGGCCAATCGATTAACCGGATGAAGAGATGAGCGAGATACACCTGTGCCCGGAGCTCGTCAAGATCATCGAACGCCGAAGCGAACAGTCGCGTGCGCACGCCGGGCTCACATGGAAGAGTCAGGCTTGTCATGGCCAACATGACCAAGTCGAAACAGGCGTCACCGACAACGGCGAAGTCCGTATCAACCACTGCGGTGAGCGACCCGTCGTGGACCAACAGGTTGCCAGGGTGAAGGTCCCAGTGAACGATGTCGTCTCCGATGAGTTCCTCACCGTCGACCGTGCGCCCGAACGCCTCGACCCGCTCAACGAGGGATCGGGTGCGTCCGTCGTAGTCACGGAGGGACGAGTGGAGGCAGTACCCCTCCCCGCCCATGGTGAGCGTCGCGATCAGAGCCATCGGCCAGTGAACGGGATCTTCCGGTCGAGCCAAGCCCAGTCTCCGGGAGTGGAGGTCGAGGAGCCGTTCCACGAGCTGGTGATCGAAATGCTCGGGGGGAACTCCTGGCATGCACTCTTGGATGACGAATCGAACCTCGTGACCATCGACCACCGATTGGGTCGGAACCGGCCAACCCGCGTGGGTCCGGAGCCTCTCCGACAAGACGACGGCCTCTCCTCGAAGCTGACGACTCTCGGGCCTGGAGTCCCACTTCACAACGACCGGTTGACCATCGGGTCCAAGGACCTTGTGAGCCCCGGTCTCGCCGCCGCTCAGCCGCCCGACGAGCTGATACGGCTCTCCAGTCTCGTGTGCGAGCAGTGAAATGGCCATTTCGGCGCTGATCTCTGAAGCGTCTCCCACCACGTCAGCATTGCACCCGTGATCGATACCACTCGACCCAAGGCGTCGCTGAACGCTGGTTTGCTGCGTCCGACGTCCCAGTCGAATACGAACGTGTTTGCCGACCGCGAGCGCTCCCGACGTGCCTACGCTCCGGACAGGTGGGGTGACGGCCGTCATTCTTTTGCGGCGTTCTGGGCGCGGTGGGGCGCGCGAGGTCGCCGGTCTGGACACGGCGGGACGCCTCAGTATGGTCGATGTTCTGTGCACGACCGACCCAGCAGGGCCGATCGGAGGAGTCCGCACGGTGCAGGGTAGATAGTGTGTTGGCCGTGACCTCCGACGGGCTCCCAGTCGAGGCCGAGCCTCCGGTCTCCGAGGACCTCCGGCAACGCGGGATTGACATCCTGCAGGGACTCTTTGCCGGGGGCAAGGTGGATCAGGACCGCTTTCAACAGTCCCTCGACGATCTGCTCGGGGTCCGTACCGTGGCCGACTTCGCCGCGGTGATTCGCAGCCTGCCGCCCCCCATCGCATTCACACCCTCCTCGCTGCGGCGCCAAGAGCCCCTCGAGATCTCCACGACCATGGGCGAGGTTCGCCTCGAGGGCCGCTGGCAGGTGAGCCACCTCACCAAGATCCGCACAGGCATGGGCGCCGTGACCATTGATTTGAGCGAAGCCGAGTTCGACGACTGGGACGTCGAGATTGTCGCCCACACCAACATGGGGGCAATCACCATGATCGTTCCCGGCGGCTTCGACGTCCGACAGGTGGGCCCGAACGGCACGGTCAATACCACCGTCGAGCCGCCGATTCCGGGCTTTCCTGTCGTACGGCTCAGCGCCACCTCCGACATGGGCACCATCCGCGTCGTGCATCCGACAGAACAAACGCAGAGACGCCGAAGATGGCGTCGGCGACGCCAACCGACCCTCCGAACCTGAACTGACTTCGGCGACCCGAAGTGCCGTCATGGGGGGAAGAGGCGAGCAGAAGGCACCCTCCAAACGACGACCCGATGGCGGGCTGATCGCGCCCGAATGACAGGTCGGGCGCGTTCCCGCCGGCTCCCGAACATCGGATTTGACGTGACTGGTGGCTGCCCTTCCGGACGCACGCGTGCGTGCCGATCTGACGCGGCTGGCCGCGCTCCGGCGTTGTCGTTCAGCTGACGTTCGGTGCGGTGAAAGACTCGGTTCACGCAGTAGCGTCGGATCGGCCACCACGGAGGACATCCATGGCTCATTCACTTCCCGTTTCAGACGTTCCTCAAGGAACGGTGACCCAAGCTGGTAAGTACGCGGTTGGTAACAACGGCGGCTACTTCGCTGTTTCCCGGAGGTGCCGCCATCTGGGTGCCGACCTCGCGGGCGGGAGCATCGACTCTGATGATTGCTTGGTCTGCCCGTGGCATGAGGCCAAGTACGACGTGCGGACGGGACGGATGGTTCGCGGTCCCCAAGGCGTCTTCGCCAAGGTCCCGGGTCTCGGCGCGGGCTTCAAAGCATTGACCAGGGTGCTGCCATTGACCCGCGGCACGGTCACCGAGAAGGACTCCACCCTCCAGATCGACTGACGACCGACCGGCGGTCCGTGGACCACAACACGTTCTCTGTTCGCCAAGCCGCCAACCGCGGACGCTCCGATCTGTGCGGATTGAGCGGTATGGCAGGATCGTCATTCTGTGGCGGACTACGGGCTCCCACGTGCTATCTCTTTGACGAACGAGCACAGGCCCGTCTGCCAGGGGAAATTGTTGTGAAAAGCTGGGTGCGTTCAGGTAGGCGGAATTGTGGTGGCCGGGAAGCCGTTACCGGCAAGGTCAGACCCGATGACCACGACGACGTCAAGTCCCGTGGCGTTCGCCACCGGTACGGCCGCGCTCAGCGATTGGACCGCCGTCGTTGGCACCCCGAGCTCGGAAGCGACCAGTGCCGCCGCTTGCTGCTGTGACGGGGCGTAGTAGATCGTTGTCGTCGACGCCGGCGAGGTGGTGTTCTGCGGAGCGGCGACATTCCATCCTTGCTGCTGGAGCTGCTGGGTGAAATGGCTAGCGGTGTTGGGCTCCTGCGTGCCGTTTGCGACGAGAACCTTCACACTTGAATGTGCGACGGTCGACGTGGTGGTCGATGGTGGACGTGTCGAAGTGGTAGTTGTGGGGGAGGTCGATGCGGCCTTGAAGTGAGGACCGACCACCGATCCAACAAATCCCGCCAGGGCGAGTGCTCCCAGGCACGCCATGGCGATGCCGATGCGTCTCCCCCAAGATGTCCGCTGATACGAGTGGATAGGACTCACGAGGCAGATCTTAGGTGGCGCGAGGGTGGGGCTCCTTGTCAGAGCGTGACCGCTCACGGCGCTCGCCGCGTGGGAGCATCGCCCGCCCGGCCCGCTGTCGGGCCGCGGGCTTTGCCAGAGCGCAAACGCAGGGGACGTGTCGCAGCTCATCGACCTGCTTGAACACGGGGCGTTGGTTGACCGGAAGGAGGATCCCTCCGATGTGGAGGCCTACCGAGCAGCGATGATCGAGACCCAGGCAATATCGGCCAACCACCTGCTCGTTGCCGAGGTGAACGGAGCCGTACTGGGCATTTGCGAGTTGGTGGTCTTCCGTCACTTCCAGCGGCAAGGAGGTCGCTGCGCTGAGATTGAATCAGTGCACGTCCATCCGAATCAGCGTTCCAAGGGTATCGGCGGACAACTTCTGTCCAGCGCAGTAGAAACGAAGTGCGCTCAGTTGAGCAGCTGTGCACACGATCAGGTCTCCCGCAGCGCCGGCCCTCGCCATCGCCCGGCTCATGGTGCGAGAAGCCAAACAGTCCGGACTCGACATGAGCGTGCGTCGA
>OBLU010000282.1_pt1 | contig 49898 bp, 23 predicted proteins | sample 1518681 | NCBI WGS metagenome assembly OBLU01 (sample SAMEA3539304, study PRJEB22396) | soil metagenome | biome: tundra; feature: field; material: soil | place: USA | collected 2010-05 | depth 0.15 m
GAGGCTCTCCATCACATCACCCCCGACAATGCCAGAGCGTGGTTCAGACTCTGCACGTCCAGTCTACAGTAAAAGGTAAACTGCTCTAATTGCGGCACCGGAGGTTGTCTATGTACTTGAACTTTCACTGGAAAACGTGAAGCCGGACGGGCACTATCATTCCTTGAAAGTGAAAGTTGATCGGGAAGGCGTGCAGTTGCAGGCGCGCCGCGGTTATCTCATGCCCAGGCCGGAGAAGAGCAAGAAATAGAAGTTAGGCTCCCCATTCGCGAACTACACATACTACTGAGGCGCCTGCTCGCCGGTTAGAATCCTTGTCGTCGAAGCGAAGCGATGATAGCCGGTGAACAGAGTCTCGTTCAACCACTCCGAGGGTTCGTTGCCGGTGCTCATTTCTGCGCTGATCGCCACCTTGGAAAGAGCCAGAGTGCGCACTGGCAAGATGAATCGGTTACCGCCAATCTCCACCGCTCCATATTGCACCCCGCCGCCTCAAGCCTATCCCTGCCAGACCAGCGCACCCATCGTTCAAGCAACTGCGTCCCGGGGTGCAGATGCTGAACATTGCCGCTGCTGGTGTGGCACCGGCGTGCCGAACGACAAACGGAACTCCCCGACCGGCAACCGGCGGACGCAGCGTAGCTGCGATCGCCGAACGCCGTAGGGTGGAAAAAAGCGGAATCAAAACCGGAAAACTGGCACCACCGTGGGCATGCCTGAAGTATGCCCAAACAGCGGGAAAGGCACTCGGAACACTGGCCGCAACTACCTGATGCACGGTGGGGCACACCTGTGGAAAGAACTTAAAATCCGCAGACCTTTACCGGTCGTGGGGGTTCAAGTCCCCCTCCGGGCACCATGATTTGATATATCGCTTAACGACAAGAAAATCGGGTTAGTTTGGCGAACTGGATACGACAGCGCTTGCGGGGTAAAATAAAGCGAATCGAGTACGATGTCGAGTGCGGCAGGCCGACGTGATTCGAGACATCATTCCTAAACCGCAGAGTTCACGCTTTCGAGCGGCCATGCTGCTCGCGGTCATTGCGGACGTACTGCAGATCGTTGTTTTTCCTTTGTTTGTCGAGGGCGCTGTATCGCCTACCGAAGACATACTTGATCTCGCAATCGGAGCATTGCTGGTTCAGCTTCTTGGCTGGCACTGGGAATTTCTGCCATCGTTTCTGGGCAAACTCGTGCCCGGGGTTGACCTGGTCCCTTTCTGGACGATGGCGGTTGCAAATGTGTACCGGAAATCGAAGCAGGAACCGATCACGATAGAGGGAACACGCAAGGAGAGCCCGTCGCCGAAGGATCGACTGGGCTCTTGAGACACGGATTTCCGGCCATCCCGAAGACTGCGAATGGAGCCTGCTGCGGGAAGCGGGCATAGTTCGATTGCGGAAGGAGGCATCCGCTTGAATAACCAAATTCTCTGTGACGTATTCATAACGGGAAGTTTGTCGTACCTGGCGCTTTGTCTTTGCATGATTGGTCGTCCATCATGGGTCTTGAAGTTTTTGTTCTCGGTCAGAAGGTGGAGGCGAAGGCGCGTATCTTTCTTGATCAACTGCAAAATGAGGGGTCCGAAGATCTGCTTCCCAAATTAATCAAAGCAGCTTACCGCTCATCACCAGCGCCACGGCGCTACGCAGGCGCGCCCGGTTTCCTTCCTGGGCGGGCCGCAGTTTGGGAATTCTGACCAGCGGGAAACGGCGCATCTCGGTATCAATTGCGGGACCAGCGACATGCCAGAAGGTTGTAATGTCGCCGACAACAACTAACTCGCTGGGCGCGAGAGCCAAAGAGATCATGTGCATTCCGCGGCCGAGCGCCTTGCACATTTTGTCGAGAGCTTCTTGCGCGGCGGGATCACTTGCCGCCGCCAACTGAAGAAGAGCCCCAAAGGAGGGGAGGGAATTGCCGGTGATCTCCGCGTAATAGCGGAGGCCTGCGCGGTTGGAAGCGACGGTTTCCCAGCAGCCTCTGCCACCGCAGCCGCAGGGCAAGCCATTCGGATCGAGCTGCACGTGACCGAACTCCCCGGCAACTCCGCTTTCTCCGCGCATCAACTGGCCGTTGGCAAAGATGCCGGTGCCGATACCCTCAGAGACATTCACGACGACCAGGTCTCGGGTAGCGTCGCTGTAACCGAACCAGACCTCGGACAAGGCACAAGCGTTGGCGACGTTGTCGACGACCACGGGCAAACCGGTAGCCTGCTCGACGCGGGCTTTGAGTTGTCCGATAGGCCAGTCGATGTTGGGTGCGAAGATTGACTTGGCAAAGCGTGGATTGAAGCGGCCCGGCAGACTCATGCCGATTCCCTCGAAAGAGTGGTCGACATGCGCGGCGATCATTTGTCGTATGGCGGCGACGATGGCGCCCACGACCTTCTGAGGATCTGAGGGGAGCGCGACAATGTCCTCTGCAATTACCTTTCCTGAAAGATCGGTGACAGCAAGAGTTGACTGTGTGGGGTGAATGTCCAGCGCGAGCACACCCCGCTTCCCATTGAGGTTCAGGAATGTGGGTTTTCTTCCCCGGGGAATTTTACCGGTTTGCCCTTCAACGATCCAATTCTCTGCAATGAGCTCTTCGACAATAAGGGAAACTGTGCTTCGCTGCAGGCCGGAGATGCGCGCCAGATCGGCGCGAGAGACTGGTTGCCTGACGCGAATGTGGTTGAAGATGAGGTTGCGATTGATCTCCCGGGCGATGCGATTTGAAGCGTTCGTCTGGTTATTCAAGAAGAGACGCGTAGTCGGCATCGAAATCCTTTCTCCTAGCGACTTGGAGAGAAAACAAACCAAAACCTTCCAAAACGATAATCCAGTAACTAGCTTAAGATTCTATCAACAAAATCGCTTTTCTAAACTGCCGAAGAAGATGATCTGTCCCTGTTCCTTGCGTAGAGGAGTTGCTCCGCGTTGGAGATTGATGCGGCCGGTATTGGAAACTACGGCAAAGAGATTAGTCGGAACTCGCGCCCGCATGGACATGAACATCTGAGATTGGTTCTTCGAGTAACTCGTAGCCCAAGCTTTGTTTTATAGACGATAGGCCTCCTTGGCCAGGCGATATGCCAGGTCGTGCGCCACTTCGAAGGCTTCGTCTTCCGCAAGGCGGTGTTCGGCGACGAGCCTGGCCAGGAAGGTGCAGTCAACGCGGCGAGCTACATCATGCCGCGCGGGAATCGAGAGAAAGGCGCGCGTGTCATCGTTAAAGCCTACTGTGTTGTAAAAGCCCGCTGTCTCCGTCGCCAACTCGCGAAAGCGCATCATGCCTTCAGGACTGTCAAGAAACCACCATGGCGGCCCCAGGCGCAAACAAGGGTAATGTCCCGCAAGCGGAGCCAACTCCCGGCTGTATGTCGACTCATCGAGCGCAAACAGGATGATGGTGAGGCCAGGCTCATTGCCGAAACGGTCCAACAAAGGGCGCAGCGCGTCGACATAGTTGATTGCCCTCGGGATGTCCGCGCCCACATCGCGACCGTAGTGCTCAAAAATCTGGCGATTGTGATTGCGGACGCTGCCTGGATGAATCTGCATGACCAAGCCATCTTCGAGGCTCATCCGGGCCATTTCAGTGAGCATTTGCGCCCTGAATAATTCCTGCTGCTCCGCTGTCGCAGTGCCGCTGAGAACCTGACGGAAAAGAGTGGACGCTTCAGTTGAGGAGAGATCGGCTGTTTGCGCGGTGGGATGCCCGTGGTCGGTCGCCGTACATCCGAGTTCGCGGAATTGAGCGCGGGACGTGCGCAGAGCGTTCAGGTAGCCATTCCACGACTCAGTGTCTTCGCCGGTAATCTCTCCTAGCTTCGCGATGGATTCGGCAAAACCGGCGAACTCGGGGTCGACTACGGGATCGGGCCGAAACGTAGGAAGTATTCTGCCTTTCCAGCCTGAGTTTCGGATTGCCCTATGATCGTCGAGCGTGGCGAGAGGTGAATCGGTTGTCGACAAGACTTCAAGATTGAATCCCTCATAGAGAGCGCGCGGCAGAAAGGCGGGGGTGAGTAGCTTTTGCGAGATCGTATCGAAATAGCAATCCGCAGTCTTTTCGGAAAGACGTTCCTGAAGTCCGAAGAGTTCCTGAAAAGCAAAGTCCAGCCACATACGCGTTGGGGTTCCGCGAAACAAGTAGTAATGACTGGCAAAAATCCTCCACACTTTGCGGGGGTTCTTGACTTCGGGCTGGCCGATCTCCAGATCTTCGAGCGACACACCCTGGCTGTAGAGCATGCGAAAGACGTAGTGATCGGGTTGGACGAACAGAGTCGCCGGATCAGGGAAGGGCGCATTTTGCGCGAACCATGCGGCTTGCGTATGTCCGTGGGGGCTGACGATAGGTAAATCTTTTACGCTGCCGTAGAGCGCTCGGGCAATCGCGCGGCAGGAGGGTTCGGCAGGAAACAAGCGGTCTTCATGGAGTAACGTCATCGGGACTGAACCTCATTCAGTCTTTGACACAACTGGTAAGTTCGCGGGGGCTCTCAAGCAAGCATACCTCAGGCGTTGCGATAGCCCATGCCCGCCAAAATGCCGCGCATATAAGCAAAGCTCTCGATGACGCCCGGCATCGGATCGTCCCCGTGAATCTCGTATTCGAGATCGACATACCCTTTGTAGTTCGTCGCAATGAGAGCCTCAAAGATGCCACGGATCGGCATGATGCCTTCTCCAACAGCGACCTGACTTTCCTTGCTTTGGAAGTCGGTCAGGTCCTTAATGTGCATGTTGTACAGGCGGGACCCCACCTCATGAATGGCCTGGACAACGTCGGTTCCGGCGCGCACAGTGTGGCCTACATCAATGCAGCAGCCAATGCGCGGGTCCATACTTTTGACATCCTTCAGGATATCGAGCGGAGATGGCCAGACCTTGTCTTCAGGGCCGTGGTTGTGGATGGCGATGCGAATGTCGTACTCCTTGACGAACTTCTCAATTCGAGGAAGAGTCTCGGGTGTGGGGTCGCCGGCGACAATGACAGGAATGCCGGCTCGCTTACAGTATTCAAACTTGCTGCGGATGTCGGCATCTTCGTCCTGGCGAAAATAGATTGCCCCGGCGGCATGGAGTTTGACGCCGGCGGCGGCATAGTCTGCGAGCGCCTTGGCTTCTTCCGCGGGATCCATGGGAAGGTGATCTTTTACGTCTTTCGCGTTCAGATCGGTGACGTTGAGTTGCTTCATGAAGCTGATGAGTTGCGCGCGGGTGAAGTTGCGGAAGGTATAGCTGGCGAGCCCCAGATGCACTGGCGAGGGTTTTCCGTCAGCCGTGGACGGTTGAGCGAATGAGGGGATCGTACTGGATGTTGCGCATGCCGCGGCGATCAGCGCACCTGACTGAACGAAGGTGCGGCGCGAGAGTGTTTGTTTCATATTCAGGAGGCTCCTCGAGTGCTCCGGTCAACAATCTCCGGAATGAAGGGCTAAGTGATCGTGGCAGCTCTATCCAATAGACGAGCGACCATCCATCACGAGTTTCACCGCGCTCTGCAGGATTTGTTGAAGAGCAATCCTGCAGAGAATTGCGGCGGTTAGAGATGCGGCGCCCAACCGCTCTCGTATTCGCGATCCCACATCTTCATCGCTTCGGGATCGTGTTGAATTTTGGCGTCGGCCGTGTTGAGGTCGAGGGTTCGATTCACTTCCCAGGCGATATTGGAAAGTTGCAGCATGGTGACGGCTACGTTGCCGATGGATACTGGAGCGTGCAACTTTTCGCCCTTGCGGATGCCGGCGATGAAGTTGGCAAAGTGCGCATCGGTCATGGAGTCGCGGCCGGTGAGGTCGCCGGATGAAGTCTCGCTGCCGGTTTTGAACTCGCTCGTCTTGTTTCCCTTGAGGTCGTAGATCTCATAGCCGTCGCGATCGACGAGGACTGAACCCGTGGTTCCCATGATGACCGATCCGCGATCGCGGCCATAGAATTTCATTCCCTGGCAGCACTCGCATTCCCAGGAAATCATCTTGTCGTCGTAGTTGAAGCTGGTCACAAGGGTGTCGTAGAACTGCCAATCATCTTTGAAATGGTATCTTCCGCCGGATGCGGAGACGGCCTTTGGATAGGTGGCGTCGAGCGCCCAGCGGCAAACGTCAACCTCATGCGTGCCGTTGTTCAGCGTCTCGCCGGTACCCCAGATCCTGAACCAATGCCAGTTATAGGGTTGGACATTGTCCTTGTAGGGTCTGCGAGGCGCGGGCCCTTGCCAGAGATCCCAATCGAGTTGCGGCGGCACGGGGGCTTCCTTACCGAATCCAATCGACTTGCGCGTGTTGCTATACCAGGCCTTGGCGTAATAAGCGCGGCCGATGAGGCCGTTGTGAATCTTGTCGACGATCTCTATGGTGTGTGCGGAGGAGCGCTGCTGCGTGCCCATCTGCACGAGCTTGCCATGCTTTTGTTGCGCGGCAACGAGCAGTGCACCTTCGCCCGGGTTGTGGCTGCACGGCTTTTCAACGTAAACGTGCTTGTCTGCCTGCAAACCAAGAATCGCCATGGGGGCATGCCAGTGGTCCGGAGTGGCGATCGTGATTGCGTCCACGTCTTTCTTTTGGAGAATGTGCCGGAAGTCCTGGTCAGTAGCGGGTGCATAGCCTAGTTCGCGTTGCGTGTCGTTAGCGAACTTCTTCATGGTGTTGGTATCGACATCGCAGACATAGGCGATGCGGGCGCTATCTTTGTTTGCCTTGAGCGCAGAAAGATGAGCATAGGCGCGCGAATGAAGACCAATGACGGCAAAATTGAGGCGATCATTCGAACCAAGGATCTGCCCATAGCTCTTTGCCGTCGATCCGATAGCCATGCCTGCGGCACCTACCGCAAGCGTGTCAAGAAACTCTCGTCGGGTAACCATGTAATCTCCCATTTCCCATGTTTAGGTCTGCTGAGAATCATTTGTTGCTCTTGCACAGCGCACGTCCGCTTGGCTAAAGGTCGTCTGCATCCTCGAGTGCTTGTATCCTGCGCACCGGTGAAGCAGATTTGTTCTGTCGATGCGGTGAGCCGGCCACCTTTGAGGGTGACCGGCTGGTTGACTTGAATTTAAGCAGGCTGGGCACTAGAACGTAAACTTTGCCGAACCCTGCAGTGTGCGTCCGCCGCCAACACCGTTCACGCTGCCCTGGCCGGAGCCTAGCGTGCTGGTGATGGTGCCGAAACCGGAAGCACCGTTGGGGCCGCTTACATTCGGCTGACCGAACTGCGGTGTGTTGCTCAACTGGAATGCGTCGACGCGGACTTCGAGCGCTGTCTCGCGGATGACGGTGAATCGTTTGAAGAGTGAGAGATTGTCCTGCACGTAACCGGGGCCGCGAAACTGGTTTCTGCCGACGTTGCCGAGGCCAGGAGAGGTACAAGTCGATTGTCCGGTGCAGCCGGAGGGCTGGGTGAACACGGTTGGGTCAAACCAGGGCGAGCTTGAGCCGATACCGCCAAGCTTCCTGAAATGACCGGTCAACGTAGGGGTCTGCTGTGTGCCTGGAGTATTCAATGTGCCGCCGCTTGCAGTGAGGGTCATAGGCAGTCCGGTAACTGCAGACACGATACCAGAAAGCTTCCAGCCTCCGAGAACGGCATCGCCAACGCCAGAGTTGAGGATTTGATGTCCGTGGCCGAAGGGCAACTCATAGGTGAAGGTTTGCTCGTAATTGAACTTGCGATCGAAGTCGGTTGGGGCGTAGTTCCTGCGCCAGTTGATGAAGAAGACCAGACCGCCGTCGTCGTCGCTGTTGTAGTTGAGGCCCTTGCCCCAGGTAAACGCCGAGGTGAAGGCAAGTCCGTGAGAGAAGCGTTTTGTAAGCGTCGCCTGCAGCGACTGGTAGTTGGAGGAGAATCCCAAGAAATACTGGTTTGTGGCGGCGGTGCGGCCGAAGGTGAGATTTCCGTTTGCGTCATGGTTTTCAGGATCGGATCCGGAGCCGCCACCATAGTAGCTGGGCAGGTTGATGTTTTGAGATCCTGAGATATCTGTGCCGTGATTTGCCACATAGGCCAACTGCAGCGAGAGATCGCCGCGGAATGCCTGCTGGATGGCGAAGTTCCAGGAATCCGCGTAGGGATTCTTGTAGTTCAAAGGAATGTAGGTGTAGACCTGGGCGATCAGCTGTTTAGCCAGAAGGCTTGACGGTGTGTTCGGCAGGACAATGACTCCATTTGCAGGAATGTTAACCGGGATCGGCGCCGGGAATCCTGCCTGGAAAGTAGCTACCGTTACGCCATCGCCAAGAACGGCAGGGCTGAAACCGGAACCCACGGGCTGATAGCTGTTGTTGGCGCGAACCGGGTAGTTGTACGCGTAGGTGTTATCCGGGAAAGGCGTGTAGCTGATCCCGAAGCCGCCACGGACCACGGTGTTATTGGAAACGCGATAAGAGAAGCCGGTGCGCGGAGCAAAATATTTGTACTGAGGCTTCATGCCGAGATTGGATGAGTCGCCGGCAATGCCTGCCAGAACGAGGGTGTTATTGAGGGGGTCGTAGTTAGAGAACCCTCCAGCGGTGGGTGGTGTGGCGGGTGGATACATATCCCAGCGAAGGCCCAGGTCAAGAGTGAGTTTGGGAGTGGCCTGCCACTTGTCGCTGGCGAAGGCAAAGATCCACCATTGCCGGTAGCGCGGGAAAAAGGTGTTGAGGTCGCGTCCGGTCTGGCTGGGCTGCTGGAGGAGGAAGCTGGCGATATCGTTGGCCACCGTCGTCCCCGGAGAGCTTGCATCGGAGGTTTGCACGTCAGAGAAGGTAAAGGCGCCGCGCGGGCTGAAAGTTTGATCCTGGAGCAGGTCGTCGTGAACTCGACGGATATCGACGCCCCATTTGAACGTATGATTGCCCGAGATCTTCGTCCAGTTATTAACGAAGTCGATATTCGATTCGGCTCGAATCCATGGCTCGGATGCGGAGTAGCCGATCAACGGGCTCGAGAAACCGCCATTCACGGTGACGGCGACTTGTCCGCTGGTGAAGGGCTGTCCGGCAATGTTCACGCCGGGAATACCGAGTGTGGTTGCGTCGCTGGAACCAAAGTCGTTGGTCTTCGCGCTGTTTCCGAGATGGGCAACGCCAAACCGCGCCTCCGTAAGGAAGGTTGGCGAAAAGACGTGATCATAGTTGATGCCGGTGCTGTAGGACTTCTGATTGCCCGTGCCCTCAAAGCCACCTCCCTGGGGACCGCCGAGGAACGATCCGAATGCAGCCTGCTGGAAAGTGACAACCCGCTGGAAGCTGTAACGGCCGCTGATATGGTTCTTCTCACCCAGTGAATAATCGACCTTGCCGTCAAAACTGTCAGTGGTCTTGGTGAAGGGAAGGTTGGTGGTGTAATCATTGGCCGGGTTGTTCAAAGGCTTGATGGTCAATTTTCCATATTTGGCCGCGGCTGTATTTAACTGCTGAAGCATCGCGAGCGAGACTGGGAATTGCGACGTGAGCAGGCTGTACGGGATCTGGTTGTTGGCGAACTTCGGGCGAGGGTCAGCGGCGGTTCCGGCGTGTACGGTGCCATCGGTGAAACTTGTCGGGTCGAAAATCTGACCCTTCGTTCCGTTCATCGCTGCACTCAGGTCGATACATCCAGACGGATCGTTGCAACCGGGAAGCGGCGTTGTCGTCGGGGTGAAGTAGCGGGAGTCGGGGATGGTGAACGTGCTGGAAACAGCCTCGTGGTCGACAGTGCGCAGATAATCGCCGAAGAAGAACAGCTTATCCTTGAGGATTGGTCCCCCGACGGCTCCGCCGAAATAGTTGTAGGAGAGATGGCCCAACGGCCCGCCGAAATAGGAACGGGCGTTGAGGTCATTGTTCTGGATGAACTCGAATGCCGAACCATGAAAGTCGTTGGTGCCGGACTTCAGAGTGACATTGGTGACGGCGCCAGTGGCGCGGCCCAGTTCCGCTTCAAAGTTGTTTGTTGAGATGTCGACAGAGCCGATGGCCTCAGCCGGAGGAATGATGATCTGCAGCAGGCCGGTGCGTTCGTCGTCGTCGATGCCTTCAATTTGATAGAGATTTCCCTCGCGGGGAAGGCCATTGAGTTCGGTCTGCAGGGAACTCGCTGCATTGAAGAACTGCGAGTGTTGGAAAACTGCGGGCGCAGCGCCGGGCACGAGGTTGATGAGCGTCTGGAAGTTGCGATTGGTGCCGAGCGGCATATCGACTACGTTTTCCGACTCAATCTTGGTGCTGATGTCGGCGCGGTCTGTCTGGAGCAGGGGAGGCGCGGTGGTTACGAGGACCGTCTCGGACACATTGCCGGGCTGCAGGGTGATGTCGACACGCGTGGAAGAATTGCTCGGCAGGTCGATGCTTTCCTGCGTCGCCTTCTTGAAGCCTTTGGATTCGACACTGACGGAGTAAGTGCCGGGTTGCAAGTCAGGAAAGGTGTAGTTGCCGCTTTCGTTCGTGACGGACTCGTGCAATGCGCCGGTGCCGGCACCGAGGGCTGTGACTCTTGCACCCGCGACGGTTGCGCCGGTTGTATCGGTGACCGTCCCCAGCAGGGTTCCGTTCACTGCCTGGCCGATGAGTGCAGCCGAAAAGCCAAGCACCGAAACGGCAAACAGGAGTCCTAAAAAGGCTCTTGAGATTTTGCGTAGGATCATGTGCTGCCTCCAAAGTTGAATCAACTTCAAGCCCCGAACCTTATATTGTTCGAAGTGCGAACCAAACCTACATTTGGCTAATTGGGCTTGTCAAGCGGAAATCGACCGAAACTCGAAGAAAAGTTCAAGCTCGCTCAAACTTGGGCGGCTGTTAACGCTACAGAGTGTAGATCGACAAAAGACGCATGTCGTTTTAAGTCTTAGCGTTATATGGATGGGGAGCGCTTTGTAGTTCTGGGATTTCGTCGTCCCTGAGTAGGTTGCAGCGGCCGGCGTTCTACTCACTCGACGCATCCGAGGCCCTGCCACGTTGGTTCCCACATTCTCGACGAGGCGCCCTGGGCTGAGAGGTTAGGGCTTTGCTTCATTTCTGAGTTTCCTCAGATTCATGCTGAATCGGGTCGGAGTATTCTCTTGTTATGCTTCCCCATGGCACGCGTGTCTGCTGTCTGCAGATTCTGATCCTGATTGGTGCGGTGCTGCTTGGCCGCGCGGAGCAGACGGCGGGTGCATCCGTTCAAGGTGGCCGTACGTTGGTTCTGGACGGGCTGGGCAAAGGCACGGCCGATCTGGGCGGTCTTTGGCAGTTTCATCTGGGCGACGATCCAAGCTGGGCGCAGCCGTCGTTGAACGACTCCGGGTGGGAGTCGATTCTCGCCGATGCCCCCTGGGGCGCGCAGGGTCATCCTTCCCACGCAGGAATCGCGTGGTATCGCCGGCACCTGGAGATTGTTCCCGCTCCGGGCACAAACAGCCAGTACCAGGTTTTGATACCGGATGCGGAAGACGCTTATGAGCTGTATTGGAACGGGAAGCTGATCGGAAATTACGGGCAGTTTCCACCTCACGCATATTGGTACTACAGTGTGTTCCCACGGTCTTTTCCGCTGACCGGCTCCACCTCCGGCGTATTGGCGATTCGCGTATGGAAGGCACCGTTGGACGTCTTTTCAGCGGCCGAATCGGGGGGGCTGTACGTTCCGCCCATCGTGGGCGACCCTGACACGATCTCGCTGAATGAGAATGCGATCACCTGGAGCAATGTGCAGCAGGATCTCTTCGATTATGCCCTGATCCTCCTGCGGGCTTTCGTTGCCGTCTTGTGCGTAGTGCTGTGGAGTCGCAACCGGCGAGAACAACTCTTTCTCTGGGTCGGCGTGTTTACGCTCACCCCAGTGGCCCTCGGAATCCTGCAGAACCTCTTCTTCATCCCGTTTTCCTACGAGTTTGCGCGCTTTATCAACCAGCCGTTGTATGTACTTTCCAATGTCTCCCTTTGGTTCCTCCTTGTCTGGCTTTTGCAGTTGAATGTAAATCCGCGCGTGCTGCGGTGGACCGAGACATTGGCGTGGGTGACGATGGCGATTGGCGCCGCCGATGGGCTGCTCGCCTTGTTCTGGGGATCGGCAACTCTCTGGATGCAGTGGGCAGACGGTGTGTTAGCGGCGTTCATTTTGCTGGCGGAGTTATTCCCGTTTTTGCTTATCGCATTGGCTTTGAGGCGCAGACTCGATGTTTCGCGATGGGCCGTGGCGCTGGCTGCTTTAGTGCTGCAGTTGATTCACACAATTGCCGACACCAGCGCGCTGGGTCAGCGGTTTACGCATTGGACTCTTTACGCGAGCTTGATTGACAACCATCATTTTCAAATTCAGGGTGTGGTGTTCGGACCCGAGAAAGTCACTTCGATTGCGCTGTTTGGTGCCATCATTTATGCGGTGTATCGCTACATTCTGGAGCAACAGGCGCGGCGCGCCGCCCTTGAGCAGGAGATGCAGAGCGCACGCGAGATTCAGCAGGTACTTATCCCCGAGGCGTTGCCTTCGCTGGAGGGGTACTCGATCACCAGCGCTTATACGCCGGCCCAGGAGGTGGGCGGCGACTTCTTCCAGATTCTTGCTCATCCCGATGGCTCGACGATCGTGGCACTGGGAGACGTAAGTGGCAAGGGCCTGAAGGCCGCGATGAACGTTTCGATGATTGTGGGTGTAATGCGTTCGCAGGCTGCTGCAACTTCGAGCCCGCAGGAGATCATCACGGCGTTAAACCATTGTCTGACGGGTCGAATGCAGGGCGGATTCGCGACAGGTATCGTCTTTCGCCTGGATCCGGATGGAACGGTTACATTTGCCAACGCCGGCCATCTGCCGCCTTTCCTCAATGGGCAGGAGTTTTCGCTTGAGCCTTCTTTGCCGCTGGGGCTTGTGAGCCAGGCGGACTACAGCGAGGTCGAAGTACGCCTGCAAACCGGCGATCAACTCAGCTTCTATACAGACGGATTGGTGGAAGCGCGCAACGCGGATGGGGAACTCTACGGCTTCGACAGGCTTCATACGTTGTTCGCATCGCGCCCAACGGCGCAACAAGCCAGCGAGGCTGCTGTCGCGTTTGGCCAGGACGATGATATTACCGTGCTGACGTTGACGCGGCTGGCGGCGGGCGAGGAATCGACCACGCTGCTCGTGGCGCCGATTCTGGATGATGTGACCGCAAGACCTTAACCAAACCGGTACTGTGTGCAATCGCGGCATGAAATGCCGCCGTGGATATACACACTTGGATAAGTCAAGAGAAGGTTCACCTGGATCAGTGGACCATCTCTTGACTTCGCGCAAGCGGCAGCTTTTCGATTCTAAGTTAAAACCCGTCGAACTAAGGATGAGCTACTTGCACCGTAATGGTGGTGCTTCCGGATGCATAGTTCGCGCTGCCGCTGTAGGCTGCGGTAAGGGCGTCATAGCCGTTGGGAAGCGCCGTGGCCGGTATCGTCAACCTTGCAACACCGCTTGCATTCACCTGGACGGGCACGGCGGAGAGAACGGTGGCGCCCTTTGAGAAGGTGACGGTTCCGAGAGTGTTCGGCGGACCGGCGCTCCAGGACTGGATAGTCGCTGTAAGTGTCAGGTTGCCTCCGGTGAGATACCACGAGGAAGGCGAGAACTGAACGATAACGGGAGCCGGAGTTACCGTGAAGTTTTGCGTGCTCGGTCCAGCGGAGGCATAGTTAGTCTGGGCCGGATAGGTAAACACGATCTTGTGGTTCCCGACCGGAGGCTTGGGCACCGTAATGTTGGCGGCCCCTCCCGAGAGTGGAACCGTGACCCCGGGGTTAGTGTCGTACACATAGGTGATCGAGCCAAGCGGGGCTCCTGCCGTCGAGCTGGTGTTCACAACGCAGTGGAAGTCCGCTCCGTAAGGATAAGGGGTGTTCCAGCAGGCAAGCGCGAGTGTGACGGGAACCGGCAGCACGTTTAGAGCGACCGGAGCTGAGGTGCCTGGAGCATTGCCATTGTTATCGCCGGAGTACACCGCGGTAAGCGTATGCATGCCCGCGGAGAGTCCCTTCAGGTAGTAGTACGCCGCTCCACTGGAGAGGGTGAGGGTAACCACCGGCGTCCCTTTGTCGAGGATTTTGACTGTTCCCGTGGGTACGTGGCTATTGATTTTCGTAACCTTGAGGACGAGATTAGTGCCCAGGGGATAAGTTACAGTGCCTGGAGATAGAGTGAATTGAATCTGGGTGTCATAGGCGGTCACAACCTGATAACTCACGGATTGGGGGGTAGCTTTGTTTCCCGCAGCGTCTGTAGCATTGACGACATAGGTCTTCATTTCAGGCGTCAACGTGTCGACGGTCGTCATCAAGGGGCCAGTGGTGGTAGTGCCGTCGGTGCTGTAAGTGTGGCCGCCGCAACTAATCACACCGGAGCGATCATCCGTGCAGCTATAGGTCGCTGTGACAGTCTCGCCAACCTGGTAGTGTCCCAGTAAATCTGGCGCCGGAGAAAGCGTAGGAACGGAAGCTTGGGGAGGGACCGTATCGACATTGATGGGGAATGTGTAGAAGTTTGTTGACCAGGTTCCCGTGCCGTCGCTTTTTGTATTGGTGAACAGCAATTCCTTTGTTCCGGCACAATCCTGTGCGTAGTAGTGCAGCAGGTATCGGCCATCGCCGGAAAAACTAAGTTGCAGGGGCGGGCCCGCGGGCGTGAAGGGCAATGCAGCCCCGGAGCAGCCCAAGGGGTTAGTAAGGGTGGTATCGGTCGTTGTGCCCGGAACGGGCGGAGTGGATGCGAGCGAGGTGCCGTAGGAAATGCTCAGGATTGGAGACGGAACGAAGTTGGCGGCGCCGGGCAGTGTGGTGCCAGCCAGGTTCGGTGGCTGGCTTGAAAGCTTCAGGTACGGATCGGGGTTGTTGGTCCAGTTGCCTGGCCCGAGACTCACTGGATTGCCGCTGCTGTCGGTCGGGGTGACTGCCGTCAAGTCTTCAGGCACCTGGGCAATGGTGATAAAGGTCGAGTTAGGATGGGTGGTTTGGCCGCTGCCGGTGAAGCTTCCTGGACCGGTAAAGCTTTCTAGCAGGTTCTGCGGGCAGGACAGATCTTGCAGGCCCGATGCAGGATCGAATGTGCAGGGACCGCCTGTCCAGCCCTCGCTGGCCATCAGGAATCCCATGCCTTCATGGAAGGGGGTTCCGGGAATGTTCCCCAAGGCAAAGGAACGCCCATCGAATACATCGCTCAAGACTTCGTTTGACGCGCTTGAAACAGGACAATTTGCTCCAGCTGCCGAGCTACCGGTGCCGATTGTACATTCGAGCGTGAAGAGCTTGCATGCGGACTGGCCTTTGAGGATCTCTCCGTTGTGCACGAGGCACATTGATGTGGCGAAGGAGGTCCCGGCCACGAGGTGGGTATAGTCACTCAAATCTTCAGAAGAGGAGGGGACAGGCTCGAGTGGAGAATCTCCCACCTGCGGATTGACTCCGTTTTGATCGATGGTCAGGGTATGTGCAGCATAAGCCCCGGTCAGATCATATTCAAAGCCAATTTGATTGTCAGTGACCGGATTGAAGTTGAAATCCTGATCCAACTGAACGGGAGTCGGGCTTGTGGGAGGGATGGTGTTGCCGGAGATCATGGCTGGGCCGTTGACGCCGCCGGATGTGCAGTTCGTGATGAGATACAAGCTTGAGCTGCCTACGAATCCGCCGCTGTCATCGAGGTCGATTTTGAGCTGCTGCGGCTGAGAGCTTTGAACAAGGAAGCCGCTGATGTCGATGGGAGGCACTCCGCCGGTTTGGATCGTGTATGTATAACCCGTTCCGCCGACGACGAAAGTCCCTTGTGGATTGTCGAGGTCGTCGCCATTGAGGAGTCCTGCGCCTGCCGGAGCCTGGTAATTGATGGTGAAGCAATCGGGCACTGAGCTGTCGCTGAGGCCGCCTCTGCAGACGTTAGTGGGGCCCGTGCTGTTGGTGAGATTAGTGACATAGATATTGTTATCGACCAGAACGTCTCCCGATCCGTTGGGCGTCGAGGAAAGCACGGCGCTTGGCGAGGTCGGGCAGTTGAGATTCAATGTGTTTGTGTTGAATGTGTCGGGGTTGCTGCTGGTTGCTCCGGCCTGCGATCCCCGCACGTCGACGGGGCCGAAGAGCTGAATATGATTCTGAATAGGATTTTGGGCATTCGACTCGGGTGCGAAGATGGCCAGAGAGGTCGCAATCAGGGATAGCAGTAGGGAAGAATGAACTTTCATCTTGAGTAACGACCTCCGCGTCGTCTGGGGTTGTTCAAGGCTGGAAGGCTTTCGCACCGAAGCTGTTCCGCAGATGTGAGGGGATACCCGCGTGAAGCCGAGGTAACTGTGAATGGAGTTTGGGCCCGAGTCTTAGGGAAACCGCGAATGAATGAGTCGTAACCAGTCTGCTGATTCCAGTCGATGCGTGTCAATTGAAAAACTCATAGTTTGTGGATCATATCGGTTTCGGCACACCGAAGACATTCGATACTTCGCCAGGTTGGAAGCAGAGTAGACAGCCGAATTCGTAAGCTTGTCTTTGGATCGGGTAGCGCCAGCTCCCTTCGCCAAATTGAGTCAATAAATGTCAATACGGGAAATATTGCAAATGGTATTCGCGGGTGGTATACCTTGCCCGCAGGTTGAAGAGGGTTAACCCCGCCATGAACTGAAGGCGCGGGTTCGCTCGTGATCATGGGAAAGGGGAATGTACGGAATGATTTCAAAGCAAGGGTTGATGGCGATGCTGTGTGTGGCTGCGGCAACAGCGGTCTACGGCCAGGCCGGGCCGCAGGTGAATATTGATTGGAATGCGGTCGCGGTGGTCTCGACGTCGACGCCCACGCTGCAGGTGGTTGTGAATCCACCGCTACGGCCGGGCCAGCCTCTGGGTGAGGCTGCGTACAAGGCTGTGAAGGATTTAGGTGCGGAATATGTGCGTTATGTGCCGTGGCTGCCCTATCCGAAACTGGCTGTCGCGGAATTGGAGCCTCCCACAGCGCAGAAGACCAGTTGGGATTTCAGCCTGATTGATCCGATGACGAAGGATTTCTTGAATGCGACCGAAGGCCATCCGACGATCGTGAATTTCAGCACGATTCCGACGTGGCTTTTCAAGACCGATAAGCCGTCGACTTATCCAGCCGATCCCAACCAGGTTACGTGGGATTACACGCAGGGGACTGAACTGCGCGATCCCAGCGGCAAAGAGTTGGGAGACTACTACGCACGGCTGGTGAGTTGGTATGCGAACGGCGGGTTCACGGATGAGAACGGAGTACGACATGAGTCCGGCTATCACTACAAACTCCCGGTTTGGGAGGTGCTGAACGAAGTCGACTTTGAGCACAAGATGATTCCGCAGCAGTACACCGAGCGCTATGACGCGATCGTCAGCGCGATTCACAAAGTGTCGCCGGATACCAAGTTCGTTGGACTGGCGCTTGCGATCCCGGGGATGAGCCCGAACCAATTCGAGTATTTCCTCAACCACGGGAACCACAAGGCGGGAATTCCTCTGGACATGATTTCGTATCACTTTTATGCGTCGCCAGTGAAGGAACAGTCGATTGACAACTGGCAGTACACGTTTTTTGACCAGGCCGACGGATTTCTGAACACGGTGCGGTATGTCGAGACGATACGAAAGCGTCTTTCACCTGAGACGAAGACGGACACCGACGAGCTCGGAGTTATTTTGCCCACCGACAACAAGGCAGGAGACGAAGTGCCGCCGCCCGTGGCCTACTGGAATCTTGCGGGATCGCTCTACGCGTATCTCTACATTGAGCTGTCGCAACTGCAGATCGATGTGGTGGGCGAGTCGCAACTGGTGGGGTATCCGACGCAGTTTCCCAGCGTTAGCATGATGAACTGGCAGAATAACAAGCCAAATGCCCGGTTCTGGGCGCTGAAGCTGATCAAGGATAACTTCCATCCTGGTGACAAACTAGTTGACACGAAGCTGGAAGGGCAGGGAAGCGGGAACGTCGCGGCGCAAGCATATGTTACGCCCGCCGGGCGCAAGGTGCTGCTGGCGAACAAGCGCAATCAAGCGGTCGAGGTGTCGGTTGCGGATGCGGACAAGGCGACCGCGCTCACCGTGGATGAGCAGACGGGAGACGGCGCTGCACGCAGCGTGAAGCCCGAGGGCGGCAAGATCAGGCTGGAGCCTTTCGCGGTGACGGTGGTGAGCTGGTAGGTCGCAGTCAAGGCTTGGGATCAGGACTGGCGGCGGGATCGAGCTGTTGCGGGGTGATCTCTTCGACGGCGCCTGGCTTGCGGAGAGTGCCGGGAGTGGAACTGTGCAGGTCTTTGAAGGCGGCAAGCGCCTTTAACTGAGCTTCCTTGTTTCCTATTGCGTGCTCAGCCTTGGCAAGCCGATACCAGGCAACTTCATCATCGGACTTGAGCCGAGTGGCGCGCTCCAGCAAGGGCACGGCCGCCTGCGGATTGTGCGCTTCGAGATCGACGCCGCCGAGGCCCACAAGCGCTTCTTCAAAGTCAGGGAAGCGCTGCAGCACTGACTCGAATTGCCTGGCAGCCTCCTCGAGATTGCCGAGATTGGCCTGGATATTCGCAAGCTCGTAACTGGCGTTTCCATTGCCGGGATCAACGGCCAGCTCCGCGGTAAACTCGCGCACGGCCGCATCGCGGTCTTCGGGCTTTTGAGTGTCTCGGAAACGCGAGAGGTAGATGCGGCCCAATCGGTAGTGGATTCCGGGGCGCCGGGGATCGAGCGTAAGAACGTGATTGAACGCGATGATCGCGGCTTCGTAGTTCTTCTGACTCTCGTTGGCCTCGCCCTGGGCCTGCAGCATCCAGATGGAGCCGGGCGCCTTGTCGTGCAGCTTCTCCATCACGATGTAGGCGAAGTTTCCATAGATGCGACCGGTGTGGTAGAGGACCTCAGGATCGTCAGGACACAGTTTGTTGAGCGCCAGGGCTGTCTCCACGGCGTCGGCGTCGCGGCTGAGGCCTGTGTAGGCTCTCAGAAGCTGCAACCCGCACATGCGCCTTCCCTCGGGGTCTGCCTGCTTGAAGCACTTGTCGAGGAGTGGCAGTGCCTCTGAGTAGCGGTCCAGCTCCGACAGGGAAAGCCCCAGCAGGTTGTCGAGCCTGGGCAGGCCGGGCTTGAGCTTTTGGGCTGTTCGAACTTCCTTTACCGCATGCTCGTACTCTCGTTGCTTGAAGTAGATGGCGCCCAGAGTCGCGTGGATCTCGGCGACGTCCGGATCGAGTTTTGCCAATTTTTCGAAGGCCGCCTGTGCGTCGGCATAGTGGCCTTGAGCGAGAGCCTGCTGTCCAGCGGCGGCATATTGCGCTGCCTGATCGTCATTGCCTGTTTGTGCTAGCGCAGCCAGCGGCAGAGAGCAGAAGGCCAATGCCAGGCTCAGGCTCAATCGTTTGCACTTCATGAGTTGAGTTTATCTCCTGTACAGAAAAATCCGCCACGCCGAAGCGGCGTGGCGGATTTGAAGTGAAGCAATGGGTGTGGTCTAGAAGCTGAGTTTGCCGCTAAGTTGCAGGATGCGGGGCGCCGATGCTCCCGTGATCTTTCCACGAATGTTGTCGGCATCGGTAATGCTGGCATCGATGACCTCGTTCCCGCCGGATCCGCCGACAACCAGGCCGCCTACGTCCTGGGCGTATTGGTGGTGGTTGAAGGTGTTGAACGTATCCACATTGAGCTTGAAGTTGATGCGCTCGGAGAGGTGGAAGTTCTTGGCGAAGCCCATATCAAAGTTGTTGATGCCGGGCTGACGCAGGAAGTTGCGCTTTGAGTTTCCGGTGGTAGCGGCCGGTGGTTCGGTGAAGCAGTTCAGGTTGAGGCGTTCGAATTTGGAGGTCAGGCCACCATGAACATTGCAGCCTGCTGTCAGGTTCGCGCGAGGAGCAGGGAGTCCCTGCATTCCGTCGATGTCGTTCCCGCCGACGCCAAACGGGAACCCGGTTTGGAAGGTTGTGATGCCGGTAACTTCCCACCCGCCGACCGCAAGATCGGCTGCCCGTCCGGCGCCGCTGGCAAACTTCTTGCCGCGTCCAACCGGTAACATGTAGACATAGCTGGCTACAAACCGGTTGTCGACGTCGAAGTCCGAAGGACCATAGTCCAACTCGGGGTGATGGTTGTCTTCAAAGCCCTGGTAACCGGTGCCTGAGGCGCCGACGCCAGCAGCGGCGGACTTGTCGTCCTTGCTGTTTGCCCAGGTATAGACTCCCGTGATGGCCATATCGCCCGCGCGATGCTCGAATTTCACGTTCATCGCGTTGTAGTGAGAGTAGCCGTGGAAGTCGCTGTCGATGTAGAAGCTGGTGAAATCCGGATACGGCAACCGGGTGAATATCCCGTTGGCATCCTTGGTGTTTGGTCCGCAGGGGTTTACTTTGGCGTTGATGTAGACGCCGTTTGCATCCTGCTGCTGGCAGAAGGGAATGCTGGCAGCGGGAATGTTGAAGGGTTGGGCGATGTCATGCCGGTTGAGAAGGTGAACCGCATGGGTCCCGATGTAGTTCACTTCGAGTGTAGTGTTGCGGGCCAGTTCGCGCTCAACCGATGCCGTCCAGGACTGGACGTAGGGGTTGAGAGGATTCTCGGACTCGATGACCGCCAGGAACGAAAGGGTCGACTCCGGGAACGCGCCCAGCGTCGTGTAAGGCGTGAACTCTTGGTTGGCCTGCTTGCTGATGGTGGTATCCGAAGCAGGGTTCAGGTTGTTGCGCACGCTGTAGGGATAGATGTCCGCCGAGTCGTCAATCTCACGACCCTCGTAGGAGTCGAAGAAGATTCCGTACCCGCCGCGCACAACCATCTTGTCGTTAAGCCGATAGTTGATGCCGAACCGTGGCGCGAAAGGCGTCTTCGCTCCAGGATGTGGCACTGACCCGCAATAACGGAGGATGGGGTTGTTGTAAACGCCAACTCCAGGAGCTACTCCGTTGGTGGTGAGCTTCGGGTCTGCGTAGCACAGACCGCCGTCTGGATTCTTGGTATCGAGCCAGAAGAAATGGTTGCTGGCTTCGCGGGTTGCCGTGTGGTAGTCCCAGCGCATGCCGAGGCTCAAGGTCAGCTTCGGAGTGAGTTTCCAATCGTCTTCGCCGTAAGGCGCAAAGTAACCGAAAACGTGGTCCTGCGGGTTGCCGGCGGTATTGGTCGGGCTCAAAGGACCGGGAACGAAGCCGCCGACACTCGACATAAACCCGAGCATCATATCGCCCACGGCATTGCCCGTACCGCAAAGTCCGAGTGGATTGCCGGTTTGATATGTGCAACTCGGCTGGCCAACGCCGGGGCCGCTGGCGATGGTGCCGTTGTTGTTCTGGATGGTCGAGGAGCTGAAACCCCAGTCTCCAAAGAAGTCGTCATCCAGGTTCCGGACCAGGTGATAGGTGCGATAGTCGATGCCAAAGCCGAGGGTATGTTTGCCGCGCACCGATGTGAAGGCATCCTGATACTCCCAGTTCGGATTGCTGGATCCGCTATAGGAGTTGCCGGAACCGCCTCCCTGTGAGTACGTGCTCAAACCGATGCCCGGCCAACTTTTCTGCAGAGTTGTAAAGGTGGTAAAGATACCGGTTTCGGCAAGCTGGGTAATGATTGCTGCTGAGGGCTCATTTGCGTTACCCTCAGGGGCCTCTGCATCCAGATAGCCAAAGCGGAACGTGTTCACATTCTTCTGGCCGATGTTAACGGTGTGCGAGAACTCCCAGTTCTTCTGGTTTTCTAAATAGCTCTCGATGCCGTAGTCATACGGCGCCAGGAACGATCCCGAGTTGTACAGGGAGTGGTTTACATAGGTGGACTTGGTGAAGCGGAAGAAAACAGAACCCAGCCTGCCGAGGGTCTGGTCTCCTCGGTAGGTCTGCTGGTTGGTCTGCAGCAGTCCAGGGTAGGGCTGCGTAACGTTCGTGACACCTTCCGGCTGGTTGGCCACGGTCGGCTTTGCCCAGTAGTGATTGGCAACAGCGACCTGGCCGATGCGCGATGTAAACCGGCCAGCAGGAATTACGTTGCCGGGGAAAGCCTGCCCGGTGAGCGGATCCTCGGGCATGCAGTTGTAACCGGCATTGATCAGCTTCGTGCACTCCGGTGTATTGGGGGCAGGCAGCGGTCCGCCGGGCAGGCCTGCGATGCCAGCCGCGTAGGTTTCCGCGGAGAAATCGCCGGTCAGAACAGCCGGATTAGGAACGGTCTCGAAGGCGATTCCGCCGTTATTAATCCGCCAGCCCTCATAGTTGGCCATCCAGAATGTTTTGTTGCGGCCGTCATAAATGTGAGGAAGGTAAACCGGTCCGTCCATGACGAAGCCGAACTGGTTCTGGCGAAGGATCGCATTCGACGTTTTGGCTCCGCCGGGGAGCAACTGCTGGGCCGTAAGGAACGGCAATGCGTCGAATGCGTTGTTACGGTCGTCTTCAAAGAACGAGCCGTGGAGTTTGTTGGTGCCGCCCTTGCTGACGATGTTGACCTGGCTGGCCGAGAATCCGTACTCAGCCGGGTAGGTTCCGCTTTCTACTTTGAACTCCTGGATCGCGTCCTGCGACAGAATCACGGCCGGGGTGACGAGGGCCGCGTCGGTGTTGACCAATCCATCCAGAGTGTAGTTGTTGCCTTCGGGGCGTCCGCCGTTGACGCTGATCGCGTCGCCTTCGCCCTGGCGCATGGTGCCTTGCTCACCGCCGACGGTGACGGCGCCTGCGCCCACCAGAAGCAACTGCATGAAGTTGCGTCCGTTCAACGGAAGCTCTTCCACCTGCTGCTGGCTGACCAGTTGCGACAGCGCGGCGCTGTCCGTATCCAGAGTTACGGCCTGTGCGGTTACTTCAACCGTGTCGGTCACTGCTCCGGGCTTCAAGGCGAGATCGATACGGACTTTTTGGTCGACGGCCAGTGTGAAACCGCTGGTTACTGATTTCTGAAACCCCTTTGACTCCGCTGAAACCGAATAGGTGCCGGGGTTCAAGGATGGGGCATAGTAATCGCCGGCTGAACTTGTGACCGTGCGAAAAGACACGTTCGTTTGGGTATTGGTTACCGTTACTTTGACATTGGGAATGATGGCGCCTGAACTATCGGTCACCGTTCCCAGAATCGTGCCTGTTGCTCCGGCTTGCCCATACATTCTGCCTGCGCCAACCAGCAGTGTCAGTATGAGCAGCCCGATGGACAATCTTATGGTTCGCATCGCCTGAAACCTCCGTGAAGCGGTTTACTGTTTTTCGTCTACCTGGGGGGCTTCTATCTCTTTTGAACCGAGCGACAGGCAGACACATCTGTGCCGGTAAGATCTGGAGCTACCCCAATGCGACGCGAGGCTACGCGTACTACAGAACAATTGTCAAGAGAAACATTATTTCCAGTTTGAAATTCCGCAACCGATTGATTTCTCTATCGAAAGCCCCTTGTATCGGGGTCCGTGAATCGCTTTTCTGGCTCACTTCATCGATTACGGGCGTGAAACTTTTCAGGCGTGCCGATCGTCTATAAGGGGCCAATTTCAATAGGTGAGCGTCACGCCTCTTCGCGACAACTTTCGAGGGGAGGCAACTTTGATATCGGTCAAGCCGCGTCTGTCCATTTGATTCGGGCAATCCGGATCAAGGAACCATTTTGGAAGACGCCACCTCGACTCCATAGGCTATTGCACGGGAACAGACTGAACCAGGGTGACCGGTCCCAGGATGCCCGACGGCAGGGGTTGAAGATTCTGCATGTCCTGGGGTACGAAGAGCATTCCGTAGCGATCCCATAGGAGACGATAGTCGGGCTGCGGCTGGCCTGCCATGGCGTTGATTGCCGTATTACCCGCCACAATGCGCAGGTCGTTGCTGCCGCTCTTGAGGTAAGGCGTGACATCGAGCCGGAACGGTGGATGCCAGACGACGCCCGCGGATTTACCATTCACATAGACTTGTGCGGCCTCTCGAACGGGGGGCTCAAGGTAGGCACGCATGTTGTGCTCGCCGGGGGGCGAAGGAAGAGGAACTGTAGTCCCTGGCCCAAAATCGAGAAGAAATCTTGTATTCTCTGGCGTCTCCTTGAGGACCAGGTCAAAGCTCTTTTCGTAGGTCGCGCGGCCCGAATAGTAGCGCGTCTGCGATTTGTCGCTCCACGATTCAAAATGGTCCATCTCCACGGTGCGTCCTGCCTGATCAAAGGTGACCTTCCACGGTCCCGCCAAATCCGCAGCCGCTGTGGTTTCGCGCCGTCCCGGTTGCGGACTGCCAGCCGTTCCAGAGTCGGAGAAAAAGATAAGCCGCGATTCATAGGGAGCCAAGTCGAGTTTGATCATGCGGGGGTCGGGCAGAGCTGACACCTCCCCTGAGAACGAATCCCACACCTCGGCATGGCGAGCGACATCGCGGAACTTCGCATCTACCTGCTTCGGCTGATTTGAAGTGTTGGCGACAAAGTAGAGGTCGCCGCCGGAGAGCTTGCGATGGATGAAGCCGATCTCAGGGGTGCGCGGGGACAATGTCATATCTGGCAAAGCACCCTTTGCCAGCTCTGCACCAAGCTGTGTCTCGTCCCCAACAAAATGTGCGGAGGGGATGTTGCCGTGAAAGAGTGACTCTGAGATCTCCTTGAGTCGTGCGGACTCTTCATCGGCGTGCAGCAAGCCAGGCGCGGTGGCAGGCATACGCCGGGTCGCGATCACGATTCCTCCGCTGCGGGCGAAGGCGAGGATCTTTTCGTAGGTCGCCACAGGAAGCCTGTCGACGCTGGGAAGAATCAGGATGCGATAGGGCAGACCCACGCTGTTGATGGCGTCGGCATCGATGAAGTCCAGATTGAAGCCGGCATCGAGAACCTGGGCGATGACCTGCTTGCCGAGACGGTATTCCATCAACTCGTCAATGCTGACGTTGGAGCCGGACTCGTCGAAGCCTGCCGGCGAGGTGGGTGAGCGCTTCTTTTGGATTCCCACCCTGAACGTTGCCCACACATCGTCATTGGGAAGCAGGAGTGCAACATCGTTGGCAGGCTTGCCCTGGCGCAGCGCAAAACTGACTCTCTGCAGATAACGCGTCAGATCGGGCATGGCGAAGAACCATGGGTTGTGCGCGTTGAGCGCAGCGGCCGCATACATGCGCCATCCGGGCTCGCCAGCCGCCGGGGGTGAATAAGGCCAGCCGTGTCCCACGAGCTGATTGATGCCCTGCAGGAAGTGCAGATCTGCTTCAGCCTTCATGTCCAGCGGCGTGGCTCGGAACGCGGGCGAGTGAAGCCATGTCCAAGTTTCTGAGGAGATGACCGGGCGATTGAAGAGGTGTCCCGCCGAGGCAGCCCAGCGCGTGTCAGAGAATTCGCGCCACATCTGGAAGGTGGCCTTGCCTTCGCCTTCGGGAAGGTCGGCCAGACGATTGCTCGAAAGAGTGACCGGCGGGAACCCGTAGGACTGCGAGCGAAGCAACGTGTGGTGCTGGTGTGCCCACGCGTCCATCGGTTTGAGGAAATTGTCATCTGCCAATTCGGTGAGAGTCCTGCCCCAATCGTGGCGAACTGCGGCGGTCTCAGACCCGGCGTCGGTGACGAGGGCGAGTAGGTGGGGTCGAAGATCGTAACCGCGCCGCCGTTGGAATTCCGAGAGCAGAGCGGGAGTCCAGTCCGATCCGTAGTCTTCAAGGCTGTCACTGAAAACGGCGTAGGGCGGTCGATCGCCGAAAGCGGAAAGGAGACGATCACCCGTCGCATGAAGATGGGTCAAGGTTGCAGCGGAGTCGTAGTGGTCCATCACAAACCCGGCCGCGCCGACCGAAGGCCGTTTCACCACCATCCCCGTGCGGCTAGAGACGAAGCAGACCAGCGTGCGCGGCTCTGACGAAGCAGGGAATGAGTACCTGCCGGACACGGGCGGAGCTATCGGCGTTGCCTTCGAAGTTTCCAGCGCGGCGAGAGAACCCGGGAGGAGAAATGCCGAGATCGGCTCCTCGCCTGCTTCCAAAAATGGGGCGGCTATGGATGTCGCATCTGGAGCAACGGCCAGTTTCTCGACGCGCAGCATGGCTGCGGCTTCGGTGACGGGAATGTGCGGACCACCGAAAGGCCAGCCGCTGCCGAGTGTGACGTCGACGCGAAGTCCCAGGCGGCGGGCCTCCTGAACGGCAAAACGGAGGGTTTCTAAATGTTCAGGCGAAAGGAAGGGTGTATTGCGAAAGCCGGTCGAAGGATCGTCAAGGGCGAGGGCGTAGAGATTGGCGATTTCGACGCCGCCGATGCCGGCAGCCTTCATCTGTTCCAGTTCGCGCGTCAACTCGGGTTTGGTTGCAGCAGGCCCAAACCACCACCAGCGCACCATAATCCGCGCTGCATCGGGTGGACTCATGAAGCGGCGGTGCAATTCGACGAGATTCGTGTTGGTCTGGGCGCGCATCTGCAAGCTGGGAAGCAAGCCGAGACTGATGAGCAGCAGCAAGGTCGAAAAAGTCCGGCTCATCAAAGGCGTCCGAATGGCGAAATAGAGGGCACGCAACATAGCAGGAAAGAACCTCCAGGTAGGGGCAACTTGAAATGCACGGTGCCGATTTGCCTTAATTTAAAGGGCGTGTCCTTCATAGCAGAACAGGCCGGAATCGGCAAAGGTCAGGAGGCAAGAAATTCGAATAGAAAATTTTTTGTCTTTCGGATGTTTAACCCGTTGTGCTAATGTACGGGTCGCCAAAAGAAGGGCAAAATTCTCTCATCCGGATGGAGTGGAACGGCCACCCTGGGTCGAGCCCTGAAGCACGAGCATGCAACTGAAATGAAAAGGGAAAACAATGAAACTCCTGGCGAAGAATTTGTTTCTGGCAAGTCTGATGATGGTCGCAGGTTTCGGGACCGCGACTGCGCAAAACAACCCCGACCCCCTCCAAAGCGGCTTTCAGAACCCACCTGAGAGTGCGCGCCCGCGGGTATGGTGGCACTGGATGAACGGCAACATTACCAAGGAAGGCATCAAGCTTGACCTGGAATGGATGCACCGCGTGGGATTGGGCGGCTTTCAGAACTTTGACGCTGCCCTGCAAACGCCGCAGGTGGTAGACAAACGCCTGGCCTATATGACGCCGGAGTGGAAAGACGCGTTCAAATACGCGACGACGCTTGCCGATCAGCTGGGAATGGAGGAGGCGATTGCGGGCTCGCCGGGATGGAGTGAGTCGGGTGGTCCATGGGTACCCGCATCTCACGGTATGAAGAAGTACGTATGGAGCGCCACCGAAGTGAAGGGCGGGGAGCCATTCACCGGCACGCTGGCAGAGCCTCCCAAAGTTACGGGTGCTTTTCAGAATGAGAGTATTCACGATCAGCAGCCCCCGCCGGGCACCCTGGCGATCCCGCAGTTCTATGCCGATGCGGCTGTGGTGGCATACAAGAAGTCGGCTATCGATATACCGGTGGAAGCGCTGCACGCGAAGATCACTTCGAGCGGTGGGTCTCCCGACACTGCGATGCTTTCAGACGGAGACTTGGAGAAGACGACCGGGGTTCCAATTCCAGCCGTCGGCGAAGTTTCATGGATTCAGTACGAGTTTCCTGAGCCGCAGTCGATCCGCTCGATCACGTATGTAACCAAGGATCCCGGTTGGATTGAGGCATTGGTAGCCGGGATTGCCGCGCCGGAAAAGACCCTTGAGTCCAGCGACGATGGACAAAGTTTCCACGAGATCGTCAAGCTTTCGAGCGGCGACGCTCCGGAACACACCATTTCATTTTCAGCGGTCACTGCAAAGTATTTCCGCGTGACCTTCAAGCGCCCGCCTCCACCTCAAATCCCAGACTGGGCAGCCGGAATCGATCCCGCCTCGATGGGAATCAAGGTTCCACCTCCACCAACAACCTATGAGATCGCAGAGCTTGTGCTTCATCCCGGCGCGCGCGTCAACCATTTTGAAGAGAAAGCCGCGTTTGTTCCTGAAGGTGACCTTTACGGCTCCGCGACGCCCGAAGTGGGTGCCAATGAGGCCGTGGCCAAATCCGACGTCATTGACCTTACCTCCAAGATGAGTGCGGATGGAAAACTCGATTGGACACCTCCTGCGGGCGATTGGGTTGTGCTCCGCTTTGGATATTCGTTGCTGGGTATCACCAACCATCCAGCGACCGCCGAGGCCACAGGTCTCGAGGTCGACAAGATGGATCGCCGCTATGTGAAGGAGTACTTCGATAAATATCTCGACAGCTACAAGGAGACGGTCGGCGCGGACATGATGGGGAAGAAGGGCATCCGCTACGTCATCAACGATAGCTGGGAAGCCGGTTCGCAAAACTGGACTGACAACATGATCGATCAGTTCAAAAAGCTGCGCGGATATGATCCGGTGCCGTGGATGCCCGTGCTTACCGGACAGGTTGTCGAGAGCGCCGCAGCCAGCGACAAGTTCCTGTGGGATTTCCGCAAGACCATTGCTGACCTGATCGCGAACGAACATTATGGCCAGCTTGAGGCGACTCTGCATGAGCGGGGCATGGGCCACTATGGCGAGTCCCACGAGTCCGGGCGCGCCTTTGTTGCCGACGGCATGGAAGTGAAGAAGTTCAACGAAGTGCCCATGAGTGCAATGTGGACGCAGACTCCGGGCGTCAACAAAGTGCAGTTCGGCTACAACGCGGACGATCGTGAGTCGGCGTCAGTGGCTCACATTTACGGGCAGAACCTGGCAGCAGCTGAATCCATGACAGCGGCCGCTGCTCCCTGGGCATGGTCTCCGTCGACGCTGAAGCCAACGGCCGATGCGGAGTTTCTGAATGGCATCAATCGCTTTGTGATCCATGAATCCGCGCATCAGCCACTGGTCGACAAAAAGCCGGGCTTGACGCTTGGACCTTTCGGGCAATGGTTCAACCGCAACGAAACCTGGGCCGAAGACGCAGGTACCTGGGTGAACTACCTTGCGCGGTGCAGTTATCTGCTGCAGCAAGGGCATTTCGGCGCGGACCTGGTCTACTTCTACGGCGAAGATTCGAACGTGACGGCGATCTTCGACAGCAAGTCGCCTGACGTGCCGGCCGGCTATGGTTTCGACTACATCAATGCCGACGGGCTGATTCACGAATTGAGCGTGGCGAATGGAAGCATCACAACGCCAAGCGGCATGACCTATCGTTTGCTGGGCCTCGATCCATATAGCAAGCACATGTCTCTGCCGGTATTGCAGGCTATCCAGAAACTGGTTGAGGACGGCGCTGTGGTGGCCGGACCGAAGCCGGACGATGACCCGAGCCTCGCTGACGATCAGGCCGAATTCAAGAAGCTCAATGACGAGCTTTTTGGCGACGGCACCGGGACGCACCAGGTCGGCAAAGGCACCGTGTATGCAGGGCAGAACCTTGGCGATGTTTTCAAGGCGATGAATGTTGCGCCCGACTTTGACTTTACGAAGCCGTCGAGCGACACGAATCTGCTCTTTGTGCATCGCAAGACCACGGATGGCGATATTTATTTCGTCGACAACCGCGGCGACAACGGCGCCAAGGTGGATGCCACTTTCCGCGTGACCGGCAAGGCACCCGAACTGTGGCACCCTGAAACGGGCAAGTCCGAGCCTGTGTCGTTCATGATTGCAGACGGCCGCACCACGGTGCCGTTGGATCTGGAAGGCTGGGGAAGCGTATTTGTGGTGTTCCGCAAAGCAACACACGAGACCGCACACAAGCTGCCTGCGGCAATTGAGACGGAACTTGTCACAGTCGCCGGTCCGTGGAAGGTGAGCTTCCCGGCGGATCTGGGAGCGCCTCCATCCATCACCTTGGACGGGCTGACCTCATGGAGCGATAACTCGGATGCTGGGGTGAAGTACTTCTCTGGTTCCGGCACTTACACAAAGACCATTGATGCTCCGGCTGCGTGGTTGAAGCACGGAACGCATGTCTGGCTTGATCTCGGTGACGTCAAGAACCTGGCCGATGTCACGGTCAACGGCAAGTCGCTGGGGATGATCTGGCACGCGCCGTATCGTGTAGACGTAACCGGAGCGCTGAAGACCGGTGCAAACGAAGTCACGATCAAGGTGACGAATGCATGGGTCAATCGCATGATCGGCGATGAACAGCCTGGCGTGGCGAAGAAGATCACCTTCGCCGACGTGAAGCCATATAAGGCAAATTCACCGCTGCTTCCGTCAGGGCTGATTGGTCCGGTGCGGCTCGTCTCAGTCTCGTCGAAGTGAGGTAACACTCAACGAAGTGAAGCAACAACTGGTGGGTTCGGGGCGCGAACAACATAGCGTCCCGAACCCACAATTATTTGCACCTTGTTGCCAACCTGCCGGGTGGAAATCACGCCGGCAGCCTTCGCCACCGGCAAGCCGTTTACCGAGACCTCATCGGCTAATGCCGCAGTTACTTCGATGGTCGCTTCGGAGTTCGCGGGAATGGTGAAGTCGTAGTCCGTTCCTGCTGCGGCGCGCTGCCAATTGCTTTGCACTAACCCCAAAGTGGATTGATAACGCGTATTGACCCGGGCCAGCTTACCAACTACCTCGGGGCGCAGTACCAACCGCCCTTCACCTTTTTGCGAGAAGTCGATGTTGATACCGCCCAACCCGCTATAGAACCACTCTTCCACATGCCCGAGCATGAAGTGGTCCTGCGAGCTATCAGGATTGGCGTCCCAGGCTTCTGTCAGAGACGTTGCGCCCTTGGCCAGTTGATAGCCGTAGCTCGGCGAGTCGGTACGCTCGAGCATGTCGAGCAACACATCAGACCGGCCGCCCTCGAGCAGCGCAGCCACCAGGTAGTGATAGCCCACATCGCCCGCTGTGACATGGTTGTTGTTTGCGCGGATATCCTTCACCAGCGCGTCGAGTACAGCGCCGCGCTCATTGTCCGGTACGAGTCCGAGCACCAGGGGCATGGCCTGCGCGGTCTGGCTTCCCTTATCGTACCGATGATGTACGGCGTCAAAGAATCGCGCATTGAACTGGCCGCGAACCGTATCCGCCTTCTGCGCGTACTCGCGGCTCTCACCGTCCTTGCCGAGCAACGCAGTGGTCTCTTGCAGGACGCGGAGGTCCTGATAGTAGATTGCCGTTGCCGTCACGCCGGGGGTCGTCAGCTTGGAGACGCCGGGTTCGCCGGGACCGATGTCGTACCAATCGCCGAGACCATACGCGATGATCCCATCCTGAGCGCGCGTGGCGAGATAGGCCGTGTATTCGCGCATGACATCAAGCTGCGCGGAGAGGAAGCGGAGATCACCATTGCGCTGGTAGACATACCACGGAGCCAGCACGGCGGCGCTGCCCCATTCCGGAGAATCGTCGAAGATGCCGCCGTCGACGCCAAAAACAACATACTGCGGCGCAATCTCAGGCACCCGGCCCGCTTTGGGGCCGTCGGCAGTTTGTGTATCGGCGACGTTGCGTGCTGTGGCGGCATAGAGGCGTGTGAAGTCGAAGTCGTAGAGCATGGATGGAGCGAGAAGATGCGTTTCTTCAAGCCAGCCGAGCTTTTCGCGGTGCGGGCAATCGGTGAACAGGCTTTCTGAATTGTTTTCGATGGCGCGCAGGATGAGCGTGTGAATGCGATTGAGCAAATCATCAGATGAAGCAAAGTTGCCGATGGCTGCCGCTGATGAATGAACTGCATCCCCGCGGAGACTGAGGATTCTCACCGAAGCCGATGCGCTGGCAGGCTTTGAAGTCTCCACCTGAACATAGCGGAATCCGTAGTAGCTGAAGCGAGGGTGCCAGGTCTCTGTGCCCCCTCCGCGCAAAGTATATGAGAACCATTGGGGGCTGCCAGAGCTTCGCTGCGAGATCGTGCCATCCTTGTTGAGCAGTTCTCCGGGGATCAGTTTTACTTGGGCTCCCGCGGGCCCGGTCGCGGCAATTTCGGGCCATCCTGCGAAGTTCTGGCCCAGGTCGTAGACCGTCACTTGAGAGGTGGGATGGGTCTGCTTGACGGTCGTGTAGACATGCATGACGCGGATCGGTGTCGGCTGTTCAGGCAGCAGCTTGCCGCCAGGTCCATCGACCAGGGACGCGTCTTGCCACGTGGCATCGTCAAATCCGAGGTTGTCCCAGCCCTGCGGTTCACGGCGGGCATCAAAGTCTTCGCCGCCATAGGTGGAGGAGAAGGTGATGGGGCCGGGGATCGTCTTCCAACTGCTGTCGGTCGATATGTCGATGGACTTGCCGCCTGCGAATTCAACGTGCAACAGAAGGGCACATTTGGGCGGCCCATAGGTTCCGACGAATTTTGTGTAGCGGCCCTCTGTGTGCAGCACGCGATACATGCCGTTTCCGAGCAGGATGCCGAGGGCATTCTTGCCGCTGTGCAGCATGCCGGTTACGTCGTAGCTATCGTAGTAGATCGTCTTGTGATATTCGCTCCAGCCGGGTGTGAGCTCATCGTTGCCGACTTTGTGTCCGTTGAGCCGCACTTCATCCTGGCCCAATCCGGATGCGTAGAGCAACGCGCGTTTGACGGGCTTCTCAATGGTGAGGCTCTTCCGAAAGATGGGCATGGCCTCGGAGTCCGAATTGGCAGAAGCCCCAATCCACTGAGCGTGCCAGTCAGGCGCCTGCGTCCAATGGGCAACGCGGCTCCAGTCGCTGGGGCGGTCGTGCTCATCCCAAACGCGCACTCGCCAAACATAAGCGTGCTGCGGAAGAAGCGCGGGGCCTGCATAAGCGATGCCCGATGCAGTGCCGGAGTGGACGGTGCTGCTGTCCCAAAGCGGAGCAACAAGGCCCAGCTCGGAGCCGGCTACCTGAATTTCAAAGGCGCTCTGACTCACCGAATGCAGAGCGGGGGACGAGGCGTTAAGCTGCCATGAGAAATCGGGTTGCGCGTCCGCAATTGCCAGCGGATCACTCTGCAGGTCGCAGAGCAACGCGGTTGGCGGCAGCAGGTGCGAGTCGGCAAACCGCGACGGCGCTGCCAGGCCGGGCGCTGTTAAACCAAGGATCGCAATGAGGACGCCAGCGTGCCGCCTCGACAATGCAAGTTCGCACCAGGTAATCGTCATAGTCTGAAAGGTAGTTCAGACGTAGTGATATACCAGCGGCCTTAACTGCCGCAATGCGCAAATCATTCTTCGATGGTAATTAGGCTCTGCAGTTGGTCATGCGCGCGCGCGATGAAGCTGCTGCAAAGGCGCGGATTTTTGTGCGAGATAGCGATCAACCGCAGCGGCTGCCTTGCGGCCCTCTGCAATTGCCCAGACCACGAGCGACTGCCCGCGGCGCATATCTCCGGCGGCAAAGATGCCATCGACCGAAGACATATATTCGGTTGTGGCCACGTTGCCGCGCTGGTCCAGAGTGACACCAAGCTGCTCGATCATGCCGTTGCGGACAGGGCCGAGAAAGCCCATGGCCAGCAGGACCAGGTCCACATCGAGTGTGAACTCGGAGCCTGGAATGGGGTCGAATTTCGGTGGCGGGCCAACACGCACGGCGTGGAGTTGTTTCACGTTGCCGTTCTCGTCGCCTGTGAAGCGGATGCTGTTGATGCTCCAGTCGCGGATGCCTCCTTCTTCGTGGGCGCCTTCAATCCGTAACTGCATGGGCCACATCGGCCACGGCGTCGAGGCAGCGCGCGTGTCGGGTGGCTTGGGCATGATCTCGAACTGATGGACGCTCAAGGGGGTCTGGCGATGAGTGGTGCCCAGGCAGTCGGCGCCGGTGTCGCCTCCGCCGATGATGAGCACACGCTTACCCTCGGCGCTGATGGCATCGGCGGCATCGATCAGGTCGCCTTCGCAACGGCGATTCTGCTGGGGCAGGAACTCCATGGCGTAGTAGATGCCCTTGAGGTCGCGGCCAGGAATCTTGAGGTCGCGCGGCTGCTCGGCTCCTCCGCACAGCAGGATGGCATCGTGATGTTCGGTGAGCGCCTCGACGGGCACGTTGACTCCAACGTGAGCGTTGGTGAGGAATGTGACGCCCTCAGCGCGCATCTGCTGGATGCGGCGATCAATCACGTGCTTTTCGAGTTTGAAGTTCGGGATGCCGTAGCGGAGCAGGCCGCCGATGCGGTCTGCCTTTTCATACACAGTGACGGAGTGGCCGGAGCGGCGCAACTGCTGCGCGGCGGCAAGGCCCGCGGGGCCGCTGCCCACCACCGCGACGCGTTTGCCGGTGTTGTGTTCGGGCGGCTCAGGATGGATCCAGCCTTCGTCCCAGGCACGCTCGACGATGCTCTTTTCGATGAGCTTGATGGAGACGGCCGGCTGATTGATGGCCAGCACGCAGGAGGCTTCGCAGGGTGCGGGACAAATGCGGCCCGTGAATTCCGGGAAGTTGTTGGTGGCGTGGAGGCGGCGAATTGCGCTCTCCCAGCGGCCGTTGTAAGCGAGATCGTTCCAATCGGGGATGAGGTTGTTGACCGGACAGCCGGTATGGCAGAAAGGCACACCGCAATCCATGCAGCGGGCGCTCTGCTCGCGCTGTTTCTCTTCAGGGAAAGGCTCGTAGATTTCCTGCCAGTCGCGCACGCGCTCTTCAATCTTGCGGCGGACGGGCTGTTCGCGTTCAATCTCAAGAAAACCTGTGACCTTACCCATGCTGCACCTCTGCGGCTGTCGCCACCACGGGCGACGAAGTTGGGGGAGAAACCAGGGCCGCGCCAGCGACCTCACCGTTGCGCGCGACGCCGAGGACTCGCTTGTACTCGTGCGGGAATACCTTGATGAATCGCTGCTGCGCGTCAGCCCAATGTTCGAGGATCCATGCGGCGCGAGGGCTGCCAGTCAGGTCGCGATGGCGTTCGAGCAGGCCGCGCACTTCTGCAACGTCCTCATCGCTGACCAGTGGTTCAAGATCCACGCTGGCCTTGTTGCAGCGCCGCGTCGAGAAATCGCCCTGATCGTCATACACATAGGCGATGCCGCCGCTCATGCCTGCGGCGAAATTTCGTCCGGTCGAGCCGATCACAACGACACGGCCGTTGGTCATGTATTCGCATCCGTGGTCGCCAACGCCCTCGACGACCGCGGTGGCGCTTGAATTGCGCACAGCGAAGCGCTCGCCGGCAATGCCATTGAGGAAGACTTCGCCGCTCGTGGCGCCATAGAGAACGACGTTGCCGACCAGAATGCTTTCTTCCGGCAAGAAGCTGGAGGTCTTGGGTGGGTAGGCGATGAGGCGGCCGCCGGAGAGGCCTTTGCCGAGGTAGTCATTCGAGTCGCCTTCCAACTCCAGTGTCACGCCGTTGGGGACGAAGGCGCCGAAGCTCTGGCCGGCTGAGCCCCGGAAGCGGAAATGGATGGTGCCATCGGGCAATCCGGCAGAACCGTAGCGACGTGCGATCTCACCGCCCAACATGCCACCCACGGTGCGGTGGACGTTGCGGATGGGGAAGCTGCCGGTGACGGGAGTCTGCGATTCAAGCGCTGGCGCGGCCTGGGCGATGAGCCCATGATCGAGGGCCTGATCGAGGCCGTGATCCTGGGCCTGCACTTTGCGGCGCGCCACACGAGAGGGCAGCGTGGGCGCATAGAGGATCGAGGAGAGATCGATGCCCTTGGCCTTCCAATGAGCATCGGCGATGGAGGAGTCGAGGCGCTCGACGCGGCCAACCATTTCATCGACGGTGCGGAAGCCGAGTTTGGCCATGTGCTCGCGAATCTGTTCGGCGAGGAAGAAGAAGAAGTTGACTACGTGCTCCGGCTGGCCGGTAAAGCGAGCTCGCAAGACGGGGTCCTGGGTGGCAATACCGACCGAACAAGTGTTCAAGTGACACTTGCGCATCATGATACAACCCATAGTGATCAAGGGAGTTGTAGCGAAGCCGAATTCTTCGGCGCCGAGCAGAGCAGCGATAACAACGTCACGGCCTGTCTGCAGCTTGCCGTCGGTCTGGACCTTGATACGGCTGCGCAGGTCGTTCAGCAGCAACACCTGCTGCGTTTCGGCCAGGCCGAGTTCCCACGGCAGGCCCGCATGCTTGATGGAACTGAGCGGCGAGGCGCCGGTGCCGCCTGTATCGCCGGAGATGAGGACCACATCGGCGTGCGCCTTGGAGACGCCGGCCGCGACGGTGCCGACACCGACTTCAGAGACCAGCTTGACCGCAACGCGCGCCTGCGGGTTGACGTTCTTGAGGTCGTAGATCAGCTGGGCGAGATCTTCGATGGAGTAAATGTCGTGATGCGGCGGCGGTGAAATGAGGCCCACGCCGGGAATGGAGTGGCGCGTTTTTGCAATGATCTCGTCGACTTTATGGCCGGGCAACTGGCCGCCCTCACCGGGCTTGGCACCTTGGGCCATCTTGATCTGAAGCTCGTCGGCATTGACCAGGTAATTTGTGGTGACGCCGAAGCGGCCGCTCGCCACCTGCTTCACTGCGCTGCGGCGCAAATCGCCGTTGGGGTCACGCTTGAAGCGTTCTTCGTCTTCGCCGCCCTCGCCGGTGTTCGACATGCCGCCGAGGCGGTTCATGGCAATGGCGAGAGTCTCATGGGCTTCCTTACTGATGGATCCGAAGCTCATGGCCCCGGTCGTGAAGCGCTTGACGATCTCCTTGGCCGGTTCCACTTCTTCAATCGGAATCGGCGTGTCGGCGTACTTGAGCTTGAGAAGGCCGCGCAGCGTGCAGAGATTGCGGTTCTGATCGTCGATGAGGTCGGTGTATTCCTGGAACGTAGTGGAATTGTTCTGCTGCACCGCGAACTGAAGCTTGCTGATGGTTTGCGGATTGAGCAGATGGTACTCGCCGCCTTCGCGGTATTGATAGTGCCCGCCGACAACAAGCTCAGTCTCCGACTCGGTGAGGGGCCGCGCCGCGTAGGCATGCTTCATCTGCGCTTCGCGCGCTAGCACTTCAAGCCCGACGCCTTCAATGCGTGACGCGGTTCCGGGAAAGTAGGCTTCGATGAGCGACTGGTTCAGACCGACGGCTTCAAAGACCTGTGCGCCGCGATAGCTTTGCAGCGTGCTGATGCCCATCTTCGAGAAAGTTTTGAGCAGGCCTTTGTTGATGGCCTTGATGAAGTTTTTCTCAGCATGATTTCCACTGACGTTGTGAGGCAGTAGGCCGCGGCGCTTCAGGTCGTGGAGGGTCTCAATGGCGAGGTACGGATTAATGGCGCTGGCGCCGTAGCCAATGAGCAGGGCGAAATGCATCACCTCGCGAGGTTCGCCGCTCTCGATGATGAGTGCGACCTGGGTGCGGGTTTTCTCGCGCACCAGCCGGTTGTGGACCGCAGCCATGGCAAGCAAGCTGGGGATGGGTGCGTAGGTCGCATCGACTCCGCGGTCAGAGATGATTAGCAGCGAGTATCCGGAGTTGACGGCGAGCGAGGCGCGTGAGCCAAGATCGTCAAGCCCATGCTTGAGCCCGGCTTCCCCGTCCTCGGCGCGGAAAAGTGCGGGGAGCGTCGTGGCCAGCAGGTCGCCGGAAGAGACACGGCGCAATTTCTCGAGGTCGCGATTGGTGAGTATGGGATGAGGCAGCTTGAGCGTGTGGCAGTTTTCGGGTGCTTCCTCAAGGATGTTGCGCTCGGTACCGATGTAGCTGATGAGCGACATCACGAGTTCTTCACGAATCGGATCAATGGGCGGGTTGGTGACCTGGGCGAAGAGTTGCTTGAAGTAGTTGAACAGCGGCTGCGGACGGTCAGAGAGACAAGCCAGCGGCACGTCGGTACCCATGGAGCCGACAGGCTCTTCGCCGCGCGCTCCCATGGGCCCCAGGAGAATCCGCAGATCTTCTTCGCTGTAACCGTAGGCACGCTGGCGGCGCAGAAGGGTTTCGGGATTGGATCCAATCACGCGCGCGGGTTCGGGCAACATATCGAGCGTGACCTGCTGTTGCTGTAGCCACGTCGCGTAAGGCTGGCGGGCGGCGAGTTCCTTCTTGATGTCGGCGTCGGAGATGATGCACTTTTGAACCGTGTCGACGAGGAACATGCGGCCTGGCTGCAGGCGGCCCTTCTTGCGGATATCTTCCGCAGGCATCTCGAGCACACCAGCTTCAGAGGCCAGGACGACAAGATCGTCCTTGGTGACAATGTAGCGGCCGGGACGCAGGCCGTTGCGGTCAAGCGTGGCGCCGATGACGCGGCCGTCAGTGAAAGCAATCGCTGCAGGGCCATCCCATGGCTCCATCAACGATGCGTGGTACTCGTAGAAGGCGCGCTTGTCCTCGTCCATGTCCGGGTTGCCGGCCCACGCCTCAGGGATAAGCATCGCCATGACGTGGGGCAGGGAACGCCCGGATTGGTAAAGAAATTCAACAGCATTGTCGAGCGCGGCGGAGTCGCTGCCCTCGGGCGTGATCACGGGATACAGGTCGTCGATCTTCCCGTCGTATAGCGAGCTTTCGAGCACCGATTGCCGGGCGTTCATCCAACTGATGTTGCCGCGGATGGTATTGATTTCGCCGTTGTGCGCGATGTAGCGATAGGGGTGCGCGAGCTTCCAGCTCGGAAACGTGTTGGTGGAGAAGCGCTGGTGGACGAGGCAGAGCGCGCTGGTGACCAGCGGATTGGCGAGTTCGAAATAGAACTTTTCAATTTGCGGGGCCAGCATGAGACCTTTGTAGATGATCGTGCGGCAAGAGATCGACGGGATGTAGAAATCGTCCTTGCCCTCGATCTCCGATGCGGCCATTTCGTTTTCGGTGCGACGGCGAACGCGGTACAGCAGGCGCTCGAAGGCTTCTTCTTCCAATCCCGCCGGGCGGCCGACAAACAATTGCTCAATGTAAGGCTGCGAGGCGCGTGCTTCTCGCCCGATGGCATCGCCATTGACCGGCGTATCGCGCCATCCCAATACTGTGAGGCCTTCGGACTGAGCGATGCGCTCAAAGACACCCTCGCATTGCAGGCGGCTGTGCCTGTCGACGGGCAGAAAGCACATGGCGACGCCGTAGGCGCCTGGCTCGGGCAGTTGAATGCCAAGCTCGCCGCATTCGCGCGCAAAAAAGACGTGGGGAATTTGAATGAGGATGCCCGCGCCGTCGCCTGTTTCCGGATCGCAACCCGCAGCGCCGCGATGGGTCAGGTTGATGAGAACCTCAAGGCCCTTGCGGATAATGTCGTGGCTTTTTTCTCCGCGAATGCTGGCCACCAGCCCCATGCCACAGGCGTCGTGCTCATTGCCTGGATGATAGAGACCTTGCAAGTGAGGAATGCGACGACGATGTTCCAATGTATTCATGGCAACCTTCTCGATGGGACTTTGTTCAGCGCGCTGTGGTGATCTCGACCTGGAATACACAAAGCCATTGGCGTTTCGCATGGGCGACGCCAAATCAAAATTGAAGAGGTCTTTCGTTTCAGACCTCACTGCGAGTGGGGCTTAGCTGAACTCTCTACTATAACTGAAAATAACAGAAATAGCAGAAGTCCTTTTGAATCAGAGGCACTTTTCCCAGAGCTAAAGCCGGCAAATCAGCAACTCGCGCTCGTAGATCATCTCTGGCGGAAGATGATCGTGGAGGTCGATGAAGAGTTCCTCATGCCCTATGACTTCTCTGCGCCACGCAGCGCGGTCCACTTTCATGAGCTCATCAAATACCTCGCGCGGAAAATCGAGCCCATCCCAATCGATGTCCTCGTAGCGAGGCACCCAGCCGATCGCTGTCTCGCGGCCCTGTGTATGACCGTGAACGCGTTCAACAATCCAACGGAGCACGCGCATATTCTCGCTGAATCCGGGCCACAGGAACCGGCCGTTTTCGTCCTTGCGAAACCAGTTGACGTGAAAGATGCGCGGCGTGACTGCCAACTCGCGCTGCATCTTAATCCAATGACGGATGTAGTCGCCCATATGGTAGCCGCAAAAAGGCAGCATCGCCATCGGATCGCGGCGGACGTGACCAACAGCGCCGGTTGCAGCTGCAGTGGTTTCAGAGCCCATGGTGGCCCCCACATAAACTCCGCTCGACCAGTTGAATGCCTGATACACAAGCGGCAAGGTGGTGGACCGGCGGCCTCCGAATACGATGGCGCTGATGGGTACGCCTTCCGGCGACTCCCATGCGGGGTCGATGGTGGGACACTGCGAGGCGGGCGCGGTAAAGCGACCATTAGGATGAGCGGCAGTGCGTCCCGTCTCTTTGCCGATGGCCGGCGTCCAACGCTCACCGCGCCAGTCCATGCACTCTGCGGGCGGCTTCTCGGTCATGCCTTCCCACCAGACGCCGCCATCGGGTGTGAGCGCAACGTTGGTAAAAATGGAGTTCCGCGAAAGTGTCTCCATGGCTACGGGATTGGTTTTCACGCTGGTGCCAGGTGCAACGCCAAAGAAGCCGGACTCAGGATTAATAGCGCGCAGGCGGCCTTCGGCGTCGGGGCGAATCCAAGCGATGTCGTCGCCCACGGTCCACACCTTCCAGCCGTCCATCGATTTGGGCGGAATGAGCATGGAGAAGTTGGTCTTGCCGCAGGCTGAAGGAAACGCTGCGGCCAGATACGTCTTTTCGCCTTCCGGGTTTTCGACGCCAAGGATGAGCATGTGCTCGGCCATCCATCCCTCGTCGCGTGCGATATTGCTCGCGATGCGAAGAGCAAAACATTTTTTGCTCAACAGGGCATTGCCGCCGTAGCCGGAACCGAACGACCAGATTTCGCGGCTCTCAGGAAAATGCACGATGTACTTTGTCTCATTGCAGGGCCACGGCACATCGGGCTCGCCGGGTTTCAGCGGCATACCGAGAGAGTGCATGCACGGGACAACGCGCTTCACGTCCTTATCGATCTCGGCGAAGACGGGTGCGCCGATGCGGGCCATGATGCGCATTTGTGCAACAACGTAAGGAGAGTCAGTTAATTCCACGCCAATGCCGGACATGGGCGAACCGACCGGGCCCATGCTGAACGGCAGCACGTACATGGTGCGGCCTTGCATCGAGCCGCGGAAAAGCTGCTTGAGGCGGCGCCGCATGACATAGGGATCTTCCCAGTTGTTGGTGGGGCCGGCGCCATCGCGAGAGAGCGAGCAGATGAACGTGCGATCCTCCACGCGAGCCACATCGCTCGGGACGGAGCGGGCGTAAAAGCACCCAGGCCACTGCTTCTCGTTCAGCCGGACAAAAGTGCCCGCAGCCACTAGTCGATCGCAGATCGCGTCGTATTCGGCCTGAGAACCGTCGACCCAGTGGATCGAGTCGGGACGGCAAAGTTCGGCCATTTTCTCCACCCAGCGAATGAGGTGCCGGTTCGTGGTGAGCGGTGCGGTGGAAGAAGGTTGTTCGGTCGCGATTCCGGATGGTTTCATGCTGCTGTGGCTCCTCCTGCTCAATACTCCGCTTGCTGGTTTAAGCATTTCTGGTTGAGGGCGGCACGATTTCGGCGCTGAACGCCATGATTCATCTATATCAGATGCGGGTGGCGCCACTGCTGCTGGCCGGCATCGACAGAAGGCTGGTTCGCGAGGGATGGGAAGGCGAAATGAAGAATGAGCGTCGAAAGCTCGGCCCAGAGGGATGTGCAGAAAGCTTCGTCATCACGACCCAACTCTTTCTCTGCGAAGCGGAAAGCCGCATCGCATCGTGGATTGACATGGGCGGAAGCTTCGTCGAAACTGGAGTTACCGGGAAAGAGTTACAGAAGATACGTGGCGAGCGCAGTTGGGTCGGCTCCCGCAGCGCGGCGAGGTGCGGTGAAATTCTCCTTTGTTCTGCTTTTGGTGTGGATATTGGGCGGCACCTGTTCCAGAATCCAGGCGCAGACTGCGAAGCAACAGCCTTCTTCACCGGTCTCCCAGCCAGATTCAGCCATGATCGATGACGGTGCCGAGGGTTCTACGTACGTGCCGGTCGACAACTGGATTTACCCCGCACTGGATCGGCTGCACGCGCTGGGATATATCGATAGCGCATACCTGGGCCTGCGTCCGTGGACGCGGTTGAGCATCGCCCACATGCTGGAGCTGAGCGCAGACCGCATCAAGACGGATGCAGACAATGACGAGGCACTTGGGATCTACCTCGCGGTGCTGCGCGAGATTCAGCCGGATATGGACCGCTCGACCGAACTGCTTCACCCTCACACACAGTTGGAGAGTGTTTACACCGAAATGCGCGGCATCATTGGGACGCCGCTTCGTGACAGTTTTCACTTAGGCCAGACCATTGTCGATGACTATGGTCGACCGTACGAGGAAGGCTTCAACAACTACACGGGATTCAGCGCGCACGCCGACGCGGGGCGCTTTTCGCTTTATTTCCGGGGCGAAGTGCAGCATGCGTCCTCGGCGGCGGGCTATTCTCCCACCCTTGCTGCGTACCTCTCCAATAGCATCGACGGCATTCCGTTCGCCACGAATCCACACCAGGACACCATACCCGAAGGGCCCATTCCGACAGCTAATTTCGCGCGGATCATGGAAGCAAACCTCTCGTATCATTTGCTGGGCCACGAGGTCTCAATCGGCAAGAGCGATCATTGGCTTGGCCCCGACAAAGGCGCGGCGATGCTGTGGAGCAACAATGCCGAGGACATCTACGACTTTGAGATCAATCGCGTCGAGCCTTTCCGCATCCCATTTCTTTCGCGAGCGACAGGACCTTTCCGGTACGACTTTTTCGTAGGCAGCCTGAAGGGGCATACTTATCCCAACGATCCGTGGGTGCATATGGAGAAGATCAGCTTCAAGCCCACGCGAGATTTGGAATTTGGTTTTGACCGCCTCACCGTATGGGGCGGAAAGGGGCACGAGCCGATCACCCTCCACACCTTCCTGCACAGCTTTTTCAGCTTTCAAAACGTGGGTTCGGCTGAGAAGCTGTCGGCCAACGATCCCGGTGCGCGTTTTGGCACCTTCGATGCCACCTACCGACTGCCTTTCCTGCGCCACTGGGTGACGGTGTACACCGACTCTCTGGTGCATGACGACGTGAGCCCGATCAGCGCGCCACGGCGCTCAGGGTTGCATTCAGGGATTTATTTTGCGCGCTTTCCCGGAATCGAGGATCTCGATCTGCGCGTTGAGGGAGCCAGTACGAACACGCCGAGTGCGTCGATCCAGACTGGTCAATTCCTTTACTACGAGACGATTCAGCGGCAGGGCCCGACGAACAAGGGCTTTCTGGTTGGAGACTGGGTGGGACGGCAGGGGACCGGTGGACAGGCCTGGATAACCTATCACTTGTCTCCGCAGGAAGATGTGCAGTTCATGTACCGTAACGCGAAGGCGGCAAGCGACTTTATTCCCGGCGGCACGACGCAGAACGACTTCGCATTTCAGGTCTGCAAGCGGGTTATGAAGGATATCGAGGTTCGCGGATGGGTGCAGTATGAAGGGTGGAAAGCCCCCATCTACAAAAGCGGCGCGCAAAGCGATACCAATGCTGCTGTCCAGATCACCTGGTTCCCGCATGAGGGGAAGTAGCGGGCAGGAAGAAATACGGTGGCGCGGACGCCTACAGGTCTGCCCAATAGACGAATAACGTGACACTCCGGCCCTTACCTTATAAATCACGGGATTCAGATTACGCGCGCACGACTGAAGCTCAGTCCCCGGTCATCTGCTGAGCGGAAAGAAGGACGTCGCCTCGAGACATGTCGGACATCTGTGCGGAGGAGGCAACCGTGCTGGACTGCTTGCGGTATCCGGTCAGGGAAGCGTCACTATTCAGCAAGCGATCGATCTCCGAACTGTCCCAGCGGCGCAAGGCGGTTTTGAGAAGGAGATTGAAATCGGAGATAAAAGTGGCTTTGGCCATGTAATCCGCATCCAGTTTGTGCTTGAGAGGGAGAATTAGGTCGCGATAGAAGTCGCCCAGTTCATGGCCCGTCAAATCAGCAAGGATGGTTTCTTCGCGAGCAAAAGCGATCGTGGCCGCACCCGTGATTCCCGGACGGCACAGCAATTCCCCAATCTGGTGTTCTGGAATCTTGGGGCGCGGGCCCACAAGGCTCATGTCTCCGAGGAGCACGTTCAACAATTGTGGCAGCTCGTCTAGTTTCCATCGCCGCAGGAACGGGCCAACCAAAGTGAATTGCTGATTGTTTGTGGTCGTGACAAGATCGCGGGCAACATCCTCTGAATGCGTCATGGTGCGGAATTTCAGGATGGTGAAGCTACGGCCATAACGCCCAACGCGCTCCTGTAAGAACAGGACTGGACCGGACGAGGTGAGCCGGACCGAGAGCGCGATCAGAAGACTCAAAGGAATGAGAATCGGCAAAGCGAGCACAACGCAGAGGCAATCGAAAAAGCGCTTTGGTCCCGACTGCGACCACAGGCTCAATCTTTCCTTTACCAAGTGGAGCGAGGGATGACCATTCAATCCCGGCCTGGAAGCAAGAGGGTGCTTGCGGATCGGATCCGCTTCAGGCGTTTTATGAGATCGCAATGATTGATCTGAGCTTTCATTTTCGAAAGCCGGCGAGACGGACCCTCTGGTACTCAAATGACCCTCCATGGACCTGCAAGGATGGACTCCGTTGAAGAGTGGGAGGCTATCTTGTTCTCTGTGTCGCGGTCGACGTGGTCGACAGATTCGTTCGTCCAGCGTATTTCGTTTTGAAAAGGCAGTTTTGCGTTTTCGTTCTCAACCTTCGACATCGATGCCGCGCAAGAGATGAATAACGACCGAACAGATGGAATCCAGAACAATTCCAAAATCTTGATTAGCATTTCCCCTTGATCGTTCTGGCACTCTTGCTCCGAGGATTCGGTCCCTCTGAAACATAAAGTTGGTCGCGTCCGGATAACTACTTGTGCGGGCCAATACCAGAATGTTACCAGACCTTTGCCACAAAACATGAACAAATGGGGAAAATGCGTCTCCGAGGTAACGGAATGCAAGATGTCGTTGATATCTAAGTAATTTGAGTGCGCAAAGAAAGAAGGAAATTCTACTTGATTCGTTCAAATTCTAGCGCGAATTCTCACCCCTAGATGTGAGGCAAGTCACGCCGTGTTAGCCTTGTTTGCATTGATATAATGCTCGGACCCGCGCTCCAAAATCCCCAACTGCATGCGTAAAAAGCAACATTCATCGGCTTTTTCTAAGAAAGGTAAGGCAAGCGGCGAGAGATATTCTTATTATTTACTACCTTGATACTTTGAGCGGCTTCTCCTCGTCGCATCTCTGCAATTCTTCCCCCGACTGGCAAAAATGACTTAGGGGAAAATTTTGCGGATCTCCTCAGGGATTGGTCCCAAAGGATGCAGATGATCGCGCAGATGTGCACTGAAATCGATCTTCAATTTGAGCTCAAACGGCGGATGAGTGGTGCTGAGGGCTCGTGCTAGACTCAGGGCATATGAGCTTTTTACATCGTGGCAGGGGCAACAGAGACAGCTATGTTGGCTCTGTCTTCTCTTGGTCGAGTCCGTGCGTTTGCGTGATCGCCCGGCTCTGTTTTCTCTGCTTGATGTACTCGCTCACGACACCCTTATACGCACAAGAGCAGCAATCCCCAGCCGGGGATCCCTACGGGGCGCGGAACGCAAACACGGCTGACTGCACGGATCCTCTTCTGGCGACTTCGGCCGAATGTTCCGGTCAATCGACAGAACAGAACGGAAGCCTGCTCGGCTCCGGAATGCGCACCGTTCCCCCCGGGACGCTCGGGACACAATCGGGGAATCGCAGCGGCTACTATTCGGATACCGAGTCTTTATCCAGGCCGTCTTCCAACATGAGCCAGGCTCAGCCGGCCCTGCCGCCTGAGCCGTTGACGGAGTTCCAGAAGTTTGCCGCATCGACGACGGGCCAGATTCTGCCGATCTTCGGGATGGATCTCTTCCGCCGGGTGCCCTCCACCTTTGCTCCTTTGGACATGGCTCCGGTGCCCTCCGATTACGTGATCGGGCCCGGAGATGAACTACGCCTTCGCGCATGGGGGCAGTTGAATTTTCAGGCCAATGTACGCGTGGACCGCACCGGCGAGGTGTATCTGCCTCAGGTTGGCCCGGTGCACGTCGCGGGATTGCCCTTCTCGGAGCTTGATCCACATCTGCGCGAAGCGATCGGGCGTGTCTTTCACAACTTTGATTTGACCGTGGATGTGGGCCAGATTCGCGCGATTCAGGTCTATGTGGCAGGGGAAGCAAGGCGCCCCGGCGTGTACACCGTGAGCTCATTGAGCACGCTTGTCGACGCGCTGTTCACCAGCGGAGGGCCGTCGATACAGGGATCGCTGCGCCACATCGAGCTCCGGCGAGGCAGCGACGTTGTGACAGACTTCGACCTATATGGTCTGCTTGTCCACGGAGACAAATCCAAGGACGTAAAGCTACTGTCCGGCGATGTGATCTTCATTCCCCCGTCCGGCCCGCAGGTAGCACTTACCGGCAGCGTACGGAATCCCGCCATCTACGAGATGCGGGCAAACGAGACACTTGCCGACGTTCTTGCCGATGCAGGTGGCGTGTCAGCGGTGGCTGCGAAGGCGCGCGTATCAATCGAGCGGATTGATGACCATCGTGACCGCCTCGCGATGGAAGTGGCATATGATGCGACCGGTTTGGCAACGCCGCTGGCTGACGGTGACCTGGTCCGCGTTTACTCGATTGTGCCTCAATATAGGAAGACAGTCACTCTTCGAGGCAATATCGCGAATCCGGGCCGATTCGCATGGCACCCCGGCATGCGCATCAGCGAACTGATTCCGGACAAGGAATCACTGGTTACGCGCAATTACTGGTGGAAGCGTGCACAGCTTGGCCTTCCCGCTCCTGAATTCGAGCCGGTGGCAGGATTCGCCGATCAGCGCCAGCCGGCAGAGAACCACCCCATCACAATGAGAGTCCCTTCTCCTGAGAGCACGGGCGGCTCTAACCAGTTTGGCTCGCCGCATGACAACCAGGGTGGGGCGCAGCAGAACAACCAGGGTGGGGCGCAGCAGAACAACCAAGGTGGGGCGCAGCAGGATAACCAGTCTGGAACAGAGCAGGATAATCAGAATGGGAGCCAGCAAGACCAGTATGGAGCACCTTTGAATCAGCGTCTGAGTGCCCAGCAACGCCTCGGCAACACCTCACTGGCAAGCGAACAGGCAAATGTCTCCGCTCGAACTCCCCGCATGGCGCAGCGCACCGAGGTTAGGCTTCTTGCTCCTGAGATTGACTGGGATTATGCGATCATCGAACGGCTCAACAAGGACACTCTCAAAACCACCTTGGTTCCGTTCGATCTCGGCAAACTGGTTTTGCAGCACGACACATCCCAGGACCTTGCACTGGAGCCAGGAGACGTCGTTTCCGTTTTCTCCGAGGGAGATATCCGTGTACCCATCGCAGAGCAGACCAAATTGGTCAGGCTGGATGGAGAATTTGTGCACGCGGGCGTATATACGGTTCAGCCGGGAGAGACGCTTCGTCAACTCGTGGCGCGCGCAGGGGGGATTACGCCAAATGCCTACCTCTATGGTTCAGAGTTCACCCGCGAGTCGACTCGCGCTGTGCAGCAGGCCAGGATCGACGAATATGTGCAGAGTCTGGGTATGCGCATCCAGCGAGGCAATCTCGCCTTGGCGGCGTCTGCGGTGAGTTCGCCGCAGGATCTGGCCAGTGGCGCTGCAGCCCAGAACAGCGAGCGAGACTTACTTGCAAGCCTGCGGCAGGTTCGCGCCACAGGACGGATTGTGTTGCAGTTCAAGCCCGACAGCACCGGCATCGACACGCTCCCCAATATCACTATGGAAGACGGAGACCGATTCATCGTCCCGCATGTTCCTGAAATGGTGAATGTGGTGGGAGCGGTCTACGATCAGAATTCCTTTCTATACGCACCGGGACGGCGGGTTGGGACATATCTGCAGCTGGCAGGCGGACCGAATAAGGACGCGGATCGACAGCACGAATTCATCATTCGCGCCGACGGCGAAGTAATGAGCAACGAATCTTCACGGGGGCTGTGGGGCAGCGAGTTTCATACCTTGCGCGTGTACCCGGGCGATACAATTGTCGTCCCGGAAAAGACTTACAAGCCGTCAGCGCTGCGCGGCTTTCTCGACTGGTCCCAGGTTTTTTCGCAGTTGGCGCTTGGAGCGGCCGCGATCAACGTAATTAAATAGCAGGCACGGTAGAGTCTTCAAATTAGAATGCTGATAGAAGTTCGCCTCAGATCGCTTATCGGGTAGGAAACGATGTCAACCCAAATCCCGCTTATCGAAGAGAAAGAGCAAGCCGGATTTTCTGCTGTCCCACAGGTTGGCCGGAAGATACCGAAAAAGGACGACGAGATTTCCTTGCTCGACCTTCTTATCGTTGTGGGCAACCGGAAGAGTATGATTCTCTGGCTCACCGCGGTTTCCGCCGCGCTTGCATTGGTTGTTTCACTGCTCTTGCCAGTGCGCTACACGGCTATCGTGGTCGTGCTACCGCCCCAGCAAGGCACCTCAATGGGCGCGGCGCTCGCCTCCCAACTTGGCAATCTTGGTGGAATGGCTGCGCTCGCGGGCAGCAGCCTCGGCGTGAAAAATCCCAATGAAATGTTCGTCGCAATGTTCAAGACCCGCACGGTTGAGGATGCTGTGATCGAGCACTTCAGCCTCATGAAGGAATACAACCAGAGATATCTCTCCGACGCGCGCAAGAGCTTTGAGAATCATGCGATCGTGGACGGCAGCGGCAAGGACGGCCTAATCCGAATCTCTGTAATGGACGGCGATCCGCGCCGGGCCGCGGAACTGGCGAACGGCTACGTTGACCAGTGTCGAAAACTCTCTGAGAATCTTGCCATCACGGAGGCATCGCAGCGAAGGATCTTCTTTGAGAACCAACTCGAACAGGCGAAGGATAATCTCGCGAACGCCGAAGATGCCTTGAAGAAAACTGAACAAACCACAGGTTTGTTCGAACTAAGTGGCCAGGCACGAGCCCTGATCGAGTCAGGAGCTGCCCTTCGTGCCCAGATTGCGGCCAAGGAGGTTCAGATTCAAGGAATCCGAACCTACGCTACCAGCGAAAATGCGCAGCTAGTTCAGGCTCAGCAGGAACTGGATCTGATGCGTACACAGTTGGAAAGGCTAGGAGGTTCACAAGACAGCGTTGACGGTTTGATGATTCCAAAGGGCAAGGTTCCGGAAGCGGGCCTTGAATATGTCCGCCGACTGCGTGACGTTAAATATTACGAAACCATTTTCGACATCCTTGCCCGACAGTTTGAGATTGCCAAATTGGACGAAGCCAAGGAGGGCGCGCTCATTCAGGTGGTTGATCCCGCCATCCCTCCCGACAAACGCTCCTTTCCGAAACGGGGCTTGATCGTGCTTGGGGCCGCTGCGCTGGGATTCTTCTTCGCGGTCGTTCTTGCACTGCTGCAGGCCAGCTTTGGGCAAATAAAGGACAATCCAGAGGCAAGTCAGAAGCTCGTAGCTCTGCAGCGAGCCTGGTCCGTGAGGAAGCTGGGTGGGTTCTGAGAATCTCTCAGTCCTGAAGCGGAACTTGAGATTCCGGAGCATTTTCGCAGAAGCATAGACCTGACATTATGAACAAATCAGTGGAGTCATTGCATCTGCGATGATTCCAGCGCTGATGCGGGGTCCGCGCGTTAGTTAGAGCAAATGCACTCTCTCGGTCGCGTTTGCTAAGTGGCTGACCCTCGTGGTATCGGAGCCGAAATCCCGCTCTTTTTGCACAGAGATTCTGTAGGCTTGTTGGAAGCTCAGGGCAACGAAGACACGCGAGGTGAGACGAACCTTTGTTGGATTGCTCTTCGCAATTGCGGGTCCATCAATAGAATGATTGGCACGCCGGCGATAACGCAGAAAATTATTTCAGCTGCCCGCACAATGATAGGTTTGCTTGTCGAAAGGATCGGCAGAGAACGGACCATCAGTACGATCGCTACGACACCAACTGCAGAAATCAAGGATGGCACGACTGCATTGAAAAGATCGCTGAGCGAGATTCTGGTCCGACGCATGAGGATATACAAGAACGCGGGCGTTACGATAAAAGCCCCGGTCACCAGTCGCGCCACAGTGATCGCCATGATCTGCGCAGTCAGTGAGCCGTGCCTGACCAAGACGGCGCCCACAAGGAGAAAACAAATGCCCACTGCGGTGCGGGCCCATTCCAGCACAGCGAGATGGTGCGGCTTGGACTCGGTTTTTCGATCAACTGGCAGTCGTTCGAGCAGACTCTGGGCAGCACCTATC
>OBLU010000286.1_pt1 | contig 49372 bp, 43 predicted proteins | sample 1518681 | NCBI WGS metagenome assembly OBLU01 (sample SAMEA3539304, study PRJEB22396) | soil metagenome | biome: tundra; feature: field; material: soil | place: USA | collected 2010-05 | depth 0.15 m
ATGCGGCGGGATTCCGGATATAGGCCTTCATAACTCGGAATTGTTCAGAGGTTCCCTAATTCGCTACGGCGCACTATAAAGTAACCCATTGCGGTAGTTCCTCTGGACCCTTTCCATATCTCGCGGCTTTCGATGGCTTCAAGAACCTTGGAATCGATTAACTGTTCGTTGTGTTGCAACCTCATCCTAATCTCCTCGCTGTACTGCAATGCGGAGTGTACTTAATTTACGAAAAATCCGCCAGAAACGCAGATTTAAGACACTACCCAAAAAGTTGGAAATGGTGGTGGGGCTGGTATACCTCGATGGGCGACCATCTTGCGCCCTATCCATGGTACGACAGGATCGCCATGGTACGACAAAAGGGGGTATTTGGGCGATACAGGGCGGACGATACGAACAGAAACAGCACAATGCGAATTATGCCTATCCTGCTCATTTTGATGGTTTTAATGAGGTAAGTTGTTGAGTCTTTAGGTGTGTAAGGTTCGCATTCGTCGAGAAGTTGCCGTTCTCACTCTGCAGCCGCGGATCAGACGCCAGCACCATCTCCGGGTTCCCTCGCAAAGCAGCGCGATACTCCGCCTCGCGTAGGATGCGATCTGACGTGGCAGCCACAAGTTCTTTGCCGAGTTCATCGATCTCCAGGAGCGCCGCCGCATGCTGAACGTTCTCTGATTGTCCGTTGGCAAGCGTCTCCGGCGTGTCGACGAGCCCATTCTGCTTCTGGAACTCCATCAGCCGTCGATCGTCGCCATCCACCCTCGCCTTCAAAGCCCGTAATTGACTGTCCAACCAACCCGTCGCATCCGTTGTGGCCTTCACCCTCGCTTCTGTGTCCTGTTCGATGTAAGCGCGGATCATCGCGTTCACGACCGCCGCAGACAGTGACGGATCGCTCGAGCGGAATCGAATTTGACGGATGAGTGTGCGCGGCAATGTCTGAACCGTGAGCCGCCGCTGAAATCTTTCCAGGAGATAAGCCTGCGCATTGGGCCCCGGAGCATCAGCACGAAACCCCGGAAAGCGTTGGCCAAAGCTCCCCATGAACCCTGGGGCCTGGTAGAGCTTTCCGCCCGCAATGACCCTCCAGGCGAGTTGGTCGCTGCGAAAAACGTTGGCCAGGGTTTCAAGTTGCGTCTGTCCCGAGGCAAACGAACCTGAAGCTGCGTTATTCGACCCATCGAGACTGAGCGAGGTGGCAGGGCCAGCGCCCAGGGCAATCCGGGCGCTGGCCTCATATTGATTGGGAGCAATCAGGCAATACAACAGGCAAGCAAGCAACAGCCCGCCAATCACACACGCGACAAAACGCTGCCGGCGAACCAGCACGGTCCACAACTCGCGAAGCGACGTGGAAGAATCGCGTCGAGCAGCACTCTCCTGCGGCAACGCGACAGAAGGGCGTGGCAAATCAAGCTCAGCGGCGGGAGCGTTCGGCAACGTTCAAGGGCCCTCGGTCCCAATTTCTTTCCTGCAGGGAACCCCTGGCGTGCACGCTGAAAAAGGCCACTGCGGAGGAATTGTTCCCAGTGTCACCAGAAATGCCTCGAAATGCTCGTGAGGTACATCACACAAGGAGATCGGCCGACCTCCTTGGGCCACCGGTTATGCGCAGTCCCGCCCGCCGCCAGACCGGTACCACTCGACGGTGCGGCGCAGGCCTTCCCTGAAGTCGACGACGGGCTCGTAGCCGAGCAATTCTCCGCATCGGCTCACATCGGCAAGCGAGTCGCGAACATCTCCCGCCCGTGGCGCCGCATACGTCGGCAGGCCGCTGTATCCGGTCAGCTCCTGCAGAATCCTGAAGGTTTCGTTCAAAGTGAATCGAGTCCCCATGGCCAGATTCATCATCTGCCCTGCAACCCTCTCGGCAGGCGCTGCGGCAGCCAGCAGATTGCCGTGCACAACGTTGTCGATATACGTAAAATCCCGGCTCTGCTCGCCATCGCCATAGATCGTTGGCTGTTCTCCAGCCAGCATTTTGCGGCAGAAGATGGCCAGCACCCCCGAGTAGTGCGATGTAGGGTCCTGGTGCGGCCCAAAAACGTTGAAGTAGCGCAAAACCACCGTCTCCAGCCCGTATACGCGCGTGAAAGCCCTCATGTAGTGTTCGCCGGCCAGCTTGGCCACGGCATAGGGTGAAATGGGATTCGGCAGCATCTCCTCTGTCTTGGGAAGTGTGGGTGTATCGCCATAAGCGGAAGAAGATCCCGCATACACCACACGCTTCACCCCGGCCTCTCGAGCAGCCACCAGCAGATTCAGTGTCGCCGTCACGCAATGCAGGTTGGTCCCTGCCGGGTCAGCCACCGAGCGCGGAACCGACGCCAGCGCCGCTTCGTGGAAAATGATATCGACCCCCTGGCACGCTTGCGCGCACGCAGCCGGATCGGTCAGGTCGCTCTCCACAAAATCCATGGCCTCGAGTCCGGCCAGGTTGCTGCGTTTGCCGGTAATCAAGTTGTCAATGCCGCGGACCGTTTCGCCTCGCGCCAGGAGCGCAGCCGCAATCGAGCGCCCAATGAAACCAGCCGCCCCCGTCACTAGATACGTTGCCAAAGAAGCTTCCTCTCAAGCGCCGCCATGCTGATGCCGGGCCGCGATCTACAATCAAAAGAATACTATCCGCACCGGCCATCCCATCAGCGATGGCCTCTCATCAGCTACAGGCCAGACCCCGTCAACAGTTCGGGGCGTTCCTCCCAGATAACCTTGGTCATCTGCCGGCGTTTGTTTCTGAAAATCCTCAGGCAATACAATCAAAACATGATTGCTGCCACAGATTCTTTGGTATCGCTCAAACAGAAGCTTGCAACACGGCAAGCCCGCATTGGGATTGTCGGCATGGGTTACGTAGGACTGCCCCTGGCACTTCTCTTCAGCGGCGAGCGCTTTCAGGTCACTGGGTTCGATATCGCGCAGGACAAGGTGCGCACTCTCAACGAGGGTGGCACCTATATCGTGCGTATACTGCCCGAAATGATCCAGGAGGCCCAGAAAGCCGGCTTTCGCGCCACGGCCGACTATTCCGAGATCGCCCGCATGGACGCCATCATCATCTGCGTGCCCACACCCTTGAACGAGTATCACGAACCTGACCTCAGCTTTGTTACAGGAACCGTCGAATCCATCGCCCCCCACATCCATGAGGGACAGCTCATTGTCCTCGAAAGCACCACTTACCCTGGAACCACCGAAGAGATCGTTGTGCCTCTGCTTGAGAAAGGCAATTCGCTTGGTCTGAAAGTTGCGCGCACGATCGATGGCGCGGGTATTCACGTGGCCTTCTCGCCAGAGCGCGAAGACCCCGGTAACGACAGCGTCGCTCGTCACGATATTCCCAAGGTCGTTGGCGGCTGTGGTCCCGCATCGTCCGAACTCGCCGCCGCACTTTACGGAACGATCTTCCGCACCGTGGTTCCCGTCAGCAGCCCTTCGGTAGCTGAGATGACCAAGTTGCTTGAAAACATCTACCGCTGCGTCAACATCGCCATGGTCAACGAACTCAAGCAACTCTGCATGAGAATGGGCATCGACATCCACGAAGTGATTGACGCGGCCAAGACAAAGCCTTTCGGCTTTCAAGCGTTTTACCCCGGTCCCGGGCTCGGCGGCCACTGCATCCCCATCGATCCGTTCTACCTCTCATGGAAAGCCAAACAGTTCGATTTCCGTACGAGATTTATTGAGCTGGCTGGCGAGGTCAACACGGCCATGCCGTACTTTGTGATTGAGCAGATTGCCGGTGCTCTCAACGAGCATTCAAAATCTGTCAAGGGATCGAAGCTGCTTGTGCTCGGCCTTGCCTACAAACGCGACATCGACGACCTGCGCGAGTCCCCTTCTCTCACGATCATCGAGTTGCTGCGCGAAAAAGGTGCCGTCGTCGCCTACAACGACCCCTACTTCCCCTCTGTCGGTCATGGCCGTCACTACGCACTCAACATGACCAACACTCCCCTCGATGACCTCGGTCAATACGATGCCGTAGTCATCGTCACGGACCATACCAGCTACGACTACCAATCCATCGTTGATCAAGCCCAGTTGGTCGTCGACACGCGGAACGCAACCAGGAGCATTGGCTCGCCCAAGATCGTCCGCTGCTGAAGTCGTCTGTCTAGAACTGGTGCATAAATCGTGTTTTGAAAGGGCACGGCATTTATGCAATCAGCTCTAAGAAAACAGACTGCGGACCGCCGCGATCAACCCAGGGATGTCGTGAGGATCTGCCTCCGCCGCGGGCACCCACCCGCATTCGCGCAGGGTTTGGCTCGTAATCGGTCCGATCGAAATGGCAAGCACGCCTTTCAATGGAAAAGTGACACTGGCGGCTTTGGCGGCATCGGCAAGATGCGTGACGCTGGAGGAACTCGTGAAGGTCACCGCGTCAAGGCCTTCGGCGATTACTTTGCAGAGTTGCGCGGGAGCGGCTTCGGGCATGACATTCCGGTAGGCATTGACGACGTCGACGGTGGCGCCGGCAGATCGCAGCCCGTCTGGGACGACGTCGCGAGCAACGGCCGCCCGGACTAGAAGAACGCGCTTCCCGGCGATCTGTTCTTTCAGTGCTGCGACAAGGCTTTCGGCAACGTATTCCTTTGGGGTAAGCGCCACCTTCAAATGGAGCATCATCTCCAGGGCCTGGGCAGTTGCTTTTCCTACGGCAGCAACCTGCGGCTTGAGATTCGAGAGAAAAAGTCCAAGATCCATCGCTCGAAGATGAAATGCCACGACGGAATTCATGCTTGTGAACAGCAACCAGTCGTAATGATCCAAGCGCCGCAGTGCAGCATCGAGAGCTTCATAGCTCACGGGCGGGCTGATTTCGATTACCGGAACTTCAACTGCTTCCGCGCCGAGAGCCCGAAGCCCCTCGCTCAGCTTACCTGCCTGCTTGGCAGCGCGGGTCACCAGAACACGCCGCCCTGCCAGCGGCTGGTTCACGTCGATGCCCCCGTGGAAGGCTGCGCGGCGCATTCGAGCAGCGGACCCGCTCCCGCCTCGATGAGCTTCTCAGCAATCCACCCGCCGATAACGGATGCCTTGCTATGGTCTTCCACTACGTGCAGATGAATCCTTGCCGCACTGCCGGTGTCGGGGTCCGCGACAACCGCATGAATCTCGACCCATCGCTCGTTCTTGATCGACTCACCTCCGGGAGCAGAACACGGTCGTACATACACCCCGATCGGCACCTGGCACCCGCCGCCCAAAGCGGCCAGTGCGGCTCGTTCCACCGAAACGGCAAACCGCGTGTCCGCGTCGTTAAGGAACGCGACGGCAGCAATTGTGGCCGCATCCTCCTTTCGGGTTTCAATGCCCAGTGATCCTTGGCCCGCTGCCGGACAAAACTCCTGGGGCTCCAGCCGCTCGCGCACCCACTCAGTCTTTTCGAGGCGGTCCAAGCCGGCAGCGGCCAGCAGAATCGCGTCCACCTGCCCCTCAGCCAGCTTGCGCAATCGCGTATCCACATTTCCGCGAAATTCAATGGCCTCGATGTCGGGCCGCAGCGCCTTCAACTGTGCCTTGCGCCTCTGGCTGCTGGTCCCAACTTTTGCCCCTTGCGGCAGGTCCGCCAGGCTCGCGTACTTGACCGACACAAATACATCGCGCGGATCGACGCGAGGCGGGGTAGCCGCGAGCGCAAATAGCTCCGGCAGTTCGGTCGGCAAATCCTTGAGCGAGTGCACGGCGAGATCTACGCGACCTTCCGCGAGGGCCTCCTCAATCTCCTTGGTGAACATGCCCTTCGATCCGACCTGCGCAAACGTCACTTCCTGCAGGCGGTCTCCGGTCGTCTTGATGATTTCGATCTCTACTGTGTGCCCCTGCCCGCGCAAAAGAGCGGCAATATGGTTGGCCTGCCAGAGGGCAAGTTGCGAGCCACGGCTCCCGATACGAAGCTTCATTTGCCCCCCACGGCGCTGGTCTCGTCCATCCGGGCACCCTGGCTGCCCGGCTCCGTGGCAGAGCACGTTTCGCCTCTGGCCGGTTTGGCTTCGTCTTGCTTCTCCGCAGCTGCGGGCAGTGACCACGAATCGCACAAAGCCTCTACGCGTGCGGAATCGTTCTCACGGGCTGCCTGCTTCAGGGCCTGCATGTGCGGGTGCAGAAATTTGTTCACAATGCCTCGCGTGAGCGCTTCAACTGCAGCGGCCTGTTCCGCGCTCAGCGTCCCCAGTTTGGCGTGCATCCGCCTCAATTCCGTCTGGCGAATCTCCTCAGCCTGGTGCTGCAGAGCAACAATGGCCGGAGCCACATTGACTGTGCGCTGGCGCTCATGGAATCGTGCCACCTCAGCGGCGATCAGGGCCTCTGCGTCTCCCGCCTGGCGGCTGCGTTCTGCCATGTGTGAAGCAGCCACCGCCTGCAAATCATCAATGTCGTAAACAAAGATGCCCTCAAGCTGGTTGACCGCCGGATCCACGTCGCGCGGCACGGCAATGTCAATGAAAAACATGGGCCGGTTGCGGCGCCGATGCATGAAAGCCTGGCAGTGCTCACGGCGAAAGATAGGATGCGGCGCGCCGGTCGAGCTGATCACAATATCCGCCTCGCTTGCCGCCTCATAGAGTTGCTCGAACGGAATCACCCGGCCCTTGAACGGCTCGGCAAGCTGTCGTGCGCGCTCCTGGGTGCGGTTGGTCACCAGAATCGCTCCCGCACCCTGCTGAACGAGGTGCCGCGCAGCCAGTTCGCTCATTTTGCCGGCGCCGACCAGGAAAACCGTGCGCCCGTTCAGCGATCCAAAAATCTTGCGCGCCAGCTCCACGGCCACTGAGGCAATGGAGACAGAATTGGAGCCAATCTCAGTCTCTGTCCGAACCCGCTTGGCCGCGGCAAAAGCGCTCTGCAGCAGATGTTCCAAATGAGCGCCGACGGTACCGCTGGCACGGGCAACGGTGAAAGCCTCCTTCACCTGGCCGAGAATCTGCGGTTCACCCACGACCATTGAGTCCAGGCTTGCCGCGACCCGGAAAAGATGCCGCACGGCGTCTTGATCATGGTGTTGGTAAATGTGGGGCGCAAGCAACGCCGGATCGAGTCCGAATTGCCTGTGCAAAAATCCCGGCAAATCAGCCGTCTGTCCTTCGAGAGCTGCCACAATCTCCACCCGATTGCACGTGGAGACGATCATGCACTCGGCCACACCGGGCACGGCGGCCAGCGCGCGCGTAGTCTCGGGCAGGTCCTCGCGTGAAATCGCGATGCGTTCACGCAATTCGATAGGCGCGGTCTTGTGGTTGATGCCGATGAGCGCGAGTGTCATGGGGCACCGAACCTGTGGACATGGCTGAACAGATTGGCGGCCCACACGGCGAGCATGACGACAAAGACTGCCCCCGAGAGATACGCTGCCTTGCGGCCCCGCCACCCGGCCGTATACCGAAGAAAGATCAGCAGGACGTAGACCGCCCACATGGCGAAGGATGCAATCACCTTGGGATCAAGAAAGTAGGCAGCACCAAGGGGCGTTTCCTGCACCAGAACCGCGCCGATAACCAGCCCCACGGTCATGCAGGGAAAGCCAAACAGGAGCATGGCATGGGCGATCCGCTCCAGCGTATCGAGAGGCGGCAGCCAGTCCAGCGGTACCCACCACGATTCGCCATTGGTTTTGATCTTGGCCTTCAGGCGGCGTTCCTGCACCAGGTAGAGTACTGAGGCCAGCAGGCTGAAGCCCAGTGCGGCATAGGCGGCCAACAGTGCGGCGATGTGCGCAACGAGCCAGCTCGTTCGGACTCCCGCCGACGGAAAGACATAGTGGGCCAGTCCCAGCGAGGGCACAAAGACCAGAAAGAACGTGACCGGCAAAGCGAAGATTCCAAGGGAGATGGCGCCGTATATCCACCAAGCTAGGAAGAAGAGGCCGGCGATGGCCAAGCCAAGCAGCGACTCTGCCTCGCGCGCGCCCATCGGCATCCAGCGATGGGCCTCCGCGAGCATCTCCACCGCCGAAACGAAGTGGAAGAAGAAGGCGATGCCCGCCAAATGCACGCACCAACTGCGCCAGCGGTCTACGCCATACAACACGGCCGGGAAGACGGCAACACTTGCCGCCGCGTAAAGAATTGCCGCGACTCGGAGCCAGAGAAGATGCATTCCGTACTCAACCTTAAGGCCTTAAGCACCAGTATACTGTGATGCAAATCACCAAGTTGGCCCGGAAGCATCAGCCGTTTACCCACCCTGGAACAGAGCTATACAGCATCTCAGAGCACTGGCTGCAGAATGGCGAGGCCGGCGCGGGAAACCTGGACATCGTCCTCGGACTTGCCTCCGCTGAAAGCCACGATCGCGTAGCCGGTCTTGACCCGGGCGACGACTCCGCCCTGCCATCCGAACTCGCCTGTCATGGGCAGCCGCTTGGCGGTGCCGCTGTTCTCCAGCGTGTCGGCCATCTCCGCTGATTTGGCATACGCGATCCCGAGTAGATTATTGCCCTTTTCCGTCGCAGAAGGAGCATCCTTCATTCGACCCACAACCGCCATCTTTGAGGTCCACCCCTGGATAGTACTGCCCTGCGCATACGAGACCACGGCAACCCCGGTGACATTGAGTTCGGCGGCCTTTTTCTTCATGGCGGCCAGCGCGGAGTCAGCCAGCGCGGCGAATTTCTTGGCGTTGGGTGGCTTGGCGCCGCTCGCCGCGTGCGCGTAGCTATTGCCAGTGGAAAAGGTCAATGCGACCAGCATTCCTATCACGAGCAGGCGTGTCTTCATATAAGTCGTCTCCGGTTGGTGAATCTTTTTATGATCGTTGGTGTACCGGAGAATTCTACTGCCGCAGGGTGCCTGGCTCGCAGGTCGTGGTGCGCCTTGTCATCCGCTGCTGCAGACTACAAGGCGCACTCGGTACCGGACTCCACTACAGAGAACGGACTACTGCTTGGTTGCGACGTAGGTTGACGTGCGGTCGGTCTGTTTATTCGTATCGACGATGGTCATCTTCTTCCCGTCGGCCGAAACGGTCATTGTGGAAACATCCACCACCTGGCCACCCCGCTTGTCTGTCTCTTCAATGCTGCGTGCATTGATCTTCTTCAGTGAGACCGTGTCATAGCTGTATGCGCCCTTCACCGGCGCGTCCGAGCCATCGAGTTTCGCGGTATAGGTTTCGCCAGTCGGTTCTGACATGGTGATCTCATCGCCATTCGTCTTGTATGTAGTGAGGAGACCGTTATCGCTCTGTTTCACCTTGTCGATCTTCCACTTGCCCGAGGTGGCATGCGCCCCTCCAGGCGCCACCCCGACGCGCGTTGCCGCCACTTCCGTGATCACCGGGTCACCGCCGCTCATGGGATGGCCAGTTACCTTGACCGTAAGAGTCTTGCCGTTAGCCGAGACGGCCCGCGTAGATTCCGAATCGACGTTACCGCCTTTTTTGGTTGTCACTTGGATAGTGTTGGGATCGACTTCCTTCACGCTGATGGTGTCATATGACTGGCCGGCCACAGCATGGTCCTGGCCGTCTGCCTGCGCATCAAACTGCGGGTTGCACGTGGTGCAGTGATACCAGCCCTGGCTTAGATAAAAGCCGAGTGGCTTGGGCGAGATCTTCGATTGGTTCATGTTGATGCGCCAGGTGCCGTCGAACGGGCTTTGCGCAAAAGATAATGCAGGAACAGACAACGCAGCCATGAGGAACAACGCACAAGCAACGGAACGCTCCACTTTCTTCATCTGAATTCTCTCCTCGGGGAAAACTGAATTTTGGCGCTCAGGGCCGGATGGGGGGAAACTGCCTGCAATCTGCGTCCTGGCTCGATGGCCGCACCGATTGTACATCCCCTGACTAGGTCGAGTCCTTTTCTTGGCTGAAGGCAGGGGTTTTTACCCGATTGAAGCTGCCACGAGCCTCGCATTGCAGCGCGCCTGAAGATCAGGCGGATCAGGCTACCGCTTCCCCGTCCGGTCACGGTAGTCTTAAAGCCAACGTGACAACGCAACACATCCAGCCTCCGGCTCCGCCGTCCCCCCCTTTGGACGAGGCGCTCGCTGATCTGACTGCCATAACCTCGCCGCCGGATAAGTCTCTCGCGGAGCTAACGCCCTTCATGCGTCAGTGGACAGTGGCCAAGCGCGAGAATCCCGATGCGCTGCTGTTTTTCAGGATGGGGGACTTTTACGAGCTGTTTTACGACGACGCGGTGGTGGTGAGCCGCGAGTTGCAACTGACGCTGACGGCGCGGGATCGGGAGCGCAATCAGCCCATGTGCGGGGTCCCCTATCACGCGGTTGAGAGCTATCTGACGCGCTTGCTGCGCAAGGGCTACCGCATCGCCATCTGCGACCAGATGGAGGACCCCAAGCTCACCAAGAAGATCGTCAGGCGCGAAGTGACCCGCGTGCTTTCCCCTGGAACGGCGCTCGATTCGGCGCTCAGTCAGGAACAGAACAATTTTCTCGCGGCGTACTCTGAGGCGGGGCCCAGCGATGGCGCGCTGTGCGCAATAGCGCTGCTGGATGTTTCAACCGGGGAGTTCAGGACGGCAGAGTTCCGCGGCCCGGCGGCTCGTCAACAGGCAGTCGACGAAATTCTCCTCGCCAGGGCCTGCGAAGTGCTGCTTGCAGCGAGTGCGGTGTTGCCGGCTGCCCTCGAGCGCATCCCCGCGCGAACACGCGTGGAGGACTGGGTCTGGACCCGCGATTTTGCGCTTCCTCTGGTGGAACGGCAGATGAATGTGCGGTCGCTCGAGGGGTTCGGGCTGGTAGGCCATGATGCCGCGGCGATTGCGGCCGGGGCTCTAGTGCACTATGTGCGAACAACGCAGAAGAATGAGGCATTGCACATTGATTCGCTCAAGTTTCAGGAGCACTCGACCGCTTTGGAACTGGATCAGGTGACCGTGCGGAACCTCGAACTAGTGGAGCCTCTTTTTGTCGGACAAGATCAGCGGGCCACGCTCTTCCACACCCTCGATGCTTGCCAGACGCCTATGGGCAAGCGATTGCTGCGAGCCACAATCCTGCGGCCGCTTCTCGATACTGCAGTGTTGGAAGCGCGCTACGAAGCAGTCGGCGAGGCACACGAGGATCTGCTGAAGCGTGAGGAGGTTCGTCGCGCATTTGCCGGAATCCTGGACCTCGAACGCCTGCTGGCTCGCCTCTCCCTCGATTCCGCAGGGCCTCGTGATGTGCGGGCGATGGCCGCAAGTCTGGCGCGCCTGCCCGGGCTAAAGACTGCCCTCGGAGCCATGTCGTCGACCCTGTGGCGTGAGTTGACCACTCGCCTGGATGGTCTCGAAGACGTGACGGCGCGGATTGCGACGACCCTTGTGCCGGAACCTCCGCTCACGCTGGTGGATGGCGGCGTGATTGCAGCGGGGATTGACCTTGAGTTGGATGAATTGCGCACCATCTCAACGACCGGCCGGCAACAGATTGCCGCGATTGAAGAGCGTGAACGAGTTAGAACGGGGATAAATTCGCTTAAGGTGCGCTATAACTCGGTGTTCGGGTATTACATCGAGATAACTAAAACCAACCTGTCCATGGCTCCCGCTGACTACGAGCGCAAACAGACGCTCGTAAACGCAGAACGGTTTACGACTCCTGAACTGAAAGAATACGAGCGCAAGATTCTGACCGCACACGATCGCTCGATCGAGATTGAGAAGCAGATTTTTGCCGAACTGCGCAGAGCGGTCCTGGAGACAACGGGGCGCATTCGGCGCTCGTCGGTGGTCGTGGCCGAGGTGGATCTCCTGGCAAACTTTGCGCATCTGGCTGCCCTGCGCCGCTATGTGCGGCCGACGCTGGCCCAGGAGCCGGTGCTTGAAGCCGTCGCGGCGCGTCATCCCGTCATCGAGCAGTGGATGGAAGATACCCGCGAGGGACGTTTCATCGCCAACGACGTGTATCTGGACGCGGGCGACGCTGGCCCGAGTTTATTGCTGATCACAGGACCTAACATGGGAGGCAAGAGCACCTATCTTCGCCAGGCGGCGATGTTAGTCCTGATGGCGCAAATGGGCTGTTTTGTCCCAGCGCAGAGCTTGCGACTTGGGCTGGTGGACCGAATTTACACGCGCATCGGAGCCAGCGACAATGTCGCGCGCGGCCGGTCGACCTTTATGGTGGAAATGACCGAGACTGCGACAATTCTTAACACGGCAACGCGACGGTCCCTGATTCTTCTGGATGAGATGGGCCGCGGTACGGCGACATTCGACGGACTAAGTCTTGCATGGGCGACGGTGGAGTATCTGCATGCGGAGACAGGCGCGCGCACATTGTTTGCCACCCACTACCACGAGTTGACCATGTTGGCGGAGAAGCTGAAGCGCGTGCGAAACCTGCGCGTCGGCGTAAAAGAGGCGGCGGGTGGAATCGTTTTTCTGCATCACATTGAGCCCGGCGCAGCCAGCAAGAGTTACGGAATCGAAGTGGCTCGGTTGGCGGGCCTCCCAGCCGCAGTAATCGAGCGAGCCAAGCATGTGCTTCGGCAACACGAGAAGCAGGAACGTCAGAGCGTGCAGGTTGAGACAGCTCCGGAGCCTGTGCAGCTAACGATTTTTACCCCGCTGTCGCAACGTATCGTCGACCGCATCGAAGCGCTGGATGTGAATGCGCTCACCCCATTGCAGGCGCTGAATTTGCTTGAGGAGCTCCAACAGGAGTTGAAGGAGAAGGGATGACGGTCTCAATCAGGTATCCGAATTCAGTGATTTGGAATCAAGGTGCGCAATGAGGATGAGTTTGCGCCAGGCTGCGGGAAGTCTCTTGGTGGTTGGACTCACGGGTACGGAACTGACCGGCTTGGAACGCGCATGGCTAAGGCTGTTGCGACCGGGAGGTGTGATTCTCTTCAGGCGCAACATAGCCGATGCGACACAGACACAGGCGCTGCTGGAAGAGGCGACCGGCTTGGGCGGGCGGCATAGCGTGCGTTGCGTGGATGTGGAAGGCGGTACGGTGAACCGGTTGCGCGATGCGCTGGCTCCGTTACCCTCTGCCCAGGCTGTCGGCGCGTCCGTACAAAGGGCAAAGAAGGTTACTCTGGCACGCGAGCACGGAGAGCTGATTGCGCGCTCGGTCAAGGCATTCGGCTTCAACACGACGCTCGCGCCCGTGGTGGATCTTGCGCTTCCTGAATCTGCGGGGGTGCTGGGTTCGCGGCCGCCCGGCGCAACTGCTGCGGAAGTAGTCGAATATGCCCGCGCGTTTCTGGCGGGGCTCGCGGCGCATGGAATCACTGGATGCGGAAAGCATTTCCCGGGACTCGGCGGCGCAGCAAGCGATACACATTTTGAAACACCAGAGATTGATCGCACATTTCAGCAGATTTGGGATGAGGATCTGGTTCCTTATCGAGAGCTCCATTCCGTAATGCCGATGGTGATGATGAATCACGCGGCCTACCCGCAGACGCCCGGCAAAAACATGCCCGCAAGCGCATCGCCATTCTGGGTCTCGACGGTATTGCGCAAACGCATCGGCTATCGGGGCCTCATTCTCTCCGACGATCTCGAGATGGGCGGCATTTTGAAGTTTCTTCCGGTGGAAGAAGCTGCAATTGCGGGGATCCGCGCGGGCTCGGACTTGCTTGCGATTTGCCACAGCGCGGAGTTGATTCTGCGCACCTATGAGGCGTTGATTGCAGAAGGCGAGAGATCGACCGCGTTCCTCAATCTGCTGATTTCGCGAGCGCATGATACAGAGCGGAAGAGGGCACGTTTATATGCGAGCGGTCCTGGCCGGCCGCTGACCGCAAAACAATTTGAGAAACTCAGAGAACACGTGGCCCGCTTCAACAATAGGGCCTGCGTGAACACGACCGATGAGGACGCAGCAGAGGTGAGTCGGCGAGCGGTATCGCCGGCGGAAACATCGTGAGAACGCAATCGATGATCGTGGCCGGCATCATGAGCGGGACCTCGGCCGATGGCATAGATGTGGCCCTGGTCCGTATAACGCCGCGACAACTGCGGACCGGTCCGGCGCGCCCCAGCATCACGTTATTAGCGCATGAGGCCTTTCCTTACTCTCTCCCCCTGCGTCGTGCCGTTCTTCATGCAATGAATGCTACTGCAACTTCCACGGCGGAACTTGCCCGCTTGCACTGGCGGCTCGGATTGGCCTATGCCGAGGCTGTCACCGCGACAGTGGAACGGCATCGCGTGAAACTCGACTTGATTGGATGCCACGGACAAACTCTTTACCACCAACCGCACAAGACACCCTATGTGGGAAGGAGTTTTGCCTGCACCTGGCAAGCGGGCGAAGCGGCAGCAATTGCAGCGTCGACTGGTGTCCCCGTGATTTCAAATTTTCGCCCCGCGGATATGTTGGCCGGCGGCCAGGGAGCGCCGCTCGTCCCTCTCCTTGACTATGTGCTGTTTGCCGATGCCAAACGTGGGCGCGTTCTACAGAACATCGGCGGCATCGCCAACCTGACGGCTATCCCTGAAGGCGCCTCGGCCAACTCGGTCATTGCGTTCGACACAGGCCCCGGCAACATGGTCATCGATGCGCTCGCGCAGCAGCTCTTCGGCAAGCCCTATGACCGAAACGGGTCCATTGCTGCACGCGGCACAGTGCTTCAACCGGTCCTCACGCAGATGATGCGTGCTGGGTATTTCCGTTTGAAACCGCCGCGCACTGCGGGGCGCGAACAGTTTGGCCGCGAGTATGCGGCGAAGTTTCTTGCCGCATACAAGCGCTACAGCCGCAAGCCGGAAGATGCCCTGACCACTGCAACGGCGCTGACCGCGGAGAGCATCGCGCGCGGCTACGAGCAATTCGTACTTCCCATCATGAAAGATCAACCAGTCGATTACATCGTCTCGGGGGGCGGTGCTCGGAATGGCACGCTGATGGCGATGCTGAATCAGCGCCTGGAGCCGATCGGGTGCTCGTTAGCCGCAAGTGAAAGTTTTGGGTTACCTGCCGAAGCCAAGGAGGCTGCGGCTTTTGCGTTGCTCGCCTGGCAAACATGGCATCATTTGCCCGGCAACCTACCCGCTGCTACGGGAGCGGCGCGCCCCGCCATCCTCGGTCAGGTGACCTATGCGTAGGCTGCTTGCTCTGGCAGCACTCTTGATACTTACTGGTTGCCACATTGCGCCGAGAGATCCGCAAACAGTCGTGTTTCTCATCGAGAGCAGCCCCGCAAATCTCGATCCGCGCGTGGGGATCGATGCACAATCGCAACGCATCTACGGGCTTCTCTTCGATGGCCTGGTGACGCGCAACTCCAGCTTTCAATTCAGTCCGGGGCTTGCCCAGAGTTGGAATCAACCTGACCCGCGGACGCTCATCTTTCACCTGCGGCAAGGCGTCCGATTTCACGATGGGCATTTACTCACCGCCCGCGACGTTGCCTGGACCATCAACTCGATGCGGGATGGGACGGTCATCTCGCCCAGAGCGACGGCCTACGCATCGATTGATACCGTCGAGGCCAGGGACGCGGAAACGGCTATATTTCATTTGAAGCGCCCGGATAACTTTCTGCTGACCAATCTCTCGACAGGTGCGATAGGCATTGTTCCCGAGGGCAGTGGGCGGGAGTTCTGGCGCCATCCCATCGGCACCGGACCTTTTCGTTTTGTGAGCCAGCAAATCGATCAGGACTTGGTGATCGAGCGCAATCCGCAGAGCTGGTCGGAAGTACCAAAGATTGCGCGCGTGCGCTTTGCCGTGGTTCCCGATGCCATTACGGAGTCGCTCGAACTGGAGAAGGGCTCAGGCGATGTGGCCGTCAATTCCCTGCCCATGGATGCCCTTCCCGTGCTTGCCAAGCGGCCGAATCTGCGCCTCGAAGACACAGCAGGAACTGAGATCCAGTATCTCGCATTCAATCTGCGCGCCTCGCCGTTAAATGACGCTCGCGTGCGCCAGGCGATTGCGTGCGCCATAGACCGCCCTCTTATTATCAGAACGCTGCTGGGCGGCCATGCGCAGCTTGCGTCCAGTCTGTTGCCCGCCAACCACTGGGCCTGGACAGGCGGCGTGGCGCACTACGACTACGACCCCGCAAGGGCGGAGCATCTGCTCGACGAAGCAGGCTATCGGCCGGATCGCAACGGCATACGGCTGCGCATGACCATGAAGACCAGCACGCAGGAGGACACACGGTTGCTGGCAGCGGTGCTGCAACAACAACTGGCGAAGGTAGGCATTGCCCTCGATTTGCGCAGCTATGAGTTTGCTACATTTTATGCGGATGTTACGCGCGGCGCTTTCCAGATGTATTCAATGCGTTGGGTTGGCGGAAATGAACAGCCCGACATTTTCAGCTACTCGTTCTCATCAAAGAGCTTTTCTCCCAAGGGCGCAAACCGCGGCCACTATTCGAACCCGCGGATAGATGTTCTGCTGGACGATGCGGCCGCGGGCAGCGACATTGATAAGCGGCGCGCGGACTACGCCGAGGCACAGCAAATCCTGGCACGCGACCTGCCCGCCATCAATCTTTGGTATATCGATACGGTGGTGGTGCACAACCGCCGGTTGACGCATGTGGTCCCCACACCGTCGGGAAGCTACCGGTTTCTGGAGAGCGCAGATCTTTCAGAATGAAATCTTAAAATGAACTGAAGATCTCCGCATCTTCTTGAGAATCCTGCCATTCTTCGTCAAATCCCCGCATCTAATGCCGTTAACTGCAACCGTGTGACGAGCCCCTCAACCTTTTGAGCGGCTGTATCGTCTACCGAAATAGGGAAAGTTTGCATTCCGGAGTCTCGCACAGCGTGCCCGGGAGATAGGGATTATGAAGAGAGAAAGATTGATCTGCGGCCACGTTCGAATCACCCAACTTACCGTGTTGACCACGATCGCGCTGGCAATGCCGCTGCTGATAGCGCAGACAGTTTCGCGCTTTGTGGGCACCGTCACGGCAATCAGCGGCGAAACGATGACCGTGAAGACCGACGATGGGAATGTGCGGCAGGTGACGGTTCCTTCAACCGCAGTTCTGAAGCGCGTAGAGCCGGGGCAGAAGGATCTGAGTGCTGCGGCGACCATTCAGCTCGGGGACCTGGAAACAGGCGACCGTGTGCTGGTGAAGCTGAATACCGAGGCAACCGGTCAGACGCCTGAAGCTGCGCAGATCGTTACTATCAAGCAGGCAGCCGTGGCCCAGAAACAGCAACAGGACCGCGAAGACTGGCAGTCGCACGGCGTCGGCGGACTGGTAAAGAGCATTGATCCTGCATCCGGCAACATTCTGCTTACAAGCGGGGCCGGACCCACTGCGAAAGCGGTCACCGTGCACGTGGATAAGGCCACAGTGCTCAAGCGCTATGCGCCGGCGTCTGTTCGCTTCGATCTGGCCCAACCCGCACCGATGAGTGCAATCCAGGTGGGCGACCAGCTGCGCGCACGCGGCACAAAGAACGCGGACGGCTCAGCGATCGATGCAGCCGAAGTGGTCTCAGGCAGCTTCCGCAATATCGCTGGAACGGTGACTTCTCTCGACTCTGCGAGTTCAACCCTGGTCGTCAAGGATCTGACAACTAAGAAGCAGGTCACCATTCACGTCACTCCCGACGCGCAGATGCACACTCTTCCTGAGATGATGGCCCGCATGCTGGCAGCGCGGCTCAAGGGCACCATCGCCGCGACGCCCGGCAGCGCGTCTGGCCCCGGCCCCGGCGCGGAACAGCGCAACGGAAATGGACCACAGGGTGCCCCCCCATCGGGTGCCCCGGCAGGCGGCAGCGGGCGCTGGGCAGGGGCAGGTCGCGGCCAGGGAGGCGGCGATATGCAGCAGGTTCTGAACCGTGCCCCCTCGATTCAATTCTCCGACCTCAAAAAGGGCGACGCAGTCATGCTGGTGTCCACTGCAGACTCTGCGGATGTCACAGCCATCACACTGCTCACAGGCGTGGAACCCTTGCTCGAGGCCCCCGAGGCCAGCAAGAACCTGCTTTCCAACTGGAGCATGGGATCGGGCGGCGGAGGGGAAGCTGAAGCTCAGTAGGACACATACGACGAAGCTTAGTAGGACACGCACGACACCGAATAGAAATAAGTGAGGAAGAAGTGTATTTGCGATTTCATTGCTTTGTTCATTTTGTAATTGCGTTGATGCTTGGGCTGGCGGCCATCGCCGCGCATGCTCAAACTGAGGCGCCGCCGGCAACGGCTACGTTGCACGGCCACGTGACTGACCCGTCTGGAGCACTAATTCCGGGCGCAAAAGTCTCCGCTTCAACGCCGGCCGGCAACGCCGTCACCAGCACGACCGCCGACGCAAGTGGCGCCTTTGAAGTACGCGGCCTGGCACCTGGCAGCTACATCGTAACGGTTGATTATGCCGGGTTTGCCCCATTTCAGTCGCAAACCCTCACCCTCGCGACCGGCCAGGTGAAGCGGGTCGATATAGCCATGGCCATCCAGGTTGAGCAGCAGAATGTCGTGGTCACCGATGAGTCGCCCAGCGTAAATATTGAAGCCGCTGGAAACGCCAATGCAGTTGTGATCAAAGGCAAGGATCTCGATGCCCTTTCCGACGATCCGGATGAACTTTCCAACGAGCTTACCGCACTGGCAGGCCCCTCCGCAGGTCCCAACGGCGGGCAGATTTACATTGACGGATTCACGGGCGGGCAACTCCCGCCCAAGTCCGCCATTCGCGAGATTCGCATCAATCAAAATCCGTTTTCCGCCGAATATGACCGGCTGGGTTACGGGCGTATCGAAATCTTGACCAAGCCAGGCACAGACAAGCTTCACGGCCAGGTCTTCGCAATGGGAAACGACAGCGCCTTCAACACCGGCGATCCATTCGTGAAAAGCATACCGCCCTACAATCGCTTCCAATACAACGCAACGGTGAGCGGAGCCTTGAACAAGAAGGCTTCCTTTTTTCTCAGCGTTGAGCAGCGCGATAACCATGACGAACAGGTATACGATTTTCAGCCCGCATTCGCACCCAACTGCGACTTCGGGTTTGGCGTGTATTCCAGCGCAACGGGACAATGCTCGGGCTCTGAGGCCAATCCTCACAACCACATCAATGTTTCGCCCCGCATCGATCTGCAACTTGGACAATCGAACACGCTCACGCTCCGATATCAGTTCTATTACGACGCGGAGTCCGGAGACATCCTCGCCACCGATTTGCCCTCGCAGTCGGTTAGTTCGCGCTCCACGGAGCACACCATCCAGTTGAGCGATGCGCAGATAATCAACGACCACATGGTCAATGAGACGCGCCTGGAATACCGGCGAGCTCTTAGCTCCGATGCGCCGACGAGCACTCTGCCTACCATTTCCGTTAGCGGAAATTTCACCGGCGGCGGAACGGCGAGCCAAACTTCGCTCGATCATCAGGACCACCTGGAGCTGCAGAACTTTACCACCATGAGCATTCGCACACACGCACTCAAGTTCGGCGCGTGGCTGCGCGACAATCGAGACGCGAACACGTCGTACACCGATCGCAACGGCTCGCTGATCTTTACCCAGAGCGGCTATAAAGATGCGCTGACGAAGCTTGCCAATGGCCAGAATCTGAACACTGTGGGAAGCAGCAGCGACCCGCAAGGTGGCGATCTCGTTAAGTTGACAGTCTCCGCTGGAAAGGCCGCCTATGTTGCCAACGTATTCGACGGCGCCCTCTTTGTTCAGGACGACTGGAAGGTGAATCCGCGCCTCACTCTTTCAGGCGGCGTTCGCTGGGAGACGCAGAACCACATCGCCGATCATAATGACTGGGCGCCGCGCGTAGCGATGGCCTATGCGCTGGATGCACACGGGAACAAGCCGGCAAAGACCGTACTGCGCGCGGGATATGGCATCTTCTACGATCGCGTACAAATTGCCAATGTTCTTGCGGCTACAGAACAAAACGCAAACTCCGGCCAGGTACAGGTGACCACGTCATCGCCGTCTTGCCTGAGCGCGACCAGCCTCACAAATATCGATTTTTCAGGATGTCTCCCGCCGCAGCCTTTCAAGGCCGGACCGCTGAGCACAACCGTGCAGATCGCACCCCATTTTCATGCGCCCTATACCCACCAACTCGGCGCCAGCCTCGAACGCCAGGTGACCAAGAGCACGACTGCAACTCTCACCTATCTGCACTCGTATGGCGTACACCAGGTAGTCACGCGCGACTCGAACGCGTATCTGCCAGGAACCTATTTGTATGGCAGCCCCACTCTAACCGGCGTGCGGCCGAATCCGTCTCTCGGCATTGTGAATGAGTATTATCCCGAGGCGGTTTACAAGCAAAACCAGATAATCGCCAACGTGAACACGCGCATCTCACCCAAGTTCAGCGTCTTCGGGTTCTACACTCTCTCCTATGCGAATACCGACGGCGCAGGCGGAACGGTGTCTAACGCATACAACCTGAACCAGGATTACGGCCGCGCCAGCTTTGTTTCGCGTCACCAGGTCTTCCTGATGGGCAACTACACCGGGCCATGGGCTCTGCGATTCAATCCCTTCATTGTTGCCCGTTCAGGACGGCCCTACAATGTGGTATCGGGCAAAGATCTGACCGGCGATAACTTCCTGAACGACCGCCCGGCCTTTGCCGATTCATCGCTGTGCGCATCAGATTCTCCGCAATACGTGCAGACCAGCGAGTTCGGCTGTCTTGATGTGCAGCCCGTCGCCGGCGAAAATCTTCTGCCCGTCAACATTGGCAATAGTCCAGCATCGGTGGCCGTGAATCTGCGGCTCAGCCGCTCCTTTGGCCTGGGTCCAAGGCTGGAGGGCACCGCCCAGGGCGGGCCTCCCGATGGCGGTGGTGGTGGGCCCGGTGGCGGCCGTCGAGGCGGTGGACCCGGTGGCGGATTTGGTCCAGGCGGATTCGGCGGAGGCGGAGGCGGACCTCGCGGCATGTTTGGCCCGCAGGGCAGCGGCCGTAAGTACAGCTTGACGTTCAGCGCACAGGCACTCAACTTGTTCAACAACATCAACTACGGTATGCCCACCGGGACGATTCAGTCTTCGCCAATCTTCGACTCTACGGGCACCAATGTAGTCGGATACGGGCCGGGTGCGCTTTTCGGCCACTCCAGAGCTCTCGCCGGCCAGATGTTTTCGCAAGGCGCGGCCTCGCGTCGTGTATTTTTCCAGGCTGTCTTCTCGTTCTAAATGGTTGAAGACCTCGGAGGCCGGGACAAACGTTCCGGCCTTTAGGGTGATGACAAAGTCCTCGTTTTGAAAGGGCACGACTTTAACAGGCTGCGGAAAAACTCGTTCGGGCGGTAGGCCGGGGATTTATCCCCGGTATAACGCAAGCAAAATCAACACGGGCTTTAGCCCCTGAGGCATGCTTTTCGGGGATTTCGCTCGAAATCAGGCCTTTTTCCGCAGCCTCTTTAAGTCGTGCCGCAAAGCTGCAAAATGACTGCGGCTTCAGCCGCTGAGCGACGTCTTTCGGCTCTCCTCTCCGGCATCGCACTTCTTTCGCAACCCGTTCAAAGCGGACCAGAAGGGCCGGGCATCAGTCCAGGCTCTTCTGTTTTTCATTTTCAACGCGCAGCCGAGACCACGGCCGTCTGCGGATTAATTGCAAAAGCATCCGTAAGCGAAATGACGCGCATTTGCGCTTTGACCGCATCCAGAGCGGCAGTCCCCTTCGCAGTAATTTCGCGCGTTTCCCCCGGGAGCAGGTTGAAATAGTTGTCCGATACCTGCATGTCCAGGTCACCGAAAGAAAGATACACGCTCCGCGACAGTACGGGCGACGTGATGCGGATCTTGTAACTGCCACTTCCTCCGCTGGTTTCGACAACGAGATTAGCCGGCTTCAGGTGAACTTCCTTTGTGGGCGCCAGGTAGGTTAAGTTGCGCGAAATCTCTGCCCCTCCGTCACTCAATTCGGCAACAACGAAAACCCGCGACGTGTCGGCCGCGCCTGCCTGCGTCAGCTTCACAAGTGGCCAATCAAGATAGACCTTGCTGGCCAGAGGATCGACGTTCACCTGTTGCGAGTCTTCGAGCAGCACCTTGCCGTCGAAATCCATGAGTCGTACACGCAATGTCGCCTGCCTCGCTACCGTATTGTCCGAGACGATGTAGACCTTGAGAGAGCCCCCTTCGACGTGTGGCGAAACGAGAATAGGAGCATAGAAGCGGCGCGCGTAGTATTGCAGTGCCTTCCATCGTCCGTAGTAGTCGATCGATGACCACGATGCAACTGGCCAGCAGTCATTCAACTGCCAGAAGATGGAGCCCATGGTTTCCGGGCGGCTACGGCGGAAATGTTCTGCGCCGATCTTGATGCCTTCCGCCTGCAATACCTGGCTCACGTAAAGAAAGCTGGCAAAGTCCTTCGGCTCGGGATAATCCTTGAGCAGATAATCGTGGATGATCGAATTGCCTTCGTCGTTCTTTTGGTGCGCAAGCATCACTGGCGTGAAAATGTCGACGCGATCTTCAGGTTGGGTGAACGCTTCAATGGTCTTCATCTCAGGAAATGATTGGAAACCATATTCCGTAACAAAGCGCCCATGATGCGTCTCGTAAGTTGAAAATGGCACTCGTCCGTGCCACACGTCCCAGATGTGCGTGTCGCCGCTCTGGTAGTGATCGCTGAGTTCCTCGTAATCGGCGCTGGGCGAACTGGGCCAATAAGGAATCTCCGGTTCAAGGCGCGCAACAACGCGATTCAGAATGCCACTGAACTCGGTGAGATAGTCCTGCCACATCTGATATTTGACGTCCAGCGGGAGCTTTTCACGATCGCCCCAGTTGAGCGCTTCTTCTGTTTCGTTGTTGCCGCTCCAAATGACGATACTCGGATGATTGCGCAAACGGCGCACCTGGTCGTCGACTTCTGCTTCAATGTTTTGTTTGAAGGCGTAGGTGCCTGGCTGCCAGTCGTTGCCGAACATGAAATCCTGCCAGACCATAATCCCGAGTTCGTCGCATATCTGGTAAAACTCGTCAGTTTCGTAGTAGCCGCCGCCCCAATGGCGAATTATGTTCATGTTAGCGTCGCGTGCAGATTGCAGAATGCGCCGGTAGTCGGCGGTCGTCACGCGATTCGGAAAGCTGTCGAAAGGGATAACATCAGCTCCCTTGGCAAAAATGGGAATGCCATTCACGACTAACTCGAAAGAGCGGCCCCATTTATCAAGTTCGCGGCGAAGAACAATAGAGCGCAATCCGGCTTTGATTTTGCGCTCGTCGCTGACACCTGTACCCTGGCCTGCTTGCGCGGTAAATTCGTAGAGTGCCTGGTCGCCATAGCCTGCGGGATACCAGAGCTTCGGCTGCCGAATCTCGATGGGTGTGTCGATGACGTTGTTACCCGCGTGGACAATCGCGTTAGTCGACAAGGTCACAGGTTTGCCGTTGTCCAGGTACTGCACCGTGAGTTGTGCGGGGCCTGCGCTCGAAGCTTCGACTTCAACCTCGGCGTCGAGATGCGCGACTTCCCTGCTCACGTCACGCTGTCGAATAGCGAATCCGGCAATACGCACCTTGTCCCATGCTTCAATCTGCACCGGACGCCAGATGCCGCTGGTGACAAACTTCGGTCCCCAATCCCAGCCGTACTCAAATGCTGCCTTGCGGATGTAGGTCTTTTCAGCGGTCTTCGTCCGCGGCTGCCATGGGTCAGCGGCCGCAACCTTCTCCGCGGCTTTGATGGGAGACGGAAAAACCACGCGCAGCAGATTTGCGCCTGCATGCAAATCGGCTTTCACGGGCACGCGCCAGGTGCGAAAGCTGTTGTCGGCATTCAGCACCTGCGCGCCATTCACATATACTTGCGCGACTGCATCGAGTCCGTCGAAGACAAGATCAACGTTGCCGCGACCAAGCAGTTCCGGAGTCACATTGAAGTTCAGCCGATACTCCCAACTCTCGTTCTCAATCCACTGCAGCCGAGACTCGTTATCGCGGTAGAAAGGATCGGGGATCTGCTTATTGGCAAGCAGGTCAAGGTGAACGTCGCCGGGGACTGTTGCTGGCAACCAACCATTTTCGTCCGAGCCGCCCCCCGTCGGGACCTGGCGAAACTGCCAGCCGCGATCAAGAACGACCACTGCGTTCTCGGCACGTTTGGACTGCGCACGCGCCTGGATGCCGGCCAGACCGCCGACTGCTCCGGCCGCTGCAAAACATACGACGATTACGGCAAATGCTTTTCGCATCGCGCTTCTCCTACCGCTTTCGCGCAGATCGATTCACCACACGAAGAGGCATTTCGAAAAATTCGCTGATAAGGTTATCACGCTGAAGTTAGGATGGATGGTGAGCCTCGGCCTTCGCGCCGTGCTCCCGACCGTCATCGCGCGAGCAAGGACCGGTAAAAGGCGTCCCACTCATCTGCACGGGCATCCATGCTGAAGCTGGTTGCAATGCGTCGGCGCGCGGCAAGCCCTTGGGCGCGGCGCACTTCAACCGGCGTGCGCATCATGGCCAGCATTGCCTCGGCGAGCGCAGCAGGGTGTTGAGCGGGAATCAGCGCGCCGGTATCCCCTATAAGTTCGCGAACGCCTCCAACGTCCGTCGCGACGAGAGGCCTCTCCATCGCCATCGCCTCGCCTATCACCAGCGGCATGCCTTCCCATGCCGAGGCGAGAACAAACGCATCGGCAGCATCAAGCAACGCGGGCATGTCGCGGCGCAGGCCAAGCCATCGAACGTTGTCCATCATGCCGTGCTTCCCCGCGAAGGCGACCTGGCTAATCGGCTTCAACTGTTCATCCAGCGTTTCTCCGGCGATCCAAAGCTGCGTTTGCGGCTCCGCGCGGTGCACCTCCGCAAACGCCTGCAGAAGGTTTGGAAAGTCCTTGGCTGGCGCAATACGTCCGGCAGCGAGCCAAATAAAATTGCCCCCTGCGTCGAGTTGCTTTCGCGTGGTCGAACGGCGTTCTGAATTGGGCGCGAATTCGACGGTGTCGATGGCGTTGGTCAGCACCGTGAATTTGCGCTGCGGCACGGCCTTCAGTCGAATGTAGCGCCGGGCTGCAACCTCACTCACCGCGGTTGTGCGGATACAAAGGAAATCCGTGAAGCGATAGGTGAGCATCCGCGGCCAACGGCCTTCATACACATTATGAATTGTGGAGAGGGTCGCAGGCGTCGCGCCGGTCAAGCGAAGCAGTCGCGCTGCCATGTTGGCCGGATAGGTATGGCTGTGGACCAGGTCGGGCCGAAAGGCGCGAAGATGACGACGCGCGCGCGCGAGGCCTGCAAGCAGGCTGAATGGCGCCTTGTGCATGTTCAGGTAAATGACTTTAAGGTTGGTCGGCCATTCTTCCTGCTGTCGCTCTCGCAATACAAGCAGAAGCACGGAGTGCCTGCGTGCAGCCATGCGCTCGGCCAGCGCAACAACCTGCCTCTCCGCTCCGCCCATCCCCAGTGAGGTGAGCATGTAGGCTATTCGCATGGACTCCGTTGATCCCACCTCAAGAGATTTCGACCGGCAAGAGGATGGAGAGTCTCACTTCCTCACTCATTCCGCGATTGACCCGGACAAGGTGATGCTCCCATTGATGCCGCATCGAACAAGAATAGCGCGTGAGGTCAGTCCTCAGCTTTCGATTCAATCCACCGCTTGATCAGCGTGTCCACCGCCAAACTCCCCGGTCCGAGAATCAGAATCAACAGAGCCGCGAACCAATACGTGTAGGGAGTCGCGTTATAGAAGTCTTCGGGCTTCGAAATGATGTGTGAAAAATTCACTCGGTCATCCGGTACGCTCAGGTAGGCCACCGTCATATTCACAAAAAGCACCAGGGACGTCAGTCGCGACGCGATCCCGAGCGCGAAAAGGATGCCACCGACCAACTCCACTAGCGCGACACACAAGGCGGTCATGTGGGGCGCCGGAAGGCTGAGGCTGGTAAAGAAATCCGTTACTTTGTCGAGATGCGTGAGTTTTCCCCACCCGTCCTGCGCAAACTGCCATCCCCAGTAAAGGCGAATCGCCAAAAGCAGCGGGCTATGCAGTCGGTTCAGAACCGAGACGCATCCGTCGTACGCGGAGCGCAGAAGGTTGATGAGCTTTTGCATTCTTGCTTTCCTAACCGTTGCCTTCTTAATCCTTGATAAGCGATTCCAGATCGGAGGCACAGATCCAGCCCAGTTCGGCCCAGTTGCCAAACCATTGCTGGACAAGTTGCGGGCGACGCTGCGGAGGAATGCGCGATCCGATAAAGCCGGTCTCAAGCGCGTCGGCCAGCGGCAGGCCCTGGCGAATGGCCGCAAGCGTAAGGAACTCTTCACGCTTCAGACGCAGATAAAACACCGAGAAATCCACACGATGCGCGGCGAGCCAGGTCGGACGGCGGCGCAGCCGTGGCAGCTTTGCCGGGGCAGGATCAGCCTCGTCGTCCTGCTGAACACCCGCTTCGCTGGTCTGCCGCTTGTCGCGCTGATGCAGGCCGAGCACAAGGTCGTCTGCAGGATAGCTCAGCGCAATCAGTTGCAGATGCGGCTGCAGGGCGAGGCGCGAACCGGCATCGAGAGTTGCGATCTGGTCGAGTGTCAGAGCCGTGCGCTCGGCGCTGTCAAAGGCTTCCACAAACGCCCACTCGACGCGAGCCACGTCAAGCGCCAGGCGATTGCGGCGACCAGCGGTCTGCGGATTTGCAGTGAGCCACTCCGCAAGCTTCGAGCCCAGGTTGCGCAGCGAAAACGAGCGGCTTGGATGCGCGGAAAGGTACGCGATCGACAAAGCCTCAAAGGCGCGCGCCCCGATCACAGCACGCAACCCCGGAAAGTCTTCGGCAAACGCACTGAGCACGCGGAACCAGTACTGCCGATTGTAGATTTCCAGCCGTTCGAATGCGCTGAGCCGGCTGTTGGGCGCAATAAACGACTCGGCCACCGCGGTCATCGGGCGGCCGTCGGGAGCGGTAGCGCGCATATCCTCATTTGGAGTTAGCGGCCGCATCACGGCGGCAGCCATTTCACGCTGCAGATCGGCGAGACTCATGCTGGGCGCATTCATTTCACCACCTCGGCGAGTTCTCCGTCGTGACGATGAAGGAAGCGCTCTGCCTTCTTTGCTTCGTTGTGGACCTCTTCGAAGCTCGGGATATGGTCGTCCCATTCCAGTAACGTGGGCGTGGGGCCACAGCGCTCGATGGCGCGCGCATAAAGCTGCCACACCGGATCGATGACGGGGTGATCGTGCGTATCGAGAATGTATTTCTCGTAGCGCGAGTGGCCGGCGATGTGAATCTGCGCGACGCGATGCGCGGGCACGGCATTCACATAATCCATGGGCTCGAATTCGTGATTTACCGAAGAGACATAGATGTTATTCACGTCGAGCAGAATGCCGCAGTCAGCACGCTCCACCACTTCCGTCAGGAACTCCCACTCGGTCATCTGCGAGCCGGTAAACGCTGCATAGCTGCTGACGTTTTCCACTGCTACCGGAATCTCAAGAAAGTCCTGCACCATGCGGACGCGCTTGGCGGTACGCTCGACTGCCTCCCATATGTAGGGCAGCGGCAGAAGGTCGTGTGTGTAGGTGCCGTCCACGCTTCCCCAGCAAAGGTGGTCGCTCAACCACGGAGTATTTGTCCTGCGGACAAGCTGTTTCAGGCGGCGCAAGTGTTCGGGATCGGGCGCTGTCACTGACCCGAAGTACATCGAAACACCGTGCTGCACAACGCGATAGCGCTCAAGAATCTGATCGAGCATGGCCAGCGGGCGGCCTGCGTCGATCATGAAGTTTTCCGAGATGATCTCGAACCAGTCCACTACCGGCTTGCGCGAAAAAATATGCTGGTAGTGCGGAATCCGAAGGCCGATTCCGACACCGTGGTCTTGAAACGCGTTGAAGCGATTTCCTGGCATAAGGGGGATCAGGGAATAAGGTCCAAAAATCGGAGTTTCGAGCCCAAAGAGAAGCGGATCGGCGAGTGATCGGCAAAAGCCACCAGCCGCCGATCCGGATTTTGGTTAGACGAACTTGGGCATCTTGGAGCCGTCGGTTGCGCAGCCACCCTTGCCCTTGCAGCTGTTCTTGCCTTTGCACCCGTTGTCGCTGGACTTGCAGCCGCCCTGGCCCTTGCAGTCATTCTTGCCTTTACAGGAGTGCTTGGGCGGTTTGGCATCGTTCGTGTAGCGCAGACCGGCCTTAACCGCCTTCACTGAAGGGCCGTTCGCCGAGGCCGACGTGGCCGCGTGAGCAGCAATGGTAGTTCCACCAATCAGTCCGGAGAGAGCAGCCGTCAGCAGCATTGCATTGAATTGGTTCTTCATGTGATTTGACCTCGCTTGGGGGTTGGGGCGGAGGGGTCCGCCGGTTGCGACGACGCAGGACCGACCTCTTGGTCAATCCCGCACTTTCCGTGTCACGCACACTAGGAGTGCCCGCACGGCCCAAAGGTTACAAGGAAAGGGGGTCAAGTGAAAATGAATTTCTTTCGCCACCCCCTCCCTGGGATGAACGCACCTGGGCTGGGATTGGATTGGCCCGCGGACGCCGGTGCGATACCCTGTGGGTGCCAGAGCCCTCGGCGATGCGATTCCCGGGCTCGGGAGGCCGCATGGAAACTTCGATGGGAATGCGCGTTTTGTCCTTTGGCAGCCTGCTCGCGGCGGTGCTGCAAAGCATCTGCGCCGCGATTCTGACGGTCAGTGGGATCCGCGTGGCGATCGGCCTGACCGCCTTGGCCGCCGGCACCATTTACGGGCCCGTGCTGAAGTTTCACCAGGACGCAATCCGAATTCCCATGCTGATCGTGGCAACCGGAGGAGCGATCGTCAATTTGCTGGTGCTCGCCTGGATCTGGCGATTGCGGGCGCAGCCATCGGCGCAATGGCGTCGGCGCGAGATTGGCGCGAAGGAAAGGCGCTCTGAGCGTCTGCAAGTGGCGCTGGCGGTAGCCACGTTGCTCCTCGTGGGCATTGAGGCGTGGACGCATGCCGTCTTGTCCAACCGGGCTCGTCAACAGACCGCTCCGGCAGCAATCAGCCGCACCGCATCCATGGAAAAACAGGGCCGAGTTCCCTTTCGATCTACCTAAGCGAGGAGAGCATCGCTTTCCTCTGTTCGGCTCGTCAATCCCCTTCGCTCTCGCTGTTTCAATTCTCCGCATCTAAGTGCTCAGTGCCGGATCGAGCCGATTCTCGACCAGCGACAACCATCGGCGGCTTGCCGGATTTCCATTCCCGTGAATGCCGGCATGCAGTTTTGACAAGAATTCAGCACAACTCCAGTGGAACCCTTATTTCATTCCTTTCGCGGCCTTCAAAAGACGCATGCCCTTTGACGCTCCCGAGATCGATTCAGGCAAGAGGCACAGCCTTCGCGCGCTGCAGGCATCGAACTTCTTCCTTGCGGATGTGCAGACGGGTCTTGGACCATTCCTTGCCGCCTATCTCGCGGGCGCGGGGTGGAAACCAGGCCCTGTCGGCGTTGTGCTCACACTCGGTGGTGTGATCACGGTCCTGTTGCAAACCCCTGCAGGTGCGATCGTCGACCAGGTGCACTCCAAGCGCCAGGTCCTTGTTCTCGGAACACTGGTTCTGGCAATTGGAGCGGCCCTGTTGTCGCTTTCCACTGCCCCGTGGACCGTCTACCCGGCACAATTGTTGATCGGCGGCGCCGGTCCGTTTCTCGCCCCCACGCTGGCGGCAATCACAATGGGACTCGTCGGGCCTCGGCTCTTCGACCGGCAATTTGGAAAGAATCAAGCCTACAATTCTGCCGGCAATGTCGCGTGTGCGCTGCTGATCATTGCCATCAGCCGTTTTGTCGGAAACAGGGCAATCTTCATTACAGCCGCGCTCCTCACGGTTCCAACCATCGTTTCTGTCCTCTCGATTCGCGGCGGCGATATCGATTACAGGCTGGCACGTGGCGGCACCACAAGCAGTGGGGCGCGCGGAGATCAGAAAGCAGAATCCGTTCTCGGCGTATTAGCCGGAGATCGTGTCCTCGCCGTTTTTCTGGTGTGCGCCTTCTTTTTCCACTTCGCCAATGCCGCTATGTTGCCGGAACTCGGCGAAATGCTCTCAAAACAGTCGACTGGACTTGCGGCTCCCCTGATGTCTGCCTGCATCATCGTCACGCAGGTTGTCATCACGTGCTCCGCCGCGTCTATCGGCCGGTTCGCCAATGTCCATGGTCGAAAGCCCCTTCTCTTGCTGGGCTTTGGCGTGCTTCCCTTTCGGGCTCTCTTTTACACGCTCACCCAAAAGATGTTCGCTCTGATCGCCATCCAGTTGTTCGACGGCATCGCGAACGCAATTTTCGGCGTAGTCGCTATTCTGGTGGTTGCAGATCGGACCCGCGGAAGCGGCCGCTTCAACCTGGCGCAGGGTGCCCTGGCCACTGCAGTGGGAATCGGCGCGGCCCTCAGCAACCTCTTCGGCGGAAAAATGATCCAGTACTACAGCTTTCATGCCTCATTCCTAGCATTCGGAGCGGTGGCCGCGATTGCCTTCGCAGTGCTGTTGTTCGGCGTACCGGAAACCTTGAAGAACGGAGATCCAGATAGCCTCCCCCCTGGCAGTCAGGCCGAAGCTGAAGTGGCTTCCACGTGAAATATACCGATGGAATGCAGAATCCTAGGTGAGCTCCGCATCCAGGCGCGCATGGAGGCGCTGGCTGAAGCCGGTAGGCAATACAAAGACGCGGTGATCCGCCACCAGGACAACCACATTCCGCGTGGAGTCAAGAACCAAGGAGCAAATTTCGCAGGTTTCCAAATGCTTGTCGATATCGGCGCGCAGGGCCGCGTCCACGTCCCCGTCGATGTAGGCGGAGATGTGCTGCCAGACGTGTTTGCAGTCGATCCTCATGCGCGCCCTCCAAACCAGCCTTTGCGTTTGGGCGCAAATCCTTTCAATTGCGGAGTCAGCTCCCGTTGCAGCAAAGCGCGTGCCCGGTGCAGCCGAACCTTGACCGCGCCCTCGCTGATGCCGAGGGCCGTCGCTGTCTCGCGGATATCCATTTCTTCGATGTCCCGAAGGAGCACAATGTTACGGTAAATCTCTGGCAAGCCGTCGATGGCTCTGCGCAGAAGAGCGCCTAACTCCTTGCGTTCAAGTGCCTCGGCAGGAATTTCATGCCAGCTCGTCAGGATGGCCGGCGTGTAATCGCCCGACTGCTCATCGGTGCCGGCCTCAAGCGAATCCTCGCGTCGCGATCCCATTTTCCGCAACCTGCCCAGGCCCTCATTGCGCGCGATCGAAAGCACCCACGTCCGGAATTGCGAGTCGCCTCGGAAAAGATGGAGGTTGACGTAAGCCTTGATGGCTGTTTCCTGTGCGGCGTCCTCAGCTTCCGCTTCGTTCTTTAACAAAGAGTAAAGAAGAAAATAGACAGGTCGCTCACAGGTGCGGATGAGCGAATGGAAGAGCTGCTTTTCGCCGGCAAGGATGCGGCGGATGCAATCGGCCTCGAATTCGGGATTGGATGCCGTCATCTTTCTTTGGGCGAGTCCGGGCGCGATATCCTCCGCGACGGAATGTCAATGAGCAACTATAGCGCCGCCACGCACAGGTAGGGCGCATAACTCTGATCGGTTTTTACTGGGCCAGCATAAGTTTTTCTTTCTAAATAGAATGCTTATAGGCTAAAGTCATAATGGGTTGTACAACACCACGAGGAGACCCATGGCCGGAGATATTCAACTTACGTGCAGCGATTGCGGGCAGGACTTCACCTTCACCGCTGCTGATCAGGCGTTCTTCCAGGAACGCGGTTATTCGACCCCGAAGCGTTGCAAGCCTTGCCGTATGGCAAAGAAGAACGACCAGGGGGGAGGAGGCTCCGGCTACCGTTCAGCTCCAGCACAGGGAACACCTGTGATCTGCTCAGGATGCGGCCAGCCTACAACAGTTCCTTTTGAACCGCGCGGCGACCGGCCAGTGTTTTGCCGGGATTGCTACCAGGCGCGCAAGGGCAGCGGCGGTGCCGGCGGGGCAAGTTCGCGCGGACGCGGACGCTACTAAGCTTCAGCGGGTCCGGTGTTCGCATCGAACGGCGGACCCGCAGTCCAATCAGGCAATAATCAATCGCTCAATGCAACGTTCGATTTGGCACCGATTGCCTTTCGCGTGTCTTGGGGGGCTGATTCTCCGCCTGTCACGTTTCTCACTTATGAAGTACCTTCTCCGCATCATTCTCTTCTCACCATTACTTTTCTTCGCGACGCCCGCGGCAATGAGGCCGCAGGCTGCGCCTCCTGCGCAGGATTGCACGCTGCGAATTCATGTGGACGGACTGCGCAACTCCATCGGCGTTGTGGGCACTGCGATCTTTATCTCGGCCGAGGGCTGGCCGGAAGACATAAACAAATCGTTCCGCCACGGCCCCACTCCCATCGCACCGGGTGAACGGCAGGCCACGGTGGTGTGGGAGCATCTCCCGCCTGGCGATTACGGCGTGGTCGCCATTCACGACGAGAACAAAAACCACAAGCTCGATCGAAATATGTTCGGCTGGCCCAAAGAAGGTTTTGGCTTTGCCAACAACCCGCATGTAGGACTATCTGCGCCAGGTTTCAATCAGGCCCTTGTCCACGTGACCTGCCCTGCGACGGAAACAGCCATCCACATCATCTATAAGTAGTAAGCAGTTTCGCAAAGCTAGGTCGCTTCTGTACCAACTATGGCTGCCCCGGGTCCCGATTTTGGGACCTGGGAATGGAAATCACGTGGTCAGAAACCTAGTTACTTCAAATAAGAAACTACTTGGCTTCACCTGCGAAGAAGGTTGTTCACATCACACTGCCGCAGGCTCAAACATAGAACAAGAAATTGGCTCGTCACAGGACGAGTTTTGTGCGCGACCGGAACTCCCCGATACCTATCGTCGTTTCGCGGGCTTGGAAGCAGGCTTCTTCTGGGCCGGCTTCACAGCGGGCTTGGATCCCTTGTGAGCATTACCGGGTTTGCTCTTCGCATGCCCCTGCTTGGCGGCCGGAGCCTGCGTAGCTGGTTTGGAGGCAGGCTTCGCAGGTGCCTTCGACGCAGTCTTGGCCAACGTCTTTGCAGGTTGCTTAATTACAGCCTTTGCGGGGGCCTTTGCAGATGGCTTGGCAACCTGAGGGCTCTTCGATGGCACTGGAGCAGGCGCCTTCTTCGGTGTAGTCGCCGGAGCCGCCTTGGGCTTGACCGCCGCAGCCTTCGCGGCAACCTGCTTTGATGCGGCTTTCGACTCTGACTTAGGATTGACCGCCGGTTGAGCCTTGTCTGCTCCGCTGGACTTCTTCTCGGCCGGTTCAGGGGCATGCTTTCCAGCTTTCATGGCAGCCGCCGGCGCAGCGTCCTTGGAGGGTTTCTGCCCAGCTTGCTTCTTCGTTGGCTTGATCGGCTCTGGTTCGGTCTCCTCTGCTTCTTCGTTCTCAGGCTCGGCTTCTTCCGCAAGGTCGGGTTCAAGATCCCGCTTCGGGATCACGATCCCAAGATCGATCTCTTCATCCTCCCCCCCAATATCATCGAGGTCTTCTTCCTCATCCACATCCGCCTCTTCATCCTCGTCGTCATACGAGCGCTCCTTGGCTTTGGCCTCCGCGCCACGCTTGGCGCGCGACCGCTTGATAGTGACCTGGGGCGGCGGCGCAGGTGGCGAGTGCGGCTCGAGGAAAGCACGAATCTCTTCCGGCGTGATCAGCCGTCCGTCTATCAGCTCCAGAAAGACCTGGTGGACAATGTTGGAATAGGTGGCCAACTCGGGAGTAATCCGCATCTCCTGCATCAACGCGTGGGGGATGCGCTGACGGGCCTCAGGCCAGACTTTGAGGAATTGCTCGTAGCGTTCTTTCACGTTGGCCGCGTTACTTGTAAACCCTAGCCACAGAACAGCTTCTGGATCGTAGCTCGTAAACAGCTTGAAGGTCGCCGAAGGAGTCTGATTCTCCTTCGCAAGCAGCACTTTGGCAAAACCGGCTGCCAGCGAATCCAGACTGTTCCATTCCTCCACAAATCCCGGTCGAAGCATGAGTTTCTTGAGAGCAGACAGGTCCTTCGGGGACAGCTTGGCGGTGAGCAGCTGCATCTGCGCGGCCGACATGTCGGGATGAACTCCCTGCATTTGCAGTTGCACGGCCAGTTCATGCAGCGCCTTCAGCTTCTCCTCGTCGGCCTTGGCTGCGGTCCATGCGGGATAAAGGACCTTCATCCACCCCTCGGCCTCGAGAGCCTGCAGCACTTTGAGTCCGTCGTCTTCATGGCCAATCTGTTCCAATTCCTGGCTGCGCGCGTGCGCCGATAGCAGTTCGATAACTCCCTCTTCGCGGGCGTTGTCATAGCGGGTCTGTGTGCGCGGGTCAAGATCCCAGCCGAGACGCGCCCGATACCGAGTGGCGCGAATCAAAAGGGAGGGCTCTTCTAGAAAACCGTAGTTCGAGACTAGCCGCAGAGTGCGGGCCTCAATGTCCGCTGCGCCATTGAGAGGATCCATCAGCAGGCCGAATGACCCCTCGTTAAGCGAGATAGCCATGGCGTTAACAGTGAAGTCGCGGCGCCGAAGATCTTCCTGAATGGAGGCGGCGTGGAAGACGGGTTTGCCCGGCTTGGGGTATTCGGTGCGATGTGTACTGATCACGTCGACCCTGACCGTGCCGGGAAAACAGAGGTAGAGGGAACGCGACGGCTCGTCCTCTCCCCACACTTTCCCGCCCAGTTTCTCGATCGATTTCTTCAGCTTGAGCGCATTTCCGTGAACCGCCACCTCGAGATCGCGGACGGCATGTCCGCTGGTCAGGTCACGGACGGCGTCTCCGGTGAGGAAGAGAATCATTTCCGCGTCGCGGGCGGCCTCACGCAACTGGCGGAGAGCGTTTTGCTGATCAGCCGAGAGTCGGCTCTCAAGAAGATAAATATAGTCGGGCATTCGATCCCCTGTTTCCGCTCCTCTAACCAAGGCCAAGTGCCTGACAGCGTTACTCTTACGGCACACCACGGCAGAGGTTGCAAACCAGTACATTAACACACTGAGCCCGGGTTGGCTAGAGCCTTCTGCACTGTTATTGTTGCTTTTGTCTGTCCGCGCAGTCTGCTACGTGCGACAATCCAAGGCGATGGCCTCCCTTCGTAAACCTGTGATTGTGCGCAAGTTCTCAAGGGACTGGGTGGCAGGATACGCGGGCTCTGGATTCGGTCAGGATGCGACAGCCCTGGAGATTTTGGACCTGGGAGGAAGGGTACTGACAATCGGCTGGGAGGCAGTTAAATGGGTGTGCTTTGTGCGTGACTTTTCTGCCTCTTCCAGTGACCAGTCGAACCCCGAGCGCTTGCTGCACAAGCGGTTTTCCGTCCGGCCCCGAACGGCGGGGCTGTGGCTACGACTCACCCTGACCGACGGTGACGAGTTGGAGGGCTTGGCTGCCAACGACCGCACCCTGGTGGAAGGCGCCGGGCTGATGCTGACACCCTCGGATACGCGGTCGAATACCCAGAGGATCTACGTGCCGCGACAGGCGATTCAGACCCTTGAAGTTGTCAGCTTGATTAGCGCCAGCACGCGCCGACGGGGTCCGTCGGCAGAGAGGCCCGAGCCGCAGCCTGACCTCTTCCCCAGCGAACAGGGCGGAGAGTAAGGGCAGCTCTACAGTATGCGTCGACCAGTTTTGAAAGGACACGGCTTCAGCCATGCCTGGATTGATGACAAAGCCCTGGTCTTGAATGGGCACGACTTTAAGTCGTGCCGAAAACGCCCAAATTAACCAGGGCTTTAGCCCCTGAGGGAATTCTTCACCCACCACCATCCATCAGGAGATATGCGCTAATCCGGACAATAGTGCAAAGACTCAGCAAATAGCAGCTTCCTTCGCGTGCCAAACACGAAACGTCAGCCGCACCCGTTCCGGTACAATTTCATCGATGAAACTAGGCGAATTGGCAAACCGGCTGGGTGCCGAACTGCGCGGCGACACAGAGGTGGAAATTACGGGTGTAAAAGGAATTGAGGAGGCTGGTCCCGCCGAAATCACATTCGTGGCCAATCCGCGCTACACAGGCTTGGCCAGAACCACCAGGGCAGCAGCCGTGCTGGTCGACCCGGAGTTCCCGGAAATCCCCTCCCCAACCCTGCGAATCAAGAATCCGTACCACGCCTTTTCTCGCGCTTTGGGCATGTTTTATCAGCCGCCTGTCTATTCTCCCGGCATCCATCCCACAGCAGTGATCGACCCCACAGCGATGATTGGCGAGGGGGCACACATAGGCGCTTACGTTGTCATCGGATCTGCGGTAAAGCTTGGTCCGCACGCCACTTTGTTGCCGCACGTGGTCCTCTATCCAGGAGTCACCGCCGGCAGCCACCTGTTTGCCCATGCACACGCGGTGGTGCGCGAAGGTTGCGTTCTGGGCGATCACGTGACGCTTGAAAACGGGGCCATCGTCGGTGCCGACGGTTTCGGTTTTGCAAAGAATCAAGCCGGCGAGTGGGAGAAGATACCCCAATCTGGACCGGTGCGGCTTGGCGACCGGGTCGACGTTCAGGCCAATGCCTGCATCGATCGCGCGACCGTGGGGGCTACCGAAATTGGCAGCGGCACAAAAGTCGATAACCTCGTTCAGGTCGGGCACGGCTCGCGCGTCGGAAAAGACACGCTCCTTTGTGCGCAAGTCGGCTTGGCAGGCTCCTCGGTCATTGGGAACAACGTCATTCTGGCCGGACAGGCCGGAGTAGCCGGGCATTGCAGCCTGGGAGACGGCGTGATCCTGACCGCGCAGTCGGCCGTATCGCACGATGTGCCGCCAGGCAAGATGATCTCCGGCTCACCCGGGTTCGACAACCGTACCTGGCTCCGAGCCGTCGCAATCTTTCAGCGGCTCCCGGAGTTGATGAAACGGCTGGACCGCGTTGAAAAGCACATCGCTGCCCCTGAAGCACAAAAGAGCGTAGCCAAGAGCAGCGAGGGTCAGGAATGAAATGGTCCGCGCTGTGTTTGGCTGCAATTCTGGTGCCTGTGCTTGCGGTGCTTTCCGGCTGCCACTCCCCCCACATCGAGGTCACAGTGGAGAACCGAACGGGAGCACCAATCGAACTGCTTGAAGTCGATTACCCGAGCGCCAGCTTCGGGGCGGACACCCTGGCCGCCGCCGCCGATTATCACTACCGCATCCAGGTGCGCCTCAGCGGACCAGTCAAGGTGCAGTACACCGAGAGCACAAGTCGCCAAACCCGGCAGATCACTGGCCCGGATCTCTTCGAGCGGCAAGAGGGCCGGCTCGTGATTGTGCTTTTGCCCGGAGGCAAAGCCGAGTTTCATCCCGAATTGACCGCTAAGCCCTAGTGTCCCGTCTCTGAAGCTCGCCTCATAACTTCTGTCATCGCTGAGCGGAGTCCGCCGCGGTGGAAAAGCCTGCCCGCGAGGCGGGGACCTGCAGTTGGGACCTTGTTAACTCCTCCGCTGCCCTTGCCTGATCCTTTGTGCAATTCCGTCCGATAAGCAGTGCGGGGGCGAGTGTGCGCGGCAGGTCCAAACCAGGGAACCGTCGACGGCTTCCGCGCTGGATGCGGAGCCATGAATACGCGATGCGGTTGGGCGGCTGCTTCCTTGCGGTCGCATTCGCTGCGGGTTTCGTCGCTTCCCTCGAAAACGCACAAGGCCCGCCGCTGCTGCTCTGGATTGCGAACGGGGTTTTGCTGGGCTTTATCTTGCTCACTCCGCGATGGCGCTGGCCCGCCTATTTGGCGGCGGGGCTTGCCGCGCAGTTTGCAGCCACCTCGGCAGTCAATGGAAATTGGAAGCTGAACCTGTTTCTTTCAACGCTCAACGTCCTTGAGGTCACGGTCAGCGCCCACCTGCTTCGAAGACGATCCACCACGCTCCCGAAGTTCTCTTCCAGGGCTTATCAACTGCGGTTTTTCCTGTTCGCCATGATCGCCGCGCCGGTTACGGCGGGGCTGGTATTTGCGCCGTTCGCCTCTTTTTTGTTTCATGGCAATATTGCGGCCTGTTTTCTGGACTGGGTGATTGGAGACGGCCTGGGAACGGCCGTGGCCACCCCAGCTTGCGTGGCCGTTTTGCAGACCCACCTTGGAACTGCAGAGAAGGCTCCGCATTATTGGCTCTATCCGAGCCTGCTTGTCTTGATTACAGTTGCGGGTTTCTCGCAGACGCGCCTGCCTGTGCTGTTCCTTGTTTATCCTCTGCTCGTGCTCCTGTTGCTGCGCCAAGGCATGGCGTCGGCGGCATTGGGCGCCTTATTCGTCTCTGTTGCAGGCAGCTGCTTCACCGTTCATTCGCGCGGGCCACTTCTGATTGCAAGGTCCCTCACGCCCGCGGCGCCCCTTGTTCTGTTGCAGATCTACATCGTTTCCGCCATGTTCATGCTGTACAGCATCTCGGTCGTCTTGGATCGCAAGAGAGCCACCGAACGACGGCTTCGGGAGATTGTTGCCCTGCACAAGCTTGTAACCGAAAACTCGCGCGACGCGATCCTGATTGTTAGCCCGCTGGGTTATCCCACCTTTGCTTCTCCTGCGCTCGAAAGAATCACTGGATGGAGTTCCGAAGAGACTCCACACCTGGGATTCAAGGAAATGATCCATCCCGAGGATGCACTGAGGGTGCAGCAGGCGGTGAAGGAACTGCGTGTTGGCGAAGGTGTCATCATTGAGCATCGCATCCGGAAAAAGGGCGGAAGCTACATCTGGGTGGAAGGAAGCATACGCGCATTCGTGGACCCGGTAAGCGGCATCCACTCGAGCGCGCTGGCGATCATCCGCGATATCTCCGAGCGCAAGAAGGCCGAAGCCGAATTGCAAGAAGCCTATCGCGCCCTGGAGGCCGTAGCCCTGACAGATCCTCTGACTCACCTGGCCAATCGCCGCCGGCTCGATCAGTGCCTGAGCAGCGAATGGCGCCGCGCAATGCGCGATCGCAAGCCGCTTTCCATGCTCCTCATCGACGTCGACTATTTCAAGTCGTACAACGATACCTATGGACATCTTCGCGGAGACAGTTGCCTGAAGGAGATTTCCGACACCACAAGGGATGCGGTGAACCGGCCGGGTGATCTCGTCGCGCGGTTTGGCGGCGAAGAATTTGCCGCCGTGTTGCCCAACACGCCGAACCCCGGAGCGATCGAAGTAGCCGAGCAGGTCTGTGCCGCATTGCGTCGTCGTCGGCTGATTCACAGCGGCAACCCGCTCGGCTACCTCACCATCTCGGTGGGCTGCGCCACCTTGACACCTGCTCCGGGACAGCACCCCTCCGCGTTGATTAAGATGGCGGACGATGCGATGTATGCGGCAAAACGAAACGGGCGCAACCGCATCTGCAATGCCAATGCGGCGGAAGCAGAGAAGGTGCTCTCCCGGGTGAGCTAGCGGTCCTCAGCGCACCATGCTCTGGAAGAGCGATGACTTGAGCAGGCTGTCAAACCCGGTGTCGGTGGTGGCAAAATGCACTGAAAGCTGCCCCGCACTGGCCGAGATATCGGTTGCGGCGAGAGCCGCCTTTTCCGCATCTGACCCGCTCATCTTGCGATACAGCACTGCTGCATTCAGTAGCGAGGAAACCGTTGCCGCTGCAAACGCGTCGCCGGTGGAGATGGTCAGGTCAAACTTCACTCCGTGCTGAAAGTCCATCCCGTACCAGGAGTCCAGCAGGCGCTTGCGCACCGAATCGAAATCGGCGACCGAACCGGCTTCACCCAGGATCTGTTTCATCATCGTCTGGGTGCCCTTCTGGTCGAGAATGCTCCAAAGGGGCGAGTAATCGATGGATTTCATCGCATCCATCATGGGTCCATTGGTCAACATGCTCGGCGCGAATCCGTCGCGCACATCCAGCGCCTGCTTCACCGCCTCAGTGCTTCCAAACACCATCGTCGACGGGTCGACAAAGCACAGCACCATGCCAGTCCGTCCCATGGGGTAGATGCGGTTAGTGCGAACCAGCGTCGGGCGCACCTTTTGCTTGCGCAAATTGGCCAGAATATCCTCAACCGAAAACTGCCCTTGTGCGATACCGACGGTGTCCAACTGGTCGGTCGACCCCTTCTCGCGGAAGAGTGCAAAGGCCAGGTCGTCCACATCGTGGTTGTCATTGATGCCGGATTTGCGCAGTGCGTCGTCGAATTGCTTCAGGTCGGGCGGCATGACGCGGTCGCGCAGTTCCATCGCCGTGTCGGAATTCTGCATCGCTCGGTAGTCAATCACCACCAGTTGCTGCAGGTCGTGCGGAATGGCCGCGCGGGCGTCGCCCGACAACTGCGCGGAATGAGCCGGCAGTACCACGGCCAATAATGTTGCTGCGATCGAAAATCGAACAAGCTTTCTTGACAAGATCATCCTCCGGGAATGCGGCACTCGCTCAAGTGCTGGAACGCTGTCAATGCGCTCCCTGCGATAATTGCCCGCACCGAAAGAAACAAAGTGCACACATTCCTGTGCCTTTATTGTACCCTCCGGCAATTTTGTTGAAGAGCATCGCCATTCGCGATACCGGGTACTATTGTTCCGGCCACGCAAGCGGAGCAGCAAGCCTCTGCTCCAAAATCTTGGTCTGAGAATCGAACCCGGTTAATTGACGCATCCACTCGCTTTCCCGCTCACAGGCGGCCTCCGGTACCAGGCCAATTACTTCGCCTTCCACCAGCGCCGCTTTGTGGCGTAACGCGAGCCGGGACACAGCGCTGTAGACCTGCGAGATCGGGGTCGCTTCAAAGTCGGTAATGTTCATCGAAAGCTGAGCACGTCCGTGGGCGAGCAACCCCATCGCCTTCACTCCCTTCAGGCCGCCGGAAGCAGCACGAATCTCGCGGGCAATGGCGCGCACCATGGCGACATCCGTGGAGTCGAAGTAAAGGTTATAGGTCACAAGAAACTTGCGTGCCCCCACGGCGCAGGCTCCTGCAGTGGGATGAAGGCCGGGACCGCCGAGATCGGGACGGCGAGCCGCTTCCTTGCGCACCGAGTCGCGAAGTCCCTCGAACTGCCCGCGGCGCACGTCTTCCAGGTTGGCCCGGTCAGGCCGTGCGGCAGCGGCTTCGTAAAAATAAACCGGAATGCCAAAGCGACGCCATATTTCGAGGCCTGCCTGGCGTGCCAGCATGACGCATTGCTCCAGTTTGACGCCGGTTATCGGCACAAATGGAATCACGTCTGCCGCTCCGATGCGTGGGTGAATCCCTTCCTGCCGGGTGAGGTCAATCAACTCAGCCGCTTTCCCTGCTCCCCGCACGGCCGACTCGACCACGCCGGAAGGGCTTCCCGCGATCGTGACCACCGAGCGGTTGTGGTCCCCGTCCATCGACCAGTCCAGCAGGTGTACTCCGTCCACGCGCATCGCGGCCACAATGGCCTCGACACGCCGCACGTCTCTACCCTCAGAGAAGTTGGGAACGCATTCGACTAACTGGTCTTTCATGCTATTTCCAGAATGTGTATCCAACCTGTACCTGGATGCTGGCGTTAACGCCTGGGTTGTGATCTCCCAAAGAGGCTGAGGAGATGTGGACGGCGTTTACGCCGAGATCGACCGAACGCTTCGGACGAGTAAAGAAGTGAACACCTATACCGCCCTGGGGCGAAAAGTTGAAGACCGACGTGCCGCCCGGTACTCCATGGGGCACAAGAACATCGGGCGGAAACTTGTGGGTGGTATAGATGAGACCGCCTGCCCCCTGAAACCAGGGCTGAAAGCGCCGCGAATGGGTAAGAAAATTCCAACGGAAAATGACTGGCGTAAGGCTCAGGCCGGTGTAAGTTCCGCCCCCGATGGGACTCGTGTACGTCACTCCCTGATAGACGTAAGTCTGATCGTGCGGTGCTGGTGTATAGGCCTGCCAAAGTGGCATGATGTTTCCGCCAAATTCGAACTGCCCGCTCAGGATTCCGGCATGCAGTACCGGGGTCAGAGGCTTGGCCAATTGAAATCCCAGCGAAAGGAACTTGAAATCGGAGCGGTCGCCCACCCCGGTGCCCCAGTTGACAAAGGGACCATACTCCCAGCTTCTGGCCTGGCGAACCTGCGCCACGGGGTTTGCTCCCGGGCTCTCGGGGGCCTGGGCGCCGGCCGCTGCAGCCACGGCCAAAATCAACAAAATGAGCTTTGCGGTTCTGGTCAACGTTCTCCTCTTCTGCGATGCAATGATTCAAGGTTCCACAAAAAGGCCGCCACATCCGGGCGGCCTCTTCTCGTGCCCGTTCGACGCTGGATTAGCCGGCGACCTGCTCCATCTGCTCGGCATCCATGTCGAAGTTCGAATAGACGTTTTGAGTGTCGTCGAAGTCTTCCAGGGCCTCGAGCAGCCGGATCATCTGATTAGCTGCGGTGCCTTCGAGCTTCGTATAGGTGGAGGCGATCATCGTCACTTCGCTCATCACGGTGGGAATGTTCGCAGCCTTGACTGCCTTGAGAACACCTTCATAGGCGCCGGGATCGGTGAGGATCTCCCAGTTCTCGCCTTCATCGCGAAGGTCTTCGCCGCCGTGCTCCAGCACGATGTCCATCAGCTTCTCTTCTGAGGCTGCGGATTTCTCAACGCCGATCAAACCCTTCTTCGAGAACATGAACCGGACCGAGCCCGTCTCTCCCAGGTTGCCGCCGTTCTTTGAGAACGCGTGGCGGATCTCGCTTACGGTGCGGTTTCGGTTGTCAGTGAGCACCTCCACGATAATGGCCACACCGCCGGGGCCGTAGCCCTCAAATGTGATCTCTTCGTAGTTGACGCCTTCCAACTCGCCAGTACCGCGCTGGATGGCACGTTTGATGTTCTCCGCGGGCATGTTCTCCGCTTTGGCCGCCAGAACCGCGGTCCGCAGGCGGGGGTTGCCGTCGGGGTCACCGCCGCCGCTCTTGGCAGAAATGGTGATTTCCCGGATCAGGCGTGTGAATATCTTGCCGCGCTTGGCATCCAGCGCGCCCTTCTTGTGCTTGATTGTGGCCCATTTCGAATGGCCTGACATGGAAACCTCAGTGGTCGTGAAAATGCCGGCGCGGACCCGCCCCTGACCCTGTGAGTATATCACCGGGACGGATTGGCAAAGGGGGCTTCCGGCTCCGGTAGTGTCCTCATTTGAGCCGGACTGCCTGCCGACTCCAGGCGCTTGTTATCCGGCGTTTGGTTGCGGCGGTTCTCCAATCGGTGTAGAGCGAAATCGATGCTGCCAAGTGGCATTTTCCTCAAGAAAATGCCGCCATGCGTGATGTTATGACTCCACGGGAATTGGAGAAACGCCCCTAGTCATGGTGGAAATAGAAGAGGTTTCCGTCCAGATCCTCAACGGTGAATTGCCGTAATCCCCAGGGCTTTTTTTCCAGAGGATCCACGATGTTCGCACCTGACAACTTCAGTTCCTGGTACGACGCATCGATATCTTCGGCAAACACCCAGTGAACGGCAGGTTCGAACGGTGGCTTCCTCTTCCGAAAAAATATCGGTCCCATATCACCGCGTGACACGGACCCAATTTCTTTGCCTGGGTAAAGCCATCCGATTTCAAAACCGAGTGCATCTCTGTAATGCTGTTGTGCGCGTTCGACATCAGAGACCGGCAACTCCGGCACTGGCCGGCCAATTGAGCTCATTTTCTCTTTTGCGCCCATAGAGATCTCCTTTATGCAACAAAACCGCCACGCGTCAAATTAAGACACTGCCCGGCTCCGTGTAAATTGGAGAAAAGGCACCTTTCAGAGTCAGTCGGAGGCCAGCACGCCAGCCAAAGCCGAGCACGGCCTCCACCACGATCAGGAAACAATAGCATCGGAAAAGGAACAATACTCCAGGTTCCCTTCCCAATCACACCAATCACCTGCCCCCATCACGTGAAGGAGTTGCTTGAAGTCTCTTCTTTCTGTTTTCCTCTTCTTGGGTGTGGTTCTCGGCGCGGCGCGTGCGCAAGGCAACTACGAAATTCAGGCCTACGGCTCCGAAACGCAGGGGCCACGCAGCACAATGGTCGAGCTGCATTCGAATTTTACCGCCGACGGGCAGCGACGATTCATCAACGGGGTCGATCCCACCTATCGCGCTGAACACGAGACCATCGAGATCACCCAGGGCATCAACTCCTGGTCAGAGCTGGGTTTCTACATCTTCACCAGTGAGCAGAGCGGCACCGGCGTGCAATGGGTCGGCGACCACATCCGGCCCCGCGTCCGCGCGCCGGAAGACTGGCACTGGCCTGTGGGCGTAAGCCTGTCGATGGAAGCCGGCTATCAGCGTGCATTCTTCTCGCGCGACACGTGGACATGGGAGATTCGGCCCATCGTCGACAAGCAGATGGGCCCATGGTATTGGGCAATCAACCCGGCGCTGGAGCGCACCTGGCACGGCCCGGACGTGAACCTCGGGCTCGACTTCTCGCCGGCCGTCAAAGTCAGCTACAACTTCAACAAGGTCATTGCCGGCGGTCTTGAGTACTACGCCGACTACGGTAGCATCACCCATATCGCCGCCATGCATGACCAGCAGCAGCAATTTTTCCCTGCCGTTGATTTGAACGTCTCGCCCAAGTGGGAGATCAATTTTGGCGTAGGCATCGGCCCGACCGCCGCCACCGACCATTGGATCGTAAAAGCCATCCTCGGCCGCCGCTTCGACTGGCCCGGGCCGAAGTAGCGCCGATTAGTCCCTTGCTCACCGGAGCGAACGTGGTCTTCCAGCCCCACGAAGGAAGCACACGTGTAACAAGCGGCACATTGGACGTGGGTACCTTGTGAATCTTGTTCAAGCCGAAATGTACGAATTCCAGCTTGAGCTCCCCTCCGCGCAACTCACCCGGATCAACGGGTGCGACACGGTCCGTCATCCGCTGGTCTCACCCCACCAGCTCAAACGCCCGTATCGCTTCCTTGCGCACCGTCAGCCGCTCGATGAGGTCTGCGCGCACTTCGTAGCCGCGGCCCGGTGTGTCGGGAATCGCAATTTCGCCATCCGCCGTCACCGTCACTTCCGGCTCGATAATGTCTTCGCGCCAGTAGCGGGCTGAGGCAGACACGTCGCCAGGCAATGAGAAGTTTTCCAGCGAAGAGAGCGCGATGTTATGCGCGCGCCCGATGCCGGACTCGAGCATGCCGCCGCACCAGACCGGAATGCCGCGCTCCTCGGCGGCGTTGTGCACCGCGATGGCCTCGGAAAATCCGCCCACTCTTCCCAGTTTGATATTGATGATCTTGCAGGATTCCATCTCAATCGCCGCCAATGCGTCGCGACGGTTCCGAATGGATTCATCAAGACAGATGGGCGTGTTCAGCCGATTCTGCAGCATCGAGTGATAATAGAAATCGTCGTGCCAGAGCGGCTGTTCAATCATCAGCAGGTCAAAGGCGTCGAAGCTCACCAGGTGGTCGGCATCGCGAAGCCGATAAGCGGAGTTTGCATCGCAACTCAGCATGATGCCCGGCCAGCGGTTCCGCACGCGCTCGAAGACTTCCACATCCCAGCCCGGTTTGCATTTCAGCTTAATCCGCTGATACCCGGCAGCCAGTTCTTTTTCGATGATCGCAAGCAGTTCAGGAATGGATGACTGGATGCCCAGCGAAACCCCGCAGGGGATCGTCTCGCGCACTCCGCCCAGAAGTTGAGCCAGCGATACGCCTTCACGCTGCGCCTCCAGGTCCCAGATCGCGTTCTCAAGCGTGGCCTTCGCCATGGGGTTGCCGCGGACCTGCCCGAAGATGCGCTGGCACTCCCCGCCATGCTCCGGCGACTCGGTCGCCAGCATCGGGCCAAGTTCGTTCACCAGCATCTGCCAGGCTGTGTCGGTTGATTCGCCGGAGAAGAACGGGCGCTCGCCGGCCGTGCACTCGCCCCATCCCGTCAGGCCCTCTGAGCGGATCTCCGCCAACAGAATTCTGCGGTCGCGCGTAACACCGAAGCTGGTTTCAAAGGGGCGGACGAGGGGAAGATGCAATTCGCGCAGAATGATTCCATCAATTTTCATAAATCTGGGTTCCTGAGTAGATGACCAAATGCAGAGAAGTTGCTTCAATCAATTCGAGCGATTGACTTCGTTCCCATACTTCAAGGCAACTCTTTCTGGGTGAGGGGGCCCAGTTCGAAGATTCCATTTCCTTCCGCATCTCGATCAAATCCGAGAACGGCTAGACCCTGAGAAAAAGCCTGTTGAAACTTGCGTCGGTTTTCTAACTGAACGGCAAGGGCACGCTCCCGGCCCGCTTCTGAAGCTTTCCATTCATAGATGCAAGACGGAACCTGGATGCGTTCCTCAATCTTAAGTACGGCTCTTGAGTGGCCTTCAAGAATCGTCATCACACGCGGGGAGTCAAGGTGCCACTCTGCCACCAATCGGTCCGTCGGCAGCCCACCTTGTAGTCGAGATGAGGATACACCATAAAAATCGATGTAGTACCGCCTCGCGACCGCGCCGAGCTTGTGGATATTTAGATGCGCGTTCTTGATTTCAAGTGGATCGAAGGTCCATTCCATAAGCCGGATGTGGCGTGAAAGAGCTTCACGCCGTTGTTCCAGTTTGAGTTGCGCGCCAAGGCCGCGGTTGCGATAGGAATCACGCACGGCCAGCATGTGGGAATGCAAATAAGATTGCGGTTCTCCTTTCCCGGTTTTCACTCCGGGCAAAGACATAGCGAAGCCGACCATCGATTCCGGGTGCCCATTCGGAGAAGCGCCGGGTAGCTCCGTGTCGAATGCGCCGATTACCTGTCCCCCAATTTTCTGGCCCACCAGAAACGCCTTGCGCGGGATCACATCGCTGTCGTCATAGCCCCACGTTTCCAGTTGGAGCTGAACGCATGCCTCCAATTCATCCAGCCCCTGGCAGTTGCGAATCAGGATCATGACTGCGACTCCGGATGCGCAGGCTGAGAGGGGGCTGGCGGCACGCTTCTCAGTTTTCGTTTGGCTTGCGCCCAAAGCGCCTCAAGCTCATCGGGAGAGAGTTCTTCGAGGGGCTTGGCTGAAGCCTTTTCCATCTCGCCGAAACGCTGTCGGAAACGCAAATTGCATCCGCGCAAAGCCATCTCCGCGTCCACCCCCAGGTGGCGCCCCAAGTTGACCACCGTGAAAAGCAGATCGCCCAGTTCAGCCTCGACAGCCGGATTGCGCCCTGCGTCTTCTAAGACCGCTTCCGTCTCCAGTTCCCGTGTCTCCTCGGCAATCTTGGGCAGCAGATCGCGCCAGTCGGGCCAGTCGAAACCCGACTTGGCAGCTTTGGATCCCAGCTTGGCGGCCTCAGCCAGCGCCGGCATCGCCCGCTGCACCGCGTCCAGACGCGAGGGCTGCTCGGCAGTTCCCTCACCCGCTATCTTCGGCGCCTTTTCGGCCTGTTTGATCTCCTCCCAATTGCGCAGCACAGCAGCCGATGAGCCCTCGACCGCCGCATCCACGTCAGCCTGGTTGCCGGCTGCACGCGATGCCTCATCGCCAAAAACGTGAGGATGGCGCCGCACCAGTTTCCGGTTCAGGTGGTCGAGCACATCCGCAATGGTGAAGTGGCCTTCGTTGGCCGCCATCTCTGCGTAGAAAAGTACCTGCAGCAGCAGATCCCCTAACTCTTCCGCCAAGTGCGGAAAGTCGCGACGTTCGATCGCGTCGAATACTTCGTACGTTTCTTCCAGCGTGTATTTGCGGATGCTGTCGAAGGATTGCTCGCGGTCCCACGGACAGCCGCCGGGAGCGCGCAACCGTGCCATGATCGCCACCGACTGCTCAAACAGGGCGGCGGCTCGCGCCGGATCGGTCAACAAATTGTCCGGGGATGCTTTTGGATTTGGACTGGCGGGCGGGGCGTCCATGTGTTTTCATTTTAACCGGCGGATCAGCTTCGACGGCAAACCCGTCTAATCGCTATCGGTTCTGCTTCATTCCCCCTGAAGCAGCAAAATCTGCCTGGTTTTTACCTCAACTTCGCCGGAGGTCATCCTATGCTTCGCAAAGTCCTCGCCCTCCTTCTCCTTTACGCCGCATCCTGCTTTGCTCAAACCACAGCCATTCCCGATACCCCCGCCGGCCGCGCGCTTTCGGCGTGGCTCGATGCCTTTAACAGTGGCGACCGCAGCAAGGTCGACGCATACATCAAGACCTACGACCCCTCCGAAAACACCGACCAGATGATTGGCTTTCACAATCAGACCGGCGGTTTCGATCTGATTTCCGTCGACAGCAGCCAGCCCCTCACCATCCGGTTCCACGTGCGCGAGAAGAACAGCGCTACGGTTGCCCTTGGCTCGCTCACCATCAAGGACGCGGCCTCCGGCAAAGTTGAAAACCTTGGCCTGCGCGCCATTCCTCCCGGCACCAAAGAAGAAGACATCACCCTCGACGCAACTGAGCGCGGGCGCGTGATCGATGGAGCAATTTCTCAGTTGAAGGAGTACTACATCTATCCGGATGGCGCTCAGAAAATGGCCGATGCCGTCCTCGCTCATCAAAGAGCCGGCGACTACGACAAGATCACCGACGGCAGCACCTTCGCGGCAAAGCTCACCGACGACATGCAAGCCGTGACCCACGACCGGCACCTGCACGTAAACTATGCGCCTTTCAAGATTCCGCCGGAGCACGAAGGAGGCGGTCCATCGCCTGAAGATGAAGCGCGATTCCACAAAGACATGGACCGCGAAAACTGCGGCTGGGAAAAAGTCGAGATCCTGCCCGGCAACATCGGCTACGTCAAGTTCAACATGTTCGCGCCGCCTGACTGGTGCGGCCCCACCGTCGTAGCCGCCATGAACTTCCTCGCGCACGTCGATGCCCTCATCTTCGACATGCGCGAAAACGGCGGAGGCGATCCAAAAATGGTAGACATGGTGGCCTCCTATGTTTTCAAAGATCCCACCCACCTCAACGACCTCTACTATCGCAAGGGCGACAAGACAACCCAGTACTGGACCCTCCCTTACCTCCCCGGTCCGCGGATCGCCAACCAGCCGGTCTTTGTGCTCACATCCAACCGCGCCTTTTCCGGCGGCGAGGAGTTCTGCTACGACCTCAAGACACAAAAGCGCGCGACACTTGTCGGTGAAACGACCGGCGGCGGCGCGCACCCCGTATCCGGCCATCGCATCGACGACCACTTCATGATCGGCGTTCCCGAAGGTCGGCCGATCAATCCCGTCACGCAAAAGGACTGGGAGGGCACCGGCGTTACTCCGGATGTTGCCGTCAAGGCCGACGACGCGTTGACAACTGCCGAGAAGCTGGCCCACGACAAGCTCCGCGAAGCCAGAGAGAAAGACACCGCGAAGGGCCAATAGTGTTCCGAGCCTGAAGTTCGCATCACAAATGCGTCAATAGTGTCCCGAGTCTGAAGTTCGCATCACAAATGAGCTGTCATCCTGAGTAGCCAAAAATTAAGGCTGTCATTCTGAGCGAGTCCGCCGCGGCGGACGAGTCGAAGAACCTGCATTTGGGTCGCTTGATTGCTCCAATGAACTTCTGACGACAATCCGCCCTTTGCCCCATCCTTGAATCTTTCTGTGATTCAAGGGAGACCACGACACTTTCCTCACCCCACAATCACCCCGAAAATGGTGCCCCATATCTACGGCCGCTCCTTTGCGGCCGGAGACGTGGGAGACGACAAC
>OBLU010000289.1_pt1 | contig 49030 bp, 34 predicted proteins | sample 1518681 | NCBI WGS metagenome assembly OBLU01 (sample SAMEA3539304, study PRJEB22396) | soil metagenome | biome: tundra; feature: field; material: soil | place: USA | collected 2010-05 | depth 0.15 m
GTCATATGATTGTTCTTTTGATGCCTCGTCAGCTTGGCTGCGAGGTAGTTCACTTCAGTTCTTGATCTTAAAGATTAATAAATACCGGCAAATGTACTCCATGCATTTTTATGCAACAAGGTATCTTATTCCTTAAGAAAAGGATTCCTTTTAAAGCTATCAGAGTATTTTAATAATCGGGGAAAATAATTTCGACGCAAGGATTAGATACACCTGACTTGAAGATGATTGAATTGACCCCGAAATTTTAAAAAAAATCCAATCAATTCTTTCGGTAACTTTTGCAATAAATTACATTGATTAATAAGGCTAAAAGCCGACTTGGGGAGTTGAGGAAACCTAAAAACACTGAATAGCTAAATATGGTTAGCTTGGTATAAACTGGTAGCAATACATTATTTTTTCAGATCTGCCGCTGCTAAATTCTTTTCGGGATTCTTTAAGAATTCATCCTTGCATTCTTTGGAACAAAAGCCCAAAACGAGGTTTTTGTAATGTGCAGTATCACCGATGCCAGCCGATACCGGCATTCCGCAGGATGGATCTCTTTTATTATCCACCATGGCTGCCGTAAATTTCACAGAATCTGTTTTTGTTACCGACATAGTATCTGTAGCTCTATTTTCTTTAGATTGATTGTTACAGGAGAAAACGGACAAACCTGCGAAAAGAACTGCGATTAATAAAACACTTTTCATAAAAATATTTATAACGCCGCAAAGTTATCGCTTTTTCATGATTCAGGTGAAATACAGTGTCACTAAAGAGTTTCCCTTTTTTCTTCGGGGAATACCGCCAATAAATTGAGGAATAATTGAATTAATATTTATGTACAATTTGAAAGAATATTTAGCTATTTTGAACCATTCAATCTTTCGGGTGTTCTTAAATATATTGGTTGCGTTAACGAAAGAGTCTCAATAAAAGAGTATGTAGTTAAAATAAATATGTATTTAAAACGTTTTGCTTGACAATAGCGGCCAGGAATAGATTTTGAGGTATCTGAATTGGATTCAGCGTATTATAAACGACAGATAACCAGATATGTGAATTGTGGAAAAATTGAGAATATCGTGTTGGACATCATATGAAATTTAGTATGAAATATAGACTGGTAAAGGATTCTGACGGAAGGAAATAAACTCTGCGATGGTATAATCGTGCTAAATTTGATAACAGGAATTAACCGATGATAACTAATTTCAGGTTTCAAGTGAAAGAAAAAATGTTGAGGAAATAAAGGTAGTATTTATTAAGCTGTGATATCAGCGCAAAGAAAAAAATTAAAGTTTCTCATATCAAGCAATCGTAAAGGCCGTCTTGTTTCTACAGGAGGGCCTGTTTTTTTGGTGATGTAAATATATGATACTGAACCGGATTATGAAATTTTTTTCCTCATTTATTTAAAATTATTTTTTTAGGAGCCTGAAAGTTTTCCGGAATCTCAGAAAATAACAACTTTCGTGACTTTCTTTTATTTTTAATGAACATTTTGATTATTAAATTTAGAGATCTGCCATGCACCATTTTGCCTCCATACTGTTATCATTTTTATTGTCACCCTTTAACCTGATCATTTTATTGGTTTTGGTGGGTTATGTTAAAAGAAAAACTTCGTCAGGTAAGCTATATAATGTCTCTGCCCTCATCATTTTTCTTCTTTTTAGTAATTCATGGCTTCTGAATTGGTATGCCGGCAAATGGCAGCCATCACCGGGGATTATTAACAGGAATATTACTTACAGTTGTGGTATAGTCCCGGGAGGATTTGCGAGCCCCGATGCAAATGGTAACGGTTATTTTAACGCCACTGCTGACAGGTTTATACAGGCAGTAAAGCTTTTTAAGGTTGGTGAAATTTCCCATATTCTGATCAGCGGGGGGAATGGTAAAGTTGATAAAAAAAGCTTCCGTGAAGGTGCATGGACCAAAAATGAACTTCTTACCATGGGGATTCCTGATTCTGTAATATTTGTTGAAGACAGATCGAACAATACATCTGATAATGCCCGGTTTGCAAAAAATATTCTGGATTCCCTGCAATTAAAGCCTCCCTACCTTCTCATAACTTCGGCAATACATGTCCCAAGGGCCTCACTTTTATTTAGGAATGCGGGCGTACCTGTCGCTCCCTTTCCATGTAATTATTTTGACGGAAGGAGTAGTTTTGATTTCTCTTCATTAATCCCAAGCCCTTCAGTGCTGTCTTCCTGGAATTTCTATTTGAAAGAGGCAGCCGGGTATTTATGGTACCGGTTTAAGGGTAAATAAAAGATGGTTCAATCTGACAACTATTTAATAAACTTCATCTTGCCTTCTTCCTGTTCCGCAATAATGGGCCGTAAACATAGTTATGATTTTGCGATAAAAATCAATTAAGGTTATTAATTGATAATAAGTGATTTTTTAAGAGAACAGAGGTTAATTATGAAATGTTTGAATCCCTATGGCCACTGTTATCATACTTTGATTTAATTGTTTTCATTTTACCCAACTATTTCATAATTATATAGATCAAAAGAGTATTCATAAATCTCTAAATAAAAAAATCTCATGAAAAAGAAATCTCTTTCTATCGCTGGCATTTTTTTCCTGGCAGCTTCTCTAATCATTACATCTTGTTCGAAGACCGCTCCTGCAGGCGCGACAGGAGCTACCGGTGCAACCGGTGCTGCAGGGCTAAAGGGAGCTACCGGAGCTACAGGTACTGCCAATGTAATTTATTCGCCTTGGTTAAATGTTACCTTCCAGTCCGCTTTTGATACAGTTAAGGTAGGTTTTATTCCTGCTCCGAAATTGACGGATTCTATTATAAACCAGGGCGATATAAAGGTGTACATAAATTTGGGCAGCGATTCTACCAATGGTGAGTTTGTTTCATCTTTGCCACTTAATGAGCCCTTCGTCTTTTCAACATCCACTTCAGTGCTGACATTTGTAATTAATCCGTATTTCTATGCTGATACCATCCAGTTGTTCTCTAATTATGACGCAAGCTCCTATGTAAGTAACGGGTATAACTATTTTCAATACAGGTATATTCTCATTCCGGGCGGTATTACTACATTACCGGTTTCTGCAAATGGATTGAAGAGTAGTGCTATTAACTGGAACGATTATAACCAGGTAAAACAGTACCTGGGGTTGAAAAACTAAATATATCTTCTGGCATTGAATCCTCTTTTTCTGAACCTTTTTTCAGGAAGGGGATTCTATTGCCTTCAGGTTCCAAATCACATCCTTTGTTATAATTAAGATAACTATTTGAAAAAAACCGGTTCAAAATCACGGACAAAATACCGGCATTATAATTCTAAAAACATTTCCTTCCGCGAATTAATTCCTTCTGATTTGCTTCCTGTACTGGGTTTTTGAACGTCAGTATTTTCCAATTTTACAGCAGCAAGTTTAGCGGTTTGTTTTGAATAAAGAATCTGATTATCAACAAAAAGATGCGGGTTTGTTGATAAATAACAAGCCGTCACTATAAAATATATTTTCCATTCACCAATATTCTTTAGAAGTTTGCTTACTTTGGTTTGGATGTTCCAAAAAGTATTAATAATTCAAAAAAAAATCAAAAACTCATGAAAAAAAAATCCCTTAGCATTACAAGCTTTTTACTACTGGCCATGACCTTAATCATCACCTCCTGTTCAAAGACAGGCCCTGCCGGAACGACCGGGGCAACGGGTGCTACCGGTCCTGCTGGGCCAACAGGTGCCACTGGTGCAACAGGCACCGCAAACGTAATTTACTCGCCCTGGCTTAATGTAAAATTTACAGGAAATGATACGACAGGTTGGTATGGTGATATTCCAGCTCCCAAATTAGCCGATTCAATCATAAACCATGGAGAAATAAAAGTTTATTTTAATGCAGGCAGCGACTCTGTCGGTGGAGAGGCTGTTTTCCCCTTGCCGATTTATGATCTCTTTTATTTAGGTGTTGCGATTAATCCTTACTTCTCAGTTGATACAATTTTTTTAGCCGCAACACTCAATGTAAGTTCTGTGCTAAATAACGGACATAATTATTATCAATTCAGGTATATTATAATTCCCGGTGGAACAACTGCCTTACCTGTATCTGTAAATGGAATGAAGAGTAATACCATTGATTGGAACGACTATAACCAGGTGAAGGCCTACCTTGGTTTGAAAGATTAGAGAATATTTTTTTGATAAATCAAGAGTCTGAACCAGCAAATGGTTCAGACTTTCTTAGTTATTAAGATTATTAAAAATTGCCGAATGTTACCACTTTACCCACGGATTTACTTGTACTTGATTTTATAGAAAAGAATGATGGAAGCAAAAATCAGCGTTATTCCGTTAGCCAGGCTTACCGGGATATTTGAGGAAAAGATTCCATAGAGTAGCCACATAAGGGTTCCGAATGCAAAAAGAGAATACATCGCCAGGGATATGCCTGAAGTATCTTTTGTTTGGATTGTTTTAATGGCCTGTGGAATGAATGAAGTAGTGGTACAGGCTGCTGCTATTAGGCCCATTATGGTTACGAAATTCATGAAGAATTTTTTATCAGAGTTTATGTAAAAAATAATGGCGCAAATTACCCTTAAAAATCCATTAGTGGCTTCACCTGTAATTTAGGTTCTTTCCCTTTGGCAGAAAATTCAATCGTAATTGGCCTGGATTTAATAGATTATATTTAAAAAACTTAGATGAAATGACAATAATTTATTCTGAAAGTAAATATTCTTTTAATTCACGGTAATCTGAACGCATTTTTATGCTGATCTTTTTTAGCTTCAATAAATCCTGCACAGATTGTGGCATTGGGACTTTTTCATTGACTACCGGCTCTACCACATCATAAAATTTTACGGGATGCGCAGTCTCCAAAAATATTCCCTTTTGTCCCGGATGCTGCTGCAGATATTTTTTAAGGGCACCATATCCTACTGCCCCGTGCGGATCCAGTAAATATTTCTTCTCCCTGAACACCTGGCCCAGAATTTCCTTTGTCTTTTCATCAGAAAATGAATAACTGCTCATAACTTCTTTCAGGGATCGAAACTCTTTATTAAACAATTCAAGGATGCGGACAAAATTGCTTGGGTCGCCCACATCCATCGCATTGGAAATCGTAGTGACAGATTTTGCGGGAACATAATTTTCTGTTGCTAAATATTCTGTCACCACATCATTGGCATTGCATGCAGCAATAAAATGCATAACGGGAAGGCCTGAACGATGAGCCAGTAAACCGGCACAGATATTTCCAAAATTTCCACTGGGCACACTTATCACCGGAGGATTATCCTTTTCCGGCCATTGCTGGTAGGCGAAGAAATAATAAAATTGCTGGGGCAGCCACCGGGCCACATTGATGGAATTAGCTGATGTCAAAAATATTTTTTGGTTTAGTTGTTTATCGGCAAACGCCTGTTTTACCATTTTCTGGCAATCATCAAAAGAGCCTTCAATTTCCAGCGCACTGATATTTTTACCAGGCGTAGTCAATTGTAATTCCTGAACGCTGCTTACTTTTCCTGAAGGATAAAGTATTACTACCTTTACGCCATCTACATTAAAAAAACCATTGGCAACTGCTCCTCCCGTATCGCCCGAAGTAGCTACAAGAACTGTAATTTGTTTATTGAAATCCTTTACAAAATATCCAAGGCACCTGCTCATAAACCTTGCACCCACATCCTTGAAAGCAAGAGTTGGTCCATGAAATAATTCCAGTGAAAAAATATGTTGATCAATTTTTTTTAAAGGGAAATCAAAATATATAGTTTCTGCAATAATTCGCTCCAGTTCATTCTGCGGGATTTCATTACCAATATAAGGCTGGATGACCCTGAAGGCAATTTCTTCTTTCGAAAGCTTATCAATGCCAGTAAAGAATTCGTTTTGCAGAAAAGGAATCGTTTCCGGAAAATAAAGTCCTTTGTCCGGCGCCTGTCCACTGATTGTGGCCTCCCTGAAATTTACTTTAGCAGATTGATTATTGGTGCTGAAATATAACAAATTGAAATTTTTGAATTAAGTATTATTAATTTTTGATTTCAGGGTAAGATCGGAAATTCCTGCCAGGAAGTTTATTCGATAAATTATTTATGATGCGGTACATCTTCCCTTTGGTAACTTAAAACTTTTAATCCTTAGCCGATCTTAATTCCTTCATTATTGATCGTTGTAACATATGTATGATATTTTAGTCCTGTACGGTCATAAATATCTTTCATAATCTTTTCAACTTTTAATGCAGTCGCCTTTTCTTCGCAAAGCATAAAAATAGAGGGACCTGAACCGGATATGCCTCCACCCAGCGCCCCGGCATCAATACTTCTTTTCTTCACATCATCGAATCCCGGAATGAGCATGCTTCGAACCGGTTCTATGATTACATCCTCCAATGAGCGGCTAATAAGGCCATAATCTCCCTTTAAAAATCCTGCAACAAGTCCTGCAATATTTCCCCACTGTTTGATAGCATTTTTTAATAAAACTTCTTTGCGAAGTATTTCTCGAGCATCAGAGGTTTTTACTTCTATCTGTGGATGGACTACTGCAACAAACATCGGAGGTGCCTTCAGTGAAATGATATCTAACGGAAAAATGGACCGGATCAGGGTTACTCCCCCGTAAATACAGGGAGAAATATTATCTGCATGTTTTACACCTGAAGCCAGTTTTTCTCCAGCCATCGCGAAGCGAACGAGGTCTTCTTTTGAAAAAAAATTACCGAGCAGGTAATTTGCTGCCACTACTACTCCGGCTGCACTTGCTGCACTGGAACCTAATCCGCTTCCGGGTTTTATGTTTTTATTGATTACTAACTCGAACCCGTAATCATGATCCAGTTCCTGCTGTAATTCTATTAAAGATACTCCTGCAACATTTTGTTCAGGTATAACTGGAAGATTAAATGAATCAATATGGATGATTCTGATTCCCGGTGTATCACTAACGGTGAGTTGCATTTCATCTGCCGGGTCGTTGAGGGCAAGCCCTAAGACATCAAAACCGCAAACAATATTCGCAATTGTAGCAGGTGCAAATACATTTACTGACGATCCAGACTTCACTGCCTTTGCGGTAACTTTATTTATGGTTTTATCTGGTTTATTTTCCATTAATCAATTTCATATTTAATCATTATTTGTCCATCCTCAGCTGGAAGGAGCTGCTGCCCTGATAATATCTGCAAAAACCCCAGAGGCTGTAACTTCCGCTCCTGCACCGGCGCCCTTGATAACAAGCGGCTGCTCCGTATAGCGATTTGTATAAAATAAAACGGCATTATCTTTTCCATATAAATGGTAAAAGTCGTGCTCTGGGTCGATGTGTTGCAATCCAACCGAAGCCTTTCCATTTTCAAACTTTGCTACAAATTTTAATTTCTTTCCTGCCTCAATTGCCTCCAAAACGAGCTTAAGAAAATGCTCCTCGTGCTTTTCTATTTCTTTATAAAAATTTTCGACATCTCCCTTCATGCATGATTCGGGCATGAAAGACGAATTACTGATATCATCCATTTCTAGTTTCTCACCGGACTCCCGGGCAAGAATCATTATTTTTCGCATTACGTCTGTTCCGCTCAAATCCAATCTCGGATCAGGTTCAGTATAGCCTTCATCCTGGGCCTGCTTCACTACTTTCGCGAAACTTTTTTCTCCCGTATAATTATTGAAAACAAAATTGAGTGTACCGCTTAAAACTGCTTCAATCCGGTTAACCTTATCACCACTACGCACCAAATCGTTTAAAGTTCCGATAACCGGTAATCCTGCGCCAACGTTGGTTTCAAACAGAAAAAGTGCATTGAATTCTCTAGCGAGGTCCTTCAGCCTTTTATAATAATCATAAGAAGAAGAGCAGGCAATTTTATTACAGGCAACCACTGAGATGCTTTTTTGCAAATATTTAGGATAGGTCTTTGCAATTTCAGCATTAGCGGTTATGTCCACATAAACGGAGTTACGTAAATTTTTAGTTTGAATAATTCCGCTAAATTTTTCCATATCCATTGACTCTGCATTTTGTAGCAAGTCATTCCATTTTGAAAGGTCTATCCCATTGTCATTAAAAAACATTTTTCTGCTGTTTGAGATGCCCGTTACCCGGATCTGTAAACGCAAATGATCCTGCAAATGGCGCTGCTGGTGCCGCAGCTGGCCAAGCAATTTTCCGCCAACATTTCCGGTACCACTTATAAAAAGATTAACCTGTTTAAATGTAGTTTCAAAAAATTCCTCATGCAATACATTGATCGCCTTTTTTACGTCACCTAAAGCAATCACTGCTGAAATATTTCTTTCTGAAGAACCCTGGGCAATAGCCCTCACATTAACGCCGTTTCTGCCTAGCGCCCCAAACATTTTACCACTTATACCCGGGTGATTTCTCATATTATCTCCGACAAGGGCTACAATAGCAAGACCCTTTTCCGCAATGAGCGGTTCTACCTTCTTAATGTCAACTTCATAAGAGAAGGTTGCATCAATCACTTCTTTTGCCCTGCCTGCATTTATTTCTTCAATACCCACACAAATGGAATGCTCTGAGGAACTTTGAGTAATCAGAATGACATTTATTTTCTCATTGGATAATGCTTCAAACAACCTTTTTGAAAAGCCAGGAATTCCAACCATTCCGCTGCCTTCCAGGCTTATCAATGCAATACCATTAATGCTCGATATTCCCCGGATTGTATTGCCGTCTTGCCAAATGACATTATGAATGCAGGTTCCTGTATCGGCAGGCCTGAAAGTATTTTTTATCCAAACCGGGATACCTTTATTCATTAAAGGTTGAATGGTTGGCGGGTAAATAACTTTCGCGCCAAAATGAGATAATTCCATAGCTTCCTGGTAGGAGATCTGCCCGATAATTTTTGCATTGGAAACCAATTTAGGATCTGCTGTCATCATTCCCGAAACGTCTGTCCAGATTTCAACAATAGAAGCGTCCAAAGCTGCACCAATAATAGCTGCAGTATAGTCCGAGCCGCCTCTTCCCAGCGTGGTGGTTTTCCCGTTCTTATCTTTGGCAATGAAGCCGGGAACAATGGAAACCTGTGACGGATTAACTGAAAAAAAATCATGGATATTTTTATCAGTAGCAGTAAAATCAACTGCCGCATTGCCAAAATCGGAATTGGTAATAATGAGTTCCCGTGCATCTATCCAGGAATTGCTGATCCCGATGGATTTTAATTTAGCTGAAAATATTTGGGAGGATAATAACTCCCCATAGCTGATAATGGAATCCCTTGTTCTTGGCGATAATTCTTTCAACAGAAAAACTCCATTGCAGGTATCTTCAATTTCATTACAGCGCTTTTTTACCATACTTAATATACTACTCTGCTGGTCGAGTGGTATTAACGCCTTAACAGTATCGAGGTGTCTTTTTTCAATTGATTGTAATTTTTCTTTATAGGATATATCACCGCTTGAGGCCAATGAAGCCGCTTCAACCAGGGAATCAGTTACTCCGCCAAGAGCGGATAAAATGATGACGATATTTTTCTCCTTCTCCAAAACCTTGCGGGTAATGGCTACCACATTGGAAATAATTTCGGCATTTGCTACAGAAGTACCACCGAATTTTAAAATTTGCATATTCTATTTTTGCTAAGTTAAAGGAACAATAGGTTGAAATCACAATATTTTGAAGAAGACAGTAGCCCGGACCTTTGAGGGAATAATTAACCCTTGCGTGTGGTAGTAAAAATCAATAATTTATAGGAATATTTTGATTCTATAGCATGATGGCGGTAATAAAGATTGTTGTTTATCATAATAAAGACCGAAAATAGGATAATTGATTGTAAAGGGGAAATTTAAACGAAAATTTTGAAGTATTTTCATGCTTCAATGCGATTGCTGCAAAAATTATTTTTGAATTAATAATAATTGAAGAACATGGATAATCAGGCTTCCCGGGGTTTGCAGCATTTTAATAATTATGTTGGTATTAAATTTCAGTTATATAATAGTCTTTTCACCTCACTACCATTTCATCGTATTGAAAAAACAGGGATTCTATTGTCTTTGTTTCTTAGCATCTGTGAAGAAGGATACAAGAAGAAACTCAGTCCAAAAGAAATCGTTGAAGAATTTTTTAGAAAGCATACATCCTTTGCTGCCCAACCGGATCAGCTTGACCTTCTTTTTAGGTTTACCCAGTTTGTAGAAAGACAAGTGGTTTTATTTGATGCCCTTGAAGATGCAGCTTTTGTTCATGTAAATGATATCGGTGGTCCGGGCACACTGAAGCAACTGGAGCTGGAGGTAATTCAAAATAATAAATCCGAAGCCCTTGCAAAGAAGCTGGAAGATTTTTCTGTTGAACTCGTTTTGACCGCACATCCCACTCAATTTTATCCCGGGTCTGTATTAGGAATCATTAACGATCTTTCTAAATCGCTATCAGAAAATAATGCGTCGCAGATAAATATGTATTTGCAGCAGTTAGGAAAGACACCTTTTTTCAAAAAAGAAAAACCTACCCCTTATGACGAAGCCCTTAGCCTGCTGTGGTATCTTGAAAATGTTTTTTTTCCGGCGGCAGGAAGAATCATTTCTTTTTTGAAAAATCAATTTCCGGATGCCGTAAACGACAATAATCCCGTGATTAAAATGGGCTTCTGGCCCGGCGGCGACAGGGATGGAAATCCTTTCGTTAACACGGAGATAACTATGAAAGTGGCAGATGCATTGAGAGGGGGTATCATTAAATGTTACTATCTTGAAATACGCAAGCTGAGACGAAGGCTGACTTTCAAAATCGTTGATGTGTTGTTAGCCGATCTCGAAAATCAATTGTATAATAACATCTTTATACCGGGCAACCGTACACGCCTTACAAAGGAAGATATTCTTGATGTATTAAAGAAAATCAGGGAAGCGCTTATTTACCGGCATAATGGTTTGTTCCTGCACCTGGTCGATAATCTTATCAATAAAATCCATGTATTTGGTTTGTATTTTGCTTCGCTCGATATCAGGCAGGATAGTTCCATACATACAAAAGTTTATGAAGCCATTTTTTCTTCCGGAAATATTTTGCCTGCGGATTATCAAAGTTTAACAACACAAGACAAAATAGAATTTCTTACCAATAATTTGAAAGTTCTCGGGGAAATTGACTTTAAGGACCCTATTATCAATGATACTTTTGAAAGCATAAAAGCTATTAAATTAATCCAGGAATATAATGGGGAACAAGGTTGTAACAGGTATATTATAAGCCATTGCAGCAGCGCTTTGAATGTGCTGGAGGTTTATGGATTATTTATTTTGTGCGGGTGGGATCAAAATGAAATGAAAGTGGATATTGTGCCGCTCATTGAAACTATTGAGGACCTTAAAAATGCCTCCGGGATTGTGAAAGACTTATATGAAAATAAGGTTTACAGGGAACATCTCAGGAAAAGAAATAATTGCCAGACCATTATGCTTGGGTTTTCAGATGGCACCAAAGATGGAGGGTATCTGATGGGTAACTGGAGTATTTATAAAACAAAGGAGGAGCTTACTGCGGTTTCAAAGGAATATGGAGTAAATGTGATCTTTTTTGATGGAAGGGGTGGACCGCCTGCGCGGGGAGGTGGTAAAACGCACAAGTTTTATGCATCGATGGGGAAGAATATTTCCAGCAAAGAGATACAGTTGACTGTGCAGGGCCAAACGGTAAGTTCAAATTTTGGAATCATTGATGCTGCTCAATATAATATAGAGCAATTGATTCATGCCGGACTTTCCAATGATCTTTTTTCCGGCAGGTATATTACTCTTAAGCAGGAAGAAGAAAACCTCCTCCAGGAATTAGCCGAGGAAAGCTTCAAAGCATATTCAGCCCTGAAAAATCATCCTGATTTCATGGATTATTTAATCCAGGTAAGTCCCCTAAAATTTTATGGAGAAACAAATATCGGGAGCAGGCCTTCCAAAAGAGGGGCATCAAAAAAAATAAATCTTGAAGATCTTCGTGCCATCCCTTTTGTGGGCGCCTGGAGCCAGGTAAAACAAAACGTGACAGGGTATTATGGCGTCGGTTCTGCTTTACAAAAAATGGATAAGGCTGGTAAAATAAGCCAGCTAAGGATACTTTACCAGAATTCATTGTTCTTTAAAACCCTTATTGATAACTGCGAAATGGCTATGAAGAAGTGTTTCTTTCCCCTGACTGAATACCTTTCGAAGGATGAAAAATTCGGGGAAATATGGAACATGATCTATGGAGAATATGTAATTACAGAAAAATATTTATTTCAGTTATCTGGCAAAAATGAGCTGATGGCAGAATACCCCGTTGAACAGGTTTCAATAGGAATGAGAGAGAAAATTGTTTTACCGTTAGTTACCATCCAGCAGTTTGCAATTGAAAATATCCGGGAAATTGAAAAACAGATGGTGTCCAATCCGGCAAAGGAGATTTTTGAAAAACTTGCGATGCGCTGCTCATTCGGTATTATCAATGCAGGAAGGAATTCAGCGTAGCACATTTTATTAAAAGGGTAGAATAGTGATCATTATTTAAACCGTGATCACTTCATTTTATTGACAATGTCAAGATCGCCTTTGGATAATGATTCCCACCATTCATCAGTTACATCTTCGAGCCTGTATTCGGTATCGATATCATAATCCCCGTTTTTATCAATTTCATAAAAACAATTGTTCAAAGTATCCAGCACACTGTTAATTGATTTTAGTTCCACAAAAAACAGCCGGCTCACAATTTTCTTTTTTGCCTGCTGCTCCAGCATTTCAACTCTCTTTTCCAGGTCACCGATTTTATCATCCCTCCAGGCTAAAAAAATAACAGCAAGAAGTATGGTTAAGATGAATGCGATAATTATTATAGTTGACATATTACTTTTCAGGGTTAATTCGAATTATTCAATTTATGAATAATTACTTTAATAGTTGGCTCAATAATACCATATTCTTTGAAAGATAGAACATGAAGCCCTGTATTAAATAGAAAAAATAGTGAATTATTTATCATTCTCATTGTTCATATTTCTATTTAGCGAAAAAAGCCTTTCATACTTATGAAAAGCTTTGTTCCGGTTTCCAAAGGGAAATGATTTACAACCAAAATATTCAATATGTCGTAAATGTTTCAATCCCGATTCTACCCCATTACCAATTCCGGTGAATAGGATGCGTGTTTTTTGAATACAGGTTTTGCTGCTTTCTTGTTAATGATTAAAAAGTACACCCAACTTAATATCGTAGAAAGCACCAGGCTTCCCAGAATGGAAATTTTTGCAATATCCCTGTATAATTCCTCATGGAAGGCCAGTGTAGTTGTAAATATGGACATGGTAAAACCTATACCTGCAAGCGATCCAACTCCCAATAACTGCTTTAAATTGGTATTGGTGGGTAATTTTGCAACCTTAAAAGAGATCATAGCTCTGCTAAAAATAAAAATACCCACCGGTTTACCAATAACGAGGCCAGCCATTATTCCGATACTTACCGAATCTTTCAAAGAACCTATGATATCCGGAGGAACCATTATTGCTGTATTTGCCAACGCAAATAGCGGGAGAATAAAGAAGTTTACAAACTTGTGAATAGCATTTTCCAATTTTGGCAGGGAATTCACAGGAATGGTAAAGGCTATCATCACACCGCTGATACTTGCTTCGATACCTGAATTAAAAATCATGTACCAAAAAATCATTGATAGCACAATTTGTACGATGCCCTGTTTAATTTTGATATAATTGGCTAACCACAGTAACCCGTACACTAAAGTACCCGCCAAAAGAAATAACCACTTAATTTGGTTACCATAAAACAAAGCAATAACTACAATAGCGCCGAGGTCATCAATAATAGCAAGCGCCATTAAAAATATTTTAAGACTTGCGGGCACGCGTTTACCGAATAATGATGCAATACCAAGTGAAAATGCAATATCTGTTGCAGTAGGTATTCCCCATCCATGGGCAAAATTAGTACTGATATTAAATGACGAAAAAATAAGAGCCGGGACGATCATGCCTCCCAATGCAGCTCCAAAAGGAAGGACAGCTTTCTTGAAGTTAGACAATTCTCCAATCAGTAATTCCCTTTTGATTTCCATTCCAGCGAACAGAAAAAATATTGCCATCAGAAAATCATTGATCCATTTCAATCCCGAGTGAGGTAACTGCACGGGCAGACCATAATGAAGATCATGATTCCAGATTTCACGATACCATTCCCCGTATCCAGAATTGGACATAATCAATGAAATCCCCGTGCAGGCCAATAGCAAAATGCCGGTAAACCTGCTATCATTTAAGATAAGCTTTATAGGATTAATTGAATTCTTTAGAAGTTTTCTCACGGATTTATTTTTAATAAACAAGTAAGAAACAAGCTGCAGCAATTGCTACAGCTTGTTTGGAAAATTTATTAGTCTACATAGCCATGTACTCCCATTTCAGGAATATCAAGACCTGCCATTTCATCCTCAGCAGTTGACCTGAGCCCGATAGATGTTTTAGCGATTAATTTGAAGAATATGTACATCGCAATAAATACGAAAACAAAACAAGTTGTGCCTCCGATGAATTCAGCCAAAAATTGTTTGCCATCTCCGTAAAACAATCCTTTAACCGTACCGGGAACACCATTCCAACCATCGCCGTAAGTGCCATCCGCGAACAATCCTAACGAAAGAACGCCCCAATAACCACAAGTTCCGTGAACGGAAGACGCACCAACGGGGTCGTCGATCTTTAATTTTGTATCAATGAAATTATAGGAAAGAATTACTAAGACACCCGCTACTGCACCGATTATAACTGCCGATGTTGCATTTACGAAAGCACACGGAGCCGTAATAGCAACCAGGCCTGCAAGCATTCCATTCGCCATAAATCCGGGATCCCATTTATTTGTTTTTAACTTCTTATACAAAGCGGCAGCAAAAGCACCACTGGCGCTTGCTAGCATAGTATTAGTGGCTATGATGCCAATCCGGAGATCGGTTCCTGATAAAGTGGATCCCGGGTTGAAACCAAACCAGCCAAAGGCAAGAATGAATGTTCCAATTATAGCCATTGGAATATTGTGGGCAGGTATTGTATTTACAGACCCGTCTTTTCCATACTTGCCTAAACGCGGACCAATAACCAATGCCCCAGCCAAAGCGGCAACTCCACCCACCTCGTGAACTACGGAAGAACCTGCGAAGTCAACATGTCCATGTCCAAGGCCGTAGTTGGTTCCTAAAGCAGATAGCCAGCCACCACCCCAAACCCAGTTACCAAAAAGCGGGTACACAAACATGGAGAGGTAAAACCCGTAAACGATAAATGATTTGAACTTCCATCTTTCAGCCATGCCACCAGTTGGGATGGTAGCTGCAGTATCCATAAATACGAGTTGAAATAGGAATAATGTGAATATACCTACATCATATACCTTACTGTTCAAAAAATACCCAACCTTGCCCCAAAGCCCAAAATCGTGACCAAACATGTGTACAGTAAACTCACTACTGGTAACGCCCGCAGCATTGCCAAGGCTTGCGACATTAAGGCCACCACCAAACATAAACGCAAACCCGCAGATCCAGAAACCAAGTACACCTATGCCATAAATCATGAAATTCATGGCCATAGTATGGGCAACATTTTTCCTTTGGGTAAAACCGGTTTCAACCATAGCAAAACCAGCCTGCATAAACATTACCAGGAAACCTGTAATCAGGGTCCACATGATGTTAATGGCAATTTTGTTGTGCCCGGCCTGGTCTCCTATTTCAGTCAAGGTTGGTTTTCCTGCTGTAACTGCAGTTACATCGTTTATTGTTCCTGTTTTGGTGCCTCCTGCATCCTGAGCCACTACGGGCAATGCGATAGTTATAAATAACATCAGCATTAGTGGGATAAAGATTTTGAAAAATCCTTTCCGCGAAAAGTAAAAGCTTTTACTGAAATCAGATAATCTCATTGTTAAGGTTTTTTGTGTGTATAATAATTGTTTAAGAAAAAGAGTTAAAAATGATAGGTAGCCGCTAATAATCCGGTTACTGTAGATTTTATCCCGGTGATTCCGTCACTTTTTTGGAATATATCGGCGTTACCGGCATCCAATCTCAATTCAGGAATTATGGTCAGGTTTCCAATTCTGAAATTTGGAGACAGCGTCAGGTCAAAAACATTTGCACCTGAAAGCGGAGTGCCGGCACCGACAACACTGTCCTTATTGTCAAAATATTCTCCCCTAAGGGTAATACCAAATTTGGTGGATGGATCAAGATTTAGATAAACTGCAGAGCCCCACCAAGTGCCGCTGGAAAGACCCTCAGGTTTCATGGTCTGAAAAGTGCCGTTGTAGCCAACGCTAAATTTATCGGTAACTGTTGCAGTTAATACTGCGTCAAATTGGGTTACAGAGAATCTGCTGTTATAAGAGCCCTGGTAATTAAGATAGAATTTTACCTTATCGTTGGCCGATCCGGTACTGTATTGAGCTATCAAATATTTTGCTGCTGACATCGTAGTCACGTTGTCAGTTACATTGGCTATTCCAAACATCAGCCCGCTCTTTTTACCCAGAACAATGTCTGCCCGAAGACCTGTATGGGAGAAGGGACCATAGGAGAACATATAGTCCATAGAGTAATTGCGGTTAGAGTAAGCATCAGGTACTTCGTACCCTATATGAGTTGCCCATTTTCCCATCGTTAACTTAAACTTGTCGCTGATTGCATAGCTAAAGAATGCTTGCTTTACGGCGAACAAGGTTGGGTGGTCCGGATTGGCATAGGCAAATTCTTCCGCCCGGCGGCCAAAGCCCAAATCTATAGTTGCGCTGGCTTTTCCAAACGTGTGATCTGCTCTTACGCTGGCCATTCCCAGTTCAAATGAATTATGGGAATTGGTGAAACTGGTGTAATTGTTTAAAGTGCCACCTGGTTTCGGATCATTAAAATTGAACCGGTAATAAGCATCTACTGAACCGGTAATTGTAGGTGCCGGAGAAGTAGGCGCTGGTGCTGGTGCTGGTGTTGCAGCAGGTGCTGTTGCTGCAGTTTTTGTGGTATCTGTTTGTGCCTTTGAGTAGCTTACAAAAAGAATTACCATGGTTACTAAGAAAAATTTTCTTAACATTGTTTTAGATTTAAAGATTAATAATGAAAGGGGTTTGGCTGATTAACTTTTCTCAGAAGTTATTTTTCCAACCAGACTCCTTTCCTTTTTGGTTAATAAAACCAATCTTTTTTACCAGCATCGTACTATTTAAAAGATTTTCATAAGGTTGAGAAGTTCCTGATTGAATTTTTTGATTTACTCTTTCAATCTGGAAAAGGATAAGTTTATAGGCATTCAAATCTATCGGGAGGGGAAAAAAAGCTCCTATTCTATTGATTATAGAAATAAGGAATTTGCATTTATAAGCTTTATAAATAACTTTCATTTTTCAAACATATATAATTTTTCAATTATTTCGAAAATAATTCATATATTTTTTATTATAATATGAGTTGCTATTTAACTAATTGCATTGATAGTCAAATTTATATAAAAAAATATGTTATTATTTATATATAATTGTGGATAAAAAATAGTTCGTATATTTATTTTTATAATATAAAAACGCATAAAAATCCTTTTCTCCCCTTGGATGAACTTTCAAATAATTATTTCTTAACATTAATCAGAGCCCCAAAGGTTCATTTAGAAAAAATTCTGGGGCGGTTGGCATGGGAAGGAAATGGGAGAAAGGCTTTTAAAACACCCTAACTTTTTCCTAACTTCCCCATAGGACACCCAACAAAAAATAAAGCGTTTGAGAATTTCATAAACAGTAGTTTTAATCAAAAAAATATTTAAATGTGCAATCCTCAGACTCTTTAAAAGAAATAGGTGTCCCAGTGAGGAAGACAGGAGCTAAAAAATCCTTTTTCCCTTAGAAGAACTCTCAAAAAATTATTTCTTAACATTAATCAGAGCCCCCCCCAAAGGGCCATTTACCACAAATTCTGGGTGGTGGGCATGGGAAGGAAATGGGATAAAGGCTTTTAAATCACCCTAACTTTTTCAGTATTATCAACTATTTCCCATCCGTATTTTGTACCGAGGAAATGGAATAAGGATTAGCTATTTATTGATAATGATGGCCACCAAGGAATTAACAATAAGAAAGGATACTTTGATCTATAACGATTTAACCCTAACTGTAATAACTGCTGAGCTATCAGGTACTCAAAAGTTTTCTTCATTATTTGCTATTGGTTACAAATAGATGCAATGAAAAAATCCTAGATGCAATGAAAAAAGCTGCTTAAGAATGTTTGAGAGTTCTGGGCTAATCCTTTTTTAGATTTCGTGTAAGATATTCTGATCTTTGGATTCCAGCAAAGAATGACTCATAAGGTATTCATCCACCTTCCTGGCGCATTCTCTGCCTTCACTTATAGCCCATACCACCAGGGATTGCCCTCTCCTCATATCTCCTGCAGCAAATATCTTTGGGATATTAGTATGATAATTTTTTTCGGACGCTCTCACATTGCCTCTTTCATCCAATTCAATTTCCATTTCCTTCAATAATCCTTCCTGTTGGGGGTGCACAAATCCCATTGCCAGTAATGCCAGCTCACAGGGAATTTCCGTTTCACTGCCGGGTACTTCAATAAATGTTGCAGGCTTATCATTTTCGGCAAACCTCCATTCAAGGTCCACAATTTTTAGTGCTCTCAGATTTCCATATTCATCACTCATAAATTCTTTGGTAGCAACAGACCATTGGCGTTTAGCGCCCTCTTCATGAGAACTTGTTGTTTTCAACGTCATCGGATAGGTAGGCCATGGCATAAAAGCTGTTCTATCTGATGGAGGCTTGGGTAATAATTCAAATTGGGTTACCGATCTTGCTCTATGGCGATTAGAAGTGCCTACGCAATCGCTTCCTGTATCGCCTCCGCCAATAACCACAACATGCTTATCAGTTGCAAGAATATCTTCGCCGCCTGTCTCCTTATTAGAAACTCTTTTATTTTGTTGTTTCAGAAAATTCATAGCAAAATAAATCCCTTTGGATTCTCTTCCGGGAATAGTTAAGTCTCTTGGAATTGTGGATCCACCAGCCAATACAATTGCATGATATTCCCTTAAGATATCATTTATAGATATATCCACGCCGACATTTGCATTGCACATAAAAATTACGCCTTCCTCTTCCATTATCTTAATTCTCCTTTCCACTACCCATTTTTCCAATTTAAAATCAGGTATACCATACCTTAGTAAACCACCCGGTTCATCATCTCTTTCAAAAACAGTAACGGTATGTCCCGCAGAATTAAGTTGCGCAGCAGCTGCCATCCCTGCCGGCCCAGATCCGATTATCGCAATTCTTTTTCCTGTTCTGAGATTAGGAATTTTAGGCTGTACAAAACCATTATCAAAAGCAAATTCAATGATATGCTTTTCAATTTCTTCTATCGTTATCGCAGGTTGATTGATTTCTAAAACGCAGGCGGTTTCGCATGGGGCGGGGCAAATTCGGCCGGTAAATTCAGGAAAATTATTTGTTGATGTTAGTATATCGTAAGCTTCTTTCCAACTTTTCCTGTAAACGGCATCATTGAATTCAGGTATCACATTTCCGAGGGGACAACCAATATGGCAAAAAGGAATACCGCAATCCATGCATCTTGCTGACTGTTGATTCAGTTTTTCATCCGTATATCTTTCCGCGAATTCCTTATAGTCGTTCAATCTTTCCTCAACTGATCTTTTCGCTGGTAGTTCCCTGGTGAACTCTAAAAATCCTGTAGGTTTAGCCATTAATTTTTTCTCTTTAAATTTTTCCAGTAATGATGATCTGAATTTCTACTATCCCATTGCATGGGGAATGGAGGATTGGTACTTATTTTTTTCTGACCTGCCATCATTTCACATCAACAGGCATTCTTTTTTCCGTTAATATTTTTTTATAATCTTTAGGGAATACTTTTACGAAATTTTTCAATTGATTTTCAAAATCATTTAGAATGAATTTTGCAACGGTGCTGTTTGTATATTGATAATGTTTGCTTATCATTTCCTGCAATAATTGTTCATCTTCCCTTTCAAGGCTATCCAAATCAACCATCTCCTGGTTGCACATCGTATCAAAATTATGCTGCACATCATAAACGTAAGCTATGCCGCCACTCATACCCGCTGCAAAATTCCTTCCTGTTTCTCCTAAAATAACCACGTTGCCTCCTGTCATGTATTCGCAACCGTGATCTCCTACACCTTCTGCTACAACATTGGCTCCTGAATTGCGAACGCAAAATCTTTCTCCTGCTTTCCCCCGGATGTATGCCTCGCCTGAGGTGGCACCATAAAACGCAACATTCCCTATAATAATATTTTCTTCCGGTATAAACCCAGAATTAATGGAAGGATAAATAATCAGCTTTGCACCGCTTAAACCTTTGCCGAAATAATCGTTGGCATCTCCCTCCAGTTCAAGAGTAACTCCTTTGGTATTGAAAGCGCCAAAACTCTGTCCGGCTGTGCCTGTGAATTTAAAATGGATTGTATCATCGGGCAGTCCAATGGCGCCAAACTTTTTTGTAATTTCATTTGAAAGGATTGTTCCTGTAGTTCTGTCTGTATTTTGAATCCGGAAAGCTTGTGTTATTCTTTCGCTGTTTTCGAGGGCTTTCCCTGCGGCGGATAATAATTTCCAATCCAGTACATCTGCAAGTCCATGATCCTGCTCCTCTGATTTAAACAAGCCAGTAAATTTTGATGCCGGTTCCTTGTATAATATCGGCGACAAATCAAGGTTACGATATTTTGGATTGGAAATATTTCCCCTTTTTTCAAGATATTCAACCTGCCCGACCATTTCATTAATTGTCCTGAATCCCAGTTCAGCCATGATCTCTCTTAATTCCTGGGTCAAAAATTTAAAGAGATTTACTACATGATTTGCATCTCCGTTAAAACGCTTTCTTAGTTCCGGATTTTGTGTAGCAACGCCAACAGGGCATGTATTCAAATGACACTTCCTCATCATAATACAACCTTCCACAACCAGCGCTGCTGTAGCTACTCCCCATTCTTCTGCTCCAAGCAATGTAGCTATGGCAATATCGCGTCCCGTTTTCAACTGACCATCCGTTTGAACTATTACCCTGCTGCGCAATTTATTTTTGACTAAAGTTTGGTGCGTTTCTGCAAGCCCAAGTTCCCATGGCAAGCCTGCATGCTTAATAGAACTGATAGGCGAAGCTCCTGTTCCCCCATCATGGCCCGAAATCAGGATTACGTCAGCCTTTGCTTTTGCCACGCCGGCAGCAATAGTGCCTACCCCCGCTTTGGAAACAAGTTTTACATTAATTCTTGCATTCCGGTTTGCATTTTTTAAATCAAAAATTAATTGAGCAAGATCTTCAATAGAATATATATCGTGGTGCGGCGGCGGTGATATTAAGCCAACACCGGCTGTAGAATGGCGAACTCTGCCGATCCATTCATCAACCTTGTGTCCGGGCAATTGGCCGCCTTCGCCTGGTTTTGCACCCTGGGCCATTTTAATCTGTAATTCATCTGCTTCAGTGAGGTACTGGCTGGTTACTCCAAATCTTGCTGAGGCCACCTGCTTAATGGCGCTTCTCATGGAATCCCCGTTAGCTAATTTCTTATACCTGATTTCATCTTCTCCGCCTTCGCCGGTGTTACTTTTACCTCCGAGCCTGTTCATAGCAATGGCCAGGGTGGTATGTGCTTCCCAGGATATGGAACCAAACGACATGGCGCCTGTTGCAAATCTTTTATAAATATTTTCAGCCGGTTCCACTTCATCAATGGAGATGGAAGGACGGTTAACTTTGAATTGAAAAAGACTTCTTAAGGTAGCTGCCTTCTCACCTTGGTCATTTACGAGCTTTGAATATTTTTTGAAGGTCGAATAATCATTCATTCTTGTGGAATACTGCAACAGGTGAATGGTTTGGGGATTAAATAAATGGAATTCCCCTTTTCGTTTCCATTGATAAAGGCCGCCAACCGTAAGGCGCTCAATGGGTATATTTTTCTTGCTGAAAGAAAAGAAATGCTTTATAAGGGTTTCGTTAGCAATTTCTTCTAGTCCCATACCCTGAATCCTGGAAGTGGCACCGGTAAAATATTTATCAATTACAGTTTGGTTGATTCCAATGATTTCAAAAATTTGGGCTCCCTGATAAGATTGCAGTGTAGAAATCCCCATCTTCGAAAAAACTTTGAGTAGGCCATCGCTGATAGCCTTTACATAATTCTTTTTGAGCTGGTTTGCATCAAGGTCTGTTTGCAACTTTCCCGAAAGTTTCATATCGCGGATAGTAGATAATGCGAGGTAGGGATTGATTGCAGTGGCGCCAAAACCGACGAGGCATGCAAAATGATGAACTTCCCATACGTCGCCTGCTTCCACAATTAAACCAACCTGTCCCCGTAATCCTTTCCTGATCAAATGATGGTGAACGGCAGATATGGCCAGCAGTGAAGGAATCGCAGCATGTTCTGAATCTATTGCCCTGTCTGATAAAATCAATACTTCAAAACCATCCATTACAGCATCAACGGCATAACGGCAAATTCGTTCAATTCCTCTTTGCAGGGATCCGGGTTTGCCATCTGCCATAAAATACGTTTGCAAAGTCTTTGCCTGGAAAATACCTGTATCAATGCTTCTTATCTTCTCTAAATCATGATTCGATAGCACTGGTTGTTTTAATGCAACACAATGGCATGATAAAGGATCTTCTTCCAAAAGGTTTCCATTATTACCAACAAAATTTGCGAGAGACATTACCAGCCTTTCCCGTATAGGATCAATCGGCGGATTGGTTACCTGTGCAAAAAGTTGTTTAAAATAACTGCTTAAATGTTGTGGTTCGTTGCTTAATACTGCCAACGGCACATCACTTCCCATGGAACCCGTTGGCTCTTTGCCGGTAAGGGCCATAGGTGTAATCAATACTTCGAGGTCTTCCGTAGTGTAACCGAAAGCCTTCTGATATTTAAATACCTGCTGCGGTTCGAGATGCGTAAACATAACCCTGGGCTCAGGAAGTTCTTCTAATCTAATCTTATATTTATTAAGCCATTCGCCGTAAGGTTTTTGTGTACAGATTTTTTGTTTGATTTCTTCATCGCTTATTATCCTGCCTTGTTCAAGGTCAACAACAAACATCTTTCCAGGTTGCAATCTTCCTTTTTCAATAATAAGTTTTGGATCTACAGGCAGCACCCCTGTTTCGGAGGCCATTATTACCCTGTCATCTGAAGTGACGCAATACCTCGATGGCCGAAGTCCATTCCTGTCCAGTGTTGCGCCAATTAGTTTTCCATCTGTAAATGAAATGGAAGCAGGACCATCCCACGGTTCCATGAAGCATGCATGAAATTCATAAAATGCTCTTTTTGCCGGATCCATTTGTTCATTTCCATCCCACGCCTCAGGAATCAACATCATCATAACATGAGGAAGGGAACGTCCGCACAATGTCAGCAATTCGATCATATTATCAAGGCAGGCAGAATCAGATTGTCCTTTATCCACTACCGGTAGCAGCATTTCCATTTCTTCTTTGGTGAAATATTGGGAAACAAAACTCATTTCACTGGTTCGCAGCCAATTTAGATTACCCTGTAATGTATTGATTTCGCCATTATGCGCGATATACCGAAAGGGTTGTGCTAATTTCCAGGAAGGAAATGTATTGGTAGCAAAGCGGGAATGGATTAATCCAAACGCGGATACAATTTTTTTGTTCTTCAGATCAGGAAAATAATGGCGAAGCTGCAGGCTGGTTAGCTGTCCCTTATAAATAATTGTTTTATAGGAGAGGGAAGCAACATAAAAACCAATAGCATCTTTTCTAACTGTATTATTGATCGTTTGTGTTGCGTAATTTCTCAATACAAATAGCTTCCTTTCAAACTCTTCAGGTTTGTAGATATGATCCGGGCAAGCTACAAAAACCTGTTCCATTTCGGGCTCAACTGAAAGGGCAGAAAGACCGATATCGTCGGTAATAACTGGTACTTTTCGGTAACCCATAATTTCCAGTCCTAGCGTTTCCGCTGAACGGTTGAAAATATCCCTGCATTCCTCCCGAAGCCTGATATCTTTTGGGAAGAATAATACACCAACTCCATACTTACCGTAAGGGGGTAAATGAATTCCCAGTCTGAGGCATTCGTCAAAGAAGAATTCATGAGGGATCTGAATTAGAATTCCTGCACCATCACCCGTGTTATTTTCACAACCACAGGCACCCCTATGCTCCATATTCTCTAATATAGTGAGCGCATCTGATACGATCTGGTGGCTCTTGTGGCTTTTGATATTCGCTACAAAACCAATTCCGCAGGAATCATGTTCAAAATCCGGATTATATAAACCTCTATTGGTCATATTCTAATTAAATATTCGAAAAAAAATTAAAAAGCAGTCCTCTTTTTGGATGACAGGCTAATTTGTCTGATATCTGAAGCAATAGTAAATCTTATTTTTCAATAGGAAATCGGAAAAGGTACCTTTCCGAAATTATTCTTAATCAATTGGCATAGGAAAACAAAAAGTAATCCATTTTACAGTGGGCAAATTAAGTTATTTTCCCTGAAAAGCAGACTGGGATTAGAATTCATGCTAATCAATTTACAATGCCCAAAAAATCGCTCAATTTCCTGCAAGAGAAAGGAACTCTTTACCGTTTACCTCAAGATTTATGGTGCGTAATATCCAAAGATTTATAAAACTAACTTTTTGGTTCTACTTAATAATTAATTGATAAGCAAAGAAGTCATTGTTAATGAACCAGCCATCAATTTATCATTAAAAATATGCCCCTCTTCATTTTCGGCTTGTAAACCTAATGAATATAAAAGTGGATAATAATGATCCGGTGTGGGGACAGCTAATTTTGCGGCAAGTCCAAATTTTTCATAATGAATTAAGGCATCATGGTTATGATTGATGATATTTTCTTTAAAGGTTTCATTCATTTCTACAGCCCAATCAAATCCAAAATTCTCATCAATTTTATCAAATGCGATCATCCTAAGATTATGAACCATATTACCACTACCCATTATCAACACACCTTTTCTTCGCAATGAAGAAAGGTCCTTGGCCAGTTCATAATGATATGCTGCTCCCTTCGTATAATCAATGCTAAGTTGTAAAACAGGAATGTTTGCTTCGGGATACATATTTCTTATCACTGTCCATGCTCCATGATCAAGTCCCCAGTCATGGTCCAGTTCTACCTTGGTTGATTGAATAATGGAAGCAGTTTCTCTTGCCAGTTTCGGGTTTCCCGGAGCGGGGTACTGCACTTCATACAACTCTTTCGGAAAACCGCCAAAATCGTGGATGGTTTCAGGAAAGTTCATGGCAGTAATCTTAGTGCCTTTACTCAGCCAATGCGCCGATATAACCAGGATAGCTTTTGGAACAGGAATTTCTTGCCCCAGTTTTGACCAACTTTCACTAAACTCATTATGTTGAATTCCATTCATAGGTGAACCATGACCAATAAATAAAACAGGCATCATTTGATCCTGTTTCTTAAGATTGGCTGTAAATCCTTTAAAGTCTGATAATGTCTTCATTGTTTTCTAATCTTTAAAAAACTTCGATAATGGAATACAAAACCGAAGATCAGTTATACCTAGTTATTGCAGCATCAATACTCGCTTTTCCACCACCCGCAATTAACGGCATAATCACGAGGCCAAATAATAAAATAAAATATTCGTAGCCTTCGCCATGATTAGGCTGCATTCCCCAGTTCATAAAAAAACCATTGCCGATATGAACTGCAAATAGCACTCCCAGAAAACTTGCCATTGTTGCAAAAGCCGCAATACGGGTGAGGAAACCAAATATCAACAAAAGTGAGCCAAAAAATTCTATTAAAATTACGAGCAAAGCTATGATCCAGGGAAGATGAATTTGGCCGGTTAAAAATCCCATGGTTCCGTTGTAACCGTAGCCACCAAACCAGCCCAACAATTTCTGGGCGCCATGAGGAAATACGGTGATACCCAATGCCAGCCTTGCCACTAATACCATCCAGTTATTTGAATTTGTCATTAATAATTGTTTCATTTCTCGATTTTATATTGATTTAATTTTTATCTAACAATACCTTTTCTGTTATAAAAAGATTTTCCTTTTCTCTTCTCACTTTTGGAAGATTCACCAGCCAATTTTTTTCTTTTTCACGATAACCAAGTGGGAGTAGCGTCAGGCTGCGAAGGCCCTTGTCTTTCAAATTTAATAGTTCATCCAAAGCAACATTATTGAATCCTTCCATGGGTGTAGCATCCACTCTTTCTTCAGCGGCTGCAGCTATCCCGGTTGCAAAAGCTATATAAGCTTGACGTGCTGCCAATTCAAAATTCTCTTCGTCGGAGCGTTTAGAAATGTTCAAAAGTTTACTTTTTAAACCATCAAGTGATTCCAATGAGACTTTTCTTTTTTCTGCATTAAGGCTTATATAATCTTCCACACGTTCAGTTGTTATTTTATCCCACGCTGCAAATACCAACAAATGTGAAGAATCAACAATTTGGAGCTGGTTATTCGCAACAGGTAATATTTGATTCTTCAATTCCGGATCGGCAATAACTATCACACTATACGATTGCAAGCCAATGGATGACGGAGCGATCCTTATAGCTTCCATTATTTTCTCCACTTTATCTTCGGGTACTCTTTTACCGTTCATTTTTTTTGAGGCATAACGCCATTCAAGTGCATTTAATAATTCCATTTTCTAAAATTTTTATAATGCAAAGCTAAGTCGGGCTGATGCATTCATCTATTGAGATAAAATAAGAAATACCATTGATATGGATCAATAAAAGGAGTGCATTTTGTTCAAATCATCTTTATAATGGAATGGATTCGCACCTACTAAAATTTTTTGGAAATCATTCAAAGCAAATTCAACAAAAAATATTCTTTTTCAATTAGCTATTCAAATCGATGCCTGTCAACACTTTAACATGATTTCTTATTTATATTATTTCAATTTTCCTAATAGCGATAAGGAAAAAACCGGGGTGTATAAAAATATTTTCAAATTTTAAAATTCTATACCCTACTTTTGAGGTAGACTATTAGAATTATTAAAATATGAAATACTTATCTTTTCTATTACAGATGTGTATGCCAAACTACTCGATTAGTTGTTGTTACTGTTTAATAATTCGATGAAACAACAACCAATATTTTCAAATATTCCTTTTTTCATAAAAACACAAAACAACCGTAGTATTAAATGTCTCAAAAGCTAGAACATCATATATCATCACTGGCACAAACAGCAAATGATTTGGGCATTGATGAATTCCTGTTGGCCCTAACCGGGCAATTTCCGGGTGCAGTTACCTTTTCAACCAGCTTTAGCTATGAAGACCAGGTTATTACACACAAGATTTTAAGAAATAATCTCCCGATAAAAATTTTCACACTTGATACCGGAAGGCTTTTTCCTGAAACTTATGCCGTGTGGAGGTCTACCAATGAAAGGTATAACACGCATATAAAGGCACATTACCCTGATGCTTTTTCCTTAGAAAATTTTGTTGCAGAAAAAGGTCCTAACTCATTTTATGAATCCGTTGAAAACAGGAAAGAGTGCTGTTATATAAGAAAAGTAGCTCCTCTTAAAAGAGCATTGCAAAATAATTCAATCTGGATCACCGGTCTTCGGGCAGCGCATTCATCTGAAAGAAAGAATATGCCACAGGTGGAATGGGACGAAAGCAATCAAATAATAAAATATCACCCGATTCTTCACTGGACCACCGAAGAGGTAAAACAATATATCAATAAGCATGATATCCCTTATAATATTTTGCACGATAAAGGTTTTGTAAGTATTGGCTGTGCACCATGTACAAGAGCCATAAAGCCAGGAGAAGATTTTAGGGCAGGCAGGTGGTGGTGGGAAGACAGTAATAAAAAAGAATGCGGCTTACACGTACACGAAGAGCCTGCATTACAGAAATAAAAATTAAAAGATGGGTACTTATCATTTAGATTATTTGGAACTGCTCGAATCAGAAGCTATTCACATCATGCGTGAGGTAGCCGGGCAGTTTGAACGGCCTGCCTTATTATTTTCAGGCGGTAAAGATTCAATAACATTAGTTCACCTCGCTTTGAAGGCTTTCCGTCCGGGCAAATTTCCTTTCCCATTAGTTCATATTGATACGGGCCATAATTTTCCGGAAGCATTGGATTTCAGGGATAAACTGGTTGCTTCTATTGATGAAAAATTAATTGTGAGAAAAGTAGAAGATACTATAATAGAAAAAAATCTTACCGAACAAAAAGGAAAATTTGCCAGCAGAAATGCGCTGCAAACCTATACCCTGCTCGATATAATAGAAGAATTCAAATTTGATGCACTAATTGGTGGCGCAAGAAGAGATGAAGAAAAAGCAAGAGCTAAAGAAAGAATTTTTTCAGTAAGAGACGAATTTGGCCAATGGGATCCCAAATTGCAAAGGCCGGAATTATGGAATATTTACAATGGTAAAATACATAAAGGTGAAAACGTTCGTGCTTTCCCTATTAGCAACTGGACCGAACTGGACATTTGGAATTATATTAAAAGAGAACAGATTGAATTACCCTCCATTTATTTTTCTCATGAAAGGGAAGTACTGGAATACGAGGGCCAGTTGGTGTCAATATCAGCATTTATTAAAGCAGATGAAAACGATGTAGTAACAAAGAAAAATGTTCGCTATCGCACTGTTGGCGATATGACCTGTACGGCTGCTGTAGAATCTAATGCTACAAGCATTGATGATATCATTAGAGAAATAATTGCTACCAAAACCAGTGAACGTGGTGAAACCAGGATAGACGATAAAGTTTCTGAAGCAGCCATGGAAGACAGAAAAAAAACAGGATACTTTTAATTGCCAATACTGATCATTTACAAATAAAAATAATACACGTGGATATCTTAAGATTTATAACTGCCGGAAGTGTTGATGACGGGAAAAGCACTTTAATAGGAAGGCTACTATTTGACAGTAAGTCCATTCTTATTGACCAACTGGCTGCCATAGAAAAACAAAGTAAAAATAAAAATGCAGGAGAAATTGATTTGGCGTTACTAACGGATGGCCTACGTGCCGAACGTGAACAAGGGATTACCATCGATGTAGCTTATAAATATTTTTCAACTCCTAAGCGCAAATTTATTATTGCTGATGCCCCCGGCCATATTCAATACACCCGCAACATGGTTACAGGAGCATCCAATTCTGAATTGGCCATAATACTTGTAGATGCAAGGCATGGGGTTGTAGAACAAACACGGCGTCATTCAGTAATCGCCTCATTATTACATATTCCTCACATTGTAGTGGCTATAAATAAAATGGACCTTGTACATTATTCACAGGATGTCTACCATAATACCGTTATAGATTACCAGCAAGTAGCAGCGTCTTTAGGCTTGCAGGATGTAAAATATATTCCTATCAGCGCATTGAACGGCGATAATATTGTAGATACATCAGAAAACTTATCATGGTATGAAGGGGAATCCTTATTGCAATATTTGGAAAACATACAATTAGATTCGGATGTAAATCTAACTGATGCAAGGTTTTCAGTCCAATATGTCATTCGGCCTCAATCAGAAGAATTACATGATTACAGGGGATATGCAGGAAAAGTAATCAGTGGCTTATACCGGAAAGGGGATAAGGTTACCATTCTTCCATCCGGAGTAGAAACTTCAATCAGCGCTATTGAAATTGGAGGCAACGCAGTTGAAGAAGCTTATGCTTTACAAAGTATAGTCCTGCACCTGGAGGATGATGTGGACATAAGCCGCGGTAACATGATTGTACCGGTTAATAACCAACCAAAAAATGAACAGGAATTTGAAGCAATGATTTGCTGGATGGATAACAAACCTCTAAAGCCCGGCAATAAATATTTGCTTCAAATGAATAGCCGACTTGTAAGATGTGTGGTGAAAGAAATCGAATATAAACTCGATGTAAATACTCTACAAAAAAATGAGTATCCTGAAAAGGCTGTATTGAATGATATTATAAAAGCCACTATTAAAACTGCATCACCGGTTGCTTTTGATTCCTACAAAACATTAAGGCAAAATGGCGGTGCCATATTGATAGATGAAACAAGCTGTGTAACGGTGGGGGCATGTATGATTCAATAATTGAATCAAAATTTTTTTACCAGCTTACCCAACAAATTGAGTAGACTTAAATGATACCAAATTTAACAATAACAGGAAAATTAATTCTGGCAGGTGCCGGGCCGGGGGATCCGGAATTAATTACAATAAAAACCGCAGGCTATCTTGGCAATGCAGATGTGGTATTAACCGACAGGCTGGTAAGTAATGAAATTCTACGCCGCTATGTTAATAAAGATGCAGAAATAATCCATGTGGGCAAGCAATGCCGCCGTGGTATTTCCACTTCCCAGCAAACAATTAATGACCTGATCGTACATCATTGCCTGTTAGGAAAGTTGGTGGTAAGGTTAAAAGGTGGAGACGTTTCCATTTTCTCCAATATTCTGGATGAATTAGAAACAGCTGTTTCTAACCATATCCCCTATGAAATTATCCCTGGAGTTACCGCTGCTTTAGGTGGAGCAGCTTATGCCGGTATTCCATTAACAGCAAGAGGTTATGCTACGTCAGTTAGGTTTCTTACCAACTATAAATCAGATATTGTTTCAGATAATTATTGGAAAGAATTGGCAAACACCGAGGATACTTTGGTTTTGTATATGTCTTCAGAAACGTTAGACAATGTAGTTGAAAAACTAACTTTTCATCATATTCATGAAGATAAATTATTAGCTGTAATAGAACAGGCAACTACACCAATGCAAAATGTTCATGTAACAAATTTGTATGAGTACCGCAAAAGTTTAATAGACAAATCCTTTATTTCTCCTTCCCTTGTAATTATTGGAAAAGTTGTCAGTCTTCATAAGCAATTTGCCTGGTTAGAAAACTGCAATACCAATCAATATTACTTTAAACCAATGTCCACAACTTTATTTGAACTTAATCGCCCTGAAAACTAATTTGCGAATGTTAGCTGAAAATAAAATTAAAATTTTACAGGATCTGATTGATGAAGCCAGCAATGAAGAATTGGCCTGGATAAATGGTTATCTAAACGGAATAGTTTCCATAAAAGAACCGAAAGAAAAAACTGTTTTAAAAAGTGCCAAAAATAAGATAACCATTGCATATGGTACTGAAACAGGAAACTCAAAAATACTGGCAACCGATTTTGCAGCCAAAGCAAGAAAAAAAGGTATTCTTGCTAAAGTGCAGAGCCTGGATCAATATCGTTTAACAGATTTAGAAAAAGAAGAATATTTTTTAACTGTAATAAGTACTCATGGAGATGGAGAGCCGCCTGCAGCAGCAAAAAAATTCTATGACCATGTCCATAATAACGGATTTAAACTTAATAACTTAAGATACGGGGTTCTAGCTCTTGGAGATTCATCTTATCCGCTATTTTGCCAGGCAGGAGAAGATGTTGATAAACAGTTGAATAAGTTGGGCGCTCAACGCTTTGCCCCTTTACGAAAGTGCGATGTGGATTATTATGCAGAAGCCGATGAATGGTTTGATGAAATTTGCACAGCCTTAAACAAAGATGTGCGTGTTCCTGCCATCACATCTCCACAAAAAAAATCAACGCAAAGCGCAGACAGAAAAATATACAATGGCAAATTACTCACGCATATCAATTTAAATGACAGAGGAAGCAATAAAAAAACTTATCATATAGAAATAGAAGCAGAAGAAGTTTCATATTTACCTGGGGACTCAATTGGTATTATTCCAGAAAATAAACTTTCAATTGTAAATGAAATAGTATCATTAACAGGTACAGATGCAAGTACTTTCATGGATTATAGAGATGAACTAGTGTCCTTGTATGATTTATTAATTAAAAAATTAAATATAAGTTACCTCCCTGAGCGTGTAGTAAAACGGTACGCTTCGGTAATTGAAAAAGAATTTCCTATCCAAAGGATGGATTTAATCGGTCTTTTACAATTATACCCGGTAAGAGACTCCTGGCAGTTTAAAGAAATAGTTAAAATACTGGAGCCAATTGCACCGAGGTTATATTCCATCGCTTCTTCTCCTTTGGCCCACCCAGGTGAAATACATATTACAGTAGCGAAAAGCTCATTTGAGGTAAATCGCAAAAAGAGATATGGGTTAGCATCAGGTTTCCTATCCGGCTATAAACCCGGCGAAACATTACAATTTTATATTCACCCCAACAACCGTTTTCGCTTGCCCGAAGCTGATGTACATATAATTATGATCGGACCCGGTACCGGAATTGCACCATTCAGGTCATTCATAGCAGAAAGAGAAGCCACAGGCGCTGCAGGAAAAAACTGGTTATTTTTTGGTGAGCAACATTTTGTATCAGATTTTTTATACCAGAGTGAAATTCAGAATTGGTTTGAAACAGGATCACTTACCAAAGTCAGCACAGCATTTTCAAGAGATCAACAGGAAAAAATATATGTGCAACATAAAATGATGCAACAGGGTAATGAATTATTTGAATGGTTACAAGGCGGAGCTTGTGTATATGTTTGTGGAAATAAGGATCCGATGAGTATTGATGTTGAAAATATCTTGTTAACTATTGTTGAACAATTCGGCGAGAGATCAAAAGAAGATGCTGTAAAATATTTAGACAGCTTAAAAGAAGACGGACGATATATAACAGATGTTTATTAAAAAAAAGCAACTAATGGCTGAACAATTATCACCGATAGAAAAAATAAAAACTGAGAGCGATGGCCTGAGAGGTACTATCATTGAGAGCCTCCGGGATGAACTTACCGGGGCCATTCGTGAGGATGACCAATCGCTAATAAAATTCCATGGTATGTACCAGCAGGACGACCGTGACCGCCGTGAAGAAAGAGCAGAAAAAAAACTGGAGCGATTATTTTCCTTTATGATCAGGCTGCGTTTGCCGGGTGGCTTTCTTTCACCCGATCAGTGGATTGCAATTAATGATGTGGCAGGGAAAAATTCTACCGGGGTTATAAAAATTACTACACGCCAGACTATTCAGCTACATGGAATATTAAAGTCAAAGATAAAACCAACTATACTGGAATTTAATACGGCTCAATTAGATTCTATTGCTACCTGCGGCGACATCAACCGCAATGTAATGTGCAGTGCCCATCCCAAGCAGTCTGCTATACACGAAGAAATATTTGGGTATGCAGATAAAATCAGTGAATTACTGAAGCCAAAAACAAGAGCTTATTATGAGATATGGCTGGATGAAGAAAAAATACTAGAAAAAAAAACCGAAGAAGATTCTTTATACCAGGACAGATATTTGCCAAGAAAATTTAAAATAGCTATAGCCATTCCTCCTAATAATGATATAGATGTTTTCACCAACGATATTGGGTTAATAGCCATAATAGAAAATAATAAACTACAGGGATTTAATATTGCTATCGGTGGCGGACTCTCTACCACTCATGGTAACCCAAAGACATATGCAAGGCTGGGGACTATAATAGGGTTTACGGAAACTGAAGAAAAAACACTAAAGACAATTTATGAGATTTTAACGGTTCAGCGTGATTTTGGTAACCGCAGTGACCGTAAAGTTGCACGGCTCAAATATACAGTTGACAAGTTGGGCGTTGAGAAATTCAAGGAAGAATTAGAAAAGAGAACTGGTTTTACATTAGAAAAAGAAAGGCCCTATACATTTACAGATCGCAGCGATTACTATGGCTGGCATAAAAATGAAGAGGGTAAATGGTACTATACTTTGTTTATAGAAAACGGAAGAATATTAGACAGTGAAAAAGTAGGAATGAAGTCTGCTTTGCTTGAAGTTGCAAAAACCGTTAAAGCTAATTTCAGGTTTACAGGAAATCAAAATGTAATAATAAGTGATGTTGCAGAGGAGGATAAAAAAATTATAAATAACAAATTGGTTAGGTACAATTTGATAAACCATACCGACTCTGCATCTTCTATCCGCAAAAATGCAATGGCTTGTGTTTCTTTTCCTACATGCCCGTTGGCGCTAGCTGAAGCGCAACGTTATATGCCTACCCTCTTAACAAAAATTGAAGCGCTGTTAGAGAAAAATAATTTAAGCAATGAAGATATTATCATAAGGATGACAGGTTGCCCAAATGGTTGTGCCAGATCGTATAATGCTGAAATTGGTTTTGTAGGAACAGCTTTAGGAAGGTATAATCTTCACCTGGGAGGAGATCGTGAAGGCCTTCGTTTGAATAAGATTTATAAAGAAGGTTTAGATGAACCAGCTATACTTATTGAATTGGATGGATTATTCTTTTCTTTCAAAAAGGAAAGAAGAGAAAATGAAAGGTTTGGCGATTACTCATTCAGAAAACTATTTTAAGTGATCGAAGAAAAAGAATATATCATAACCGAAACGGGGAATAAATTATTTCCCGTCTTTTTAAAAATGGAAACCCTTAAGCTACTTATAATAGGCGGAGGTAAAGTTGCTTTGGAAAAACTGTTAGCTGTTATTCAAAATTCTCCTGCAACTTCTATACACCTGGTTGGGAAAACGGTTGATAATTCTATTTACGAAGCTGCAAATAATATAGCTAATATTGTGATTGAGGAAAGGGACTATACGGTGAAGGACATTGAAGATGCAGACATAATTATAGCTGCGGTAAACGATATATCAACCAGTGAACAAATCAGGACAGAGGCTCACAAGAAAAGTAAATTAGTAAACGTTGCTGATAAACCTGCATTATGCGATTTCTATTTAAGTTCAATAGTAAAAAAGGGAAATTTAAAAATTGCTATCTCCACTAACGGTAAATCTCCCACAATTGCCAAAAGGTTAAAGGAACAAATAAATGAAATGATACCTGGTGAAATAGAAAAGGTTTTAGAAAATATGCAGGTGATCAGGCAGCGACTAAATGGCGATTTTGCACAAAAAGTCAAAAATCTGGATGAAATAACCAGTGTATTAGCTGCCAAACAAATAACCCTTCCTGCAGAGAGTAAAACCGCAACAAGGAAATGGCAAAAAATAGTTGGAGGTTGCCTGCTGGCTTTTTTCTTTATGATATTGGGGCATGGTATATTGTCCTATGTGCCTATGCATAAATTAGTGGATGGAATAAAAACAATCCCTCAATACGTTGATACAAAACCATTTTTAATCATGTTCCTCACAGGGTTCATTGCACAAATGGTGGATGGCTCATTAGGTATGGGGTACGGTACCATCTCCACAACTTTTTTATTGGCAAATGGCGTAAATCCTGCTATAGTTAGCAGCAGGGTGCATTCTGCGAGAGTTTTTTCGAGCGGGGTTTCAGGCTATAGTCATCACCGTTTTGGCAATATCAATAAGAAATTATTCAGATCGCTTGTAGTACCTGGAATTATTGGAGCCGTTATTGGGGCTACACTCGCTTATTTCGCTCAGCAATATGCAGCATTAATTAAAATCCCTCTTTCTTTGTACACCATGTACCTTGGCTATTTTATTCTTAGAAAAGCTTTTAACAAAAATAAGAAAACGGGTAAGGTAAAAAGGGCCGGATGGCTGGCAACTGTAGGTGGTTTCATGGACTCCTTTGCCGGTGGCGGTTGGGGCACATTGGTAACTAGTACTTTAATTTCAAAAAGAAAAAGTGCCCGTTATGTCATAGGTTCTGTTTGCCTGGCAGAATTTTTTGTTGTCCTTTTCAGTTCAATAACTTTTTTCATTTTATTAAAAAGTCTTCCACTAGTAGAAATTGCAGGATTAATATTTGGAGGATTATTGGCAGCACCTCTTGCTGCTAAATTGGTTGGTAGAGTTCCGGTAAAAAAAATGTTCATTGCTATTGGAGTTTTAGTGATGCTTACCAGTTTTATGACTTTCTGGAGAGTGATTGCAGTTTTGATACATTGAAATTAGCTCACGAAAGCCTGGTTTTATTGATATTCCTGTTAATTCAAAAGCATTTTCTTTTCAATTATCCAACGAGTTTCTATAAATTCGGCCAGTCTTAAATTCTAATAACAGAAATCACGTAATTTATGCTTGTATCGATAAAAAATATCTTTTATATCATTTGCTTAAGTTTAATAACCAATTTTAGAACAGAAACATGCAGCGCCCAAAAGAGTAATCAGAATGATTCTGGTTCAGAAAATATACCTGGGAGGAAATGGTGGAAGGAAGCCATCGTTTATCAAATATATCCAAGGAGCTTTAAAGACTATGATGGCGACGGTATCGGGGATCTAAAGGGTATCATTTCCAAACTCGACTATTTAAAAAGTCTTGGCATCAATGTAATCTGGCTAAACCCTATTTACAGTTCTCCCAATGATGATAACGGGTATGATGTGAGTGATTACCGAAACATTATGAAGGATTTCGGGACTATGGCAGATTTTGACACGCTTCTCAAAGGCCTCCATGAAAGAGGTATTAAACTGGTGATGGACCTGGTAGTAAATCATAGTAGCGATGAACATGAATGGTTTAAGCAAAGTCGCAGCTCCAGAACCAATCCCTATCGTGAATACTATCATTGGTGGGATGCAGATAATGGTAAACCTCCTTACCGGTATAGTTTATTCGATATTAACCATGATCCCTGGATGTATGACTCGCTCACCAATTCATATTACCTCCATTATTTTTCCCGTAAACAGCCGGATATGAACTGGGAGAATCCAAAACTAAGGAATGAGGTGTACGATATAATGAAGTTTTGGGCAGATAAAGGTATTGATGGCTTCCGAATGGATGCTTTTCAATTTGTAGCAAAAGACACTACATGGCCTGCTTTTCCGAATGGCTTTGAAAAAAATTTCTCCCAATATTATGCCATGCAGGGGAATCTTCATGGGTATTTGCAGGAAATGTATTACAGAGTACTAAGTAAATATGATATAATGAGTGTGGCTGAGGGAGCGGGTAATTCTTTTTCAGATGCGCATAACCTTGTGGATTCCAATCGTCATGAATTAAATATGGCTTATGCTTTTGAGGGAGTTGATATTGCAAAACCTGAAGGGTATGGCCTTTTGCATTTCAAGGAAGTATTTACCCGCTGGGACAGCGCATTTGCTAATAAAGGTTGGTTATCTATATTCCTTGCAAATCACGACCAGGCAAGATTGGTAAGCCGCTTTGGGAATGACACCCCTCCATTCCGGGCATTATCCTCCAAAATGCTGTCAACATTTTTATTAACGATGAGGGGTACACCTTATTACTATAATGGAGATGAATTGGGAATGACCAATGCGGGATTTACAAAAATTTCAGATTACCGTGATATGCCTACGCTGAATGAATATAATCATTTAATAGCCAACGGTGGAAACCTGGATCAATTTATGAAACGAATCCGGTTTACGTGCAGGGACAACAGCCGCACACCTTTCCAATGGAATAGTACTGCAAATGGAGGTTTTACAACTGGCACACCATGGATCAAAGTGAACCCCAATTATAAAACCGTAAATGAAGACATGGAAAATAAAGATTCAAATTCAATATTAAATTATTTTAGAAAGCTGGTTCAATTGAGGAAAGACAACCTCACATTGGTATACGGAAAATATACTTTACTTGATAAAAATAACCCTGACGTGTATATTTATACGAGAGAAATGAATGGGGAAATATTTCTCGTTCTATTGAATTTTAAAAGTATACCAGCAACTTTTCACACAGGATTAAACATAAGTCAGGCAAAATTGCTATTGGATAATTATATTAATCCATCCAAAGGGAGTACATTGAAGCCTTATGAAGCGGCGGTGTACATATTAAGGTGATTTCATAATTTTATAGGTGAGTTGCTCTTCATGCAGCGCTCCACAACTAATGGAATAAGGTATTATTACCAGGCGCCGAAGTAAGTTTTCTAAAAATATCAATTCAAAGCGGCATTTTTACCTATGAACTCCAGATGAATCTCTTCAATTTTCTGAATAGTAGGAGCAGAATTTAGGTCAGCGATTTAGCCCTATCTCCGTGTATTTATACTTCATTTTTCAATCCGATCAAATTAATCCGCATTATTTCTATTATCCGGTACAATTATTCTAGGGATTTTAAGTTATTAAGCTATTCGCTTGCGTGAAAAATGTTCTTCAATGTCCGGCCCTATGTCACCAATTCTTTTATATTTTATTTTATTCACATCCGCCGTAATTATTTTAGGCATCCTGACCTTATGTTATAAAAATGATAGAAAGAAAAGGGAAAACTTATTTGTACGGCTGAGCAGGGAAGGGTCTGCAAATAATCTTACTTTTTGTTGTCAGGAAGTGCTTCAAAATAAAGTATTGGGCTTTGATGGAATAAACAGGAAAATAATGATCCTGGAAAAAGTAAGGCATCAATATAGTTGCGATTTAATATCACTTGACGAAGTTCAAAAATGTGCTGTAAAAATCTCCACCGGTTTTTCAAATCCCGGCATACCAGATTATTCTGAATTTGGGAATAAACTTCAATCGATCGAGCTTCAGTTTGAATTTAAGAGCCCGGCTCCGGCCACTTCAATTATCTTCTATAATAGCTCCGTTAATTCAAGGAGGGAACAGGCCATACTGAGAGCAAAAGCAGAATATTGGAAAACAATGTTTTCGAAGATCCTCGTTAAGAAAGTTGCGGTTAGTGAAGGTTTTTCAGCGTACAATCTTCATCAGTAATAATGGATTACTGTTATCCCTATATTTATTTTTATTTTCGGAGTAAATCATTTCTTCTTTAAATTGTAATAATTAATAGCCAGGATGCTCAAAAAAGGAATATTATCTCCCTTTAATTATTTCCTTCCGGTCTAATCCTCTTGCAAAAATCCATGCTACACTTATGCCAATAATAGCTACTCCAGATAATGATGCATCGCCTCCAAATTGAATTAATAGTCCGCTGAAAAAACTACCTGCAACAGTGGCGATACCAGCAGTCGCGTTAAATAAACCCATGGCCGTTCCTTCGCCAGACGGAGAAAGTCTTGCCGTTAAATCAGTAGCTGAAATACTAATTAAGGGCCATGCTATCACAATGCATACAAAGCCTGCCAATGCAAAATAAATTTTGGGTATCGGGAGAAAGAAAATAATAAAAATAATGGCAAACCCAATAAGTCTCATGATGAGGCCCCATCTGTAAACTCGTCCGGATCCATATTTGGCTGCCAGCTTTGCTCCGAATATATATAACGTAATAGATACTCCTGCCGAAACGCTATAGGCCAGGGAAGTAATTGTGGGGGGAATATTGTATGACTTTCTTAACACAACAGGAAAATAGGCAAAGAAAGCAGCGATACCAAATGATAACATAAACCAGGAAAACAAGAAGCGGCCAAAAAGGCTATTGGCCAAATTGCCTATTTTCTTTATCTCATTCCATAATGTTTGAATGGGATAATGAATGGGATTACTTTGTTTTTCCAGTTTTCCGAATGATCCCAGTAAATGAAAATCCCTCATCTTAGGATGTTTTTCCAATATGGAGGAAATGGGAAAATCCGAAGATTTAACAGCAGGTATTCCTTTTGCACCCAGCCAAATTGCCGGTAAAAGTAAGAGAGCTGACACAAAGAAGCCCATTCCAATATTTGCTACGAACAATCCCGCAAGCATTAATCCAACAACCTGCCCGGCTCCATAAAAAGTTTGCAGCCATCCAATACGTGGTTCCCATTCCTTTTGGGGATTGAACTCTACCACAAATAATGTAGCCACTGTTGAAACTGCTGCTATGGAGGCGCCTGCAGCAAACGATAAAATCATCCAAAACCACAACTTCGCAAGCAATGAAATAACCGCACATGTTGCCAGCAAGACCAAAAGCCCACCATAATAAATTCGTTTATGCAAGTGATACCTGTCAGCCAGTTTTCCTAAAATAATTGAACTGAGTGATCCCATACTAAAAGCGCCAGCCACCAAACCGACCCAGCCAAGTTGATGTGAATAATCAGCTACCATTAAAGGTAATAAGACAGGCAGCATTCCATTCGATATTATGCCTAATAAACCATAGCCAAAATACCATGGCAAAATCCATCGACGCGGTTGTTGCACAAAATCTCTAATTCTGGTAATCCGCTGTTCTAATCTTTTTTTGAAATAGGCTTCTTCGATTAAAAACATTATTGCTTGTGTTTATTCAATTAATTGAAACCTGCGTTATAACCTAATCAATTTGATTATGGTTAGATTGTAATTTATGTAGATAACCTGATTGGTAAGTTGTTTTCTTACAAAATGGTTCGAATAGTTGGAAAATCTTTTGCCTCCTAAATCAACGATATCAAATTAATTTTCCTATTTACCAAAGAGCATGACAATTCAGGCGACTGATGGTTCAATACTGATTTTCCAATGAAATCAATTTCCTTTTTGGAACTTCAGTTGCGTTTGTCCAAGCAAATTTCATCCTATATATTATCCTTGAAAAGAAAAACATGCAGCTGATGATCACCGAAGAGAACCTGACAAAAATTTCCGGCTAAGTCTTATTGTTTAATGCTTATATCTAGTTTGTAGTTAGCTGCTTTATTAAGTTCAATGGTTACTTCTTCCTGGCCAATAAATAAAATGGCCCCAAACGGAAAGTCAACATTTTTCAAATAATAATAATTTGATTTGTTACCACCCGTTACAGCAGTTTGGGTTAAAAAACTTCCCTTGGTGACTGATATATCGGTCACCTCCGGTTTTGGAATTTCACCACTTCCTCCATTTTGAAGATTATAAATTGATGGGGCACCTCCTGATACGCTTGTTAAATAAATTTCAATTTGAAATGGGGTGGTGTTGGTTTTTAATTCTTGTATGGTAGCGCTTCCAACTAAATAAGTTTTGCTGATAACCTTATAGGCATTTTCATATAACCCTGCATATGCTCCATTTTTCCAAAAACCTGTTATTGAACTGTCTTTACTGGTAAGTAAAACAAAATGCATAGTCCCCATTCCTTCTCTTATTCCGTTCTTATAGTCCCCCTCATACCAATTACCATTTTTCCATGTATATTTTCCTGTGCCATCCGGGTATCCATTCTTAAAATTTCCTTCATACATATCTTCTCCTATGGCTTTGCCTTTTCCCGATGCCTTTCCATCTTTACAATCTCCTTCGTAAGTACCCTGCAATTCTTTCACTTTAACTGTGCAGTTGAACTGTTGGCTATAACAATGATTCATTGTTATCAAAAGGAAAATAAAAAACGATTTCATGTGAAACAGTATTAAACTTATATTTAAAGCAACTTAAAGATATTCATATTTTCATAATCGCAGATAAACAAAAGGCTATAAAAAAGGGCCGTCCCGAAAACCAGGACAGCCCTTAATGATGATTAATTAATTCTGTTTATTATTGCCGGATAAAAATACTATCGGACATATACAGTTTTGTTTAGCAAGCCGGCATCGGCAGCAAACAAGGTTCCCCTGACTTCCTCATAGGACACCCAATAAAAAATAAAGCGCCTGAGAATATCATAAACAGTAGTTTTAAATAAAAAAATAATTAAATATTCAATCCTCAGACTCTTTAAAAGAAATAGGTGTCCCAGTGAGGAAGACGGGAAGATATTCATATTTTCATAATCGCAGATAAACAAAAGGCTATAAAAAAGGGCCGTCCCGAAAACCAGGACAGCCCTTAATGATGATAGATTAATTCTGTTTATTATTGCCGGATAAAAATACTATCGGACAAATACTGTTTTGTTTAGCAAGCCGGCATCAGTAGCAGACAAGGTTCCCTGCTCACTACTCAAAGATAGCTGGTATATAAAATTACCGACGATCGTTAGTTTGGTTTTGTGAGGAACCAGGGTTGCTCCCGGTAGCATGATAGTTGAAGTCCATGAATACAGGCCAGCTGTCTGAGTTCCGTAAGTTTTAGCCAATTTAATAGGTGAAGATGCGCTACCATAATAAAATACTGAACCTATACCGCCTGCCGATGAGCTAGCAGAAAGATAAGTGTATATTAATTGAGAGCTGTCAGAAGCAGTCCCTGTTGCAGTCAGGTATATGGTGTCACCTACATTTACAGAATCCTGTGTATGCTTCAATGAAGCAACTGAGAAATTCTTGGCTACAGGTGGCGTATATGATGGCAGCGTGGTTGCCTTGTTGCAAGCTGCAATAGCGAGGATCACGATTGCCGGTATTAAGTATCTTTTCATAATAAGATTTTTAGAAAGGAATTATATAGTTGAATAGCTTTTATTTAATAATATTTTAATCGAACAAATATCTTATGCCAAATTGCATCTGCCACCTTGAAGTTATGCTGGTATTATCAGAGAAACTGTTTACAAGAGGAACCTGGTTGGTTGCATCTGCATAAGGGAAGGAGAATAATGGTGTTTTACCATCAGATGACATTCCTTCAAATTTCAGGAAGTTAGTTATTGACGGTGTCTTATAAATTCCCCAATACTTGTTAACAAGGTTACCGGCATTTATCAGGTCGAGACTCAAACGAAGCGTATGCTTGTCTTTATCCTGTTTGCTTTTTGTAAAGAAATAAATATCCTCTGTTATATTCAGGTCAATACGCTTGAAAAAAGGATATACAACAGAATTTGATTGTGCATATTGTCCCCGGTGATTTGCCAGGTAATGATCCTGGTTAATGAAGTTATTAAGTTGTGTCCAAATCTGGGCTGCTGTTCTTGGATCGCTTCCGGTTCCGGTAGTTATACCGGATTGGGTAGTCTTGTTATAGGACCCGGCATCTATTAAATTTATCTCACTTGCATTTCTTGGAATATAGATGAGATCATTTCCGGTATTGCCATCACCATTTAAATCACCATTATAAACATAAGAAGTGACGCCTGCGGGTGCTGCTTCAAAAATTGCTCCTACAGAAGTGGAAAAATGCTTACTGTATTCAATGTTGTAATTGGCAAAGGAAATAACCCTGTCTGGCTGGTACCAGGATGGTCTTGCAATGTTAGGTGCATTAGGATCAGTATTAGATACGGCCCTTGCTGACCATAATGAACTGGCAGTGCTGCCATTTTCCAGGGTCGTCTTTGCATCGCTGTGAGTGTATGCCACGCTCACAAACAAATGGCGGAAAGATTTTTGTACTCTGAAAGTGGCAGCGTAAGAATATCCTTTGTTGGTATTGGCCAGCAATATGGCATTAGATAAGTTGGGATTAGTTAGTGTAGTTCCATTATAGTACTTATTGCTTGAATTGGTACCGCTGGTTGCAGTGCCTGTTGTATTATATCTCATGCGTGTATCTGGCCCGTTAGAAATAGCAAATCCATTGGATTCATTCAGATTTACATTGGCCATATAAGGCACGTGAATGTCTTTTGAGTAGGTAAACTCACCGGTTAGTACCCAGGTTTCGCCAAATTTTTTATCCAATCCCAGGCTGGTCCTTAATTTGGTAGGATATTTTAAGCTCTTATCAACTACATTCACAGAATATCCTGTTGGCGTGGAAGTTTGGCTTTGATTTGTGTTTTGAAGGTAATAGTTGAGTCCTGCCGTAGGCGAAGGGAAAAACGGTACGTTGGTTTCTGTAAAAGAGCCAAACTGTACGCCGTTATTGGCAGCCTGGTTTTCAATCCATACAAATGGTGGCGCTCCTTCGAACACCCCTGCTCCGCCTCTCAATTGCCAGGTTCTGTCTCCTTTGATATCCCAGTTGAAACCTGCCCGTGGCGATAGAACTAAGAATCCATTGGGTGCCGAGCCAACATTATAGGACGCACCGTTGAGGAATTTCAATGCGTCAAAATCTGGATTGTCCGTAAACTTATTTTGGTAAGTTGTATAATCTAAACGAACTCCATATGTCAATGTAAAGTTTGAAGCTGCACGCCATTTATCCTGGGCGAAGAGGCTTAAATTAGTTGCACCGGCATAAGCATACGGGAAGGCTCCGCCTTTAAGGGTAGAATACTGTTGGTAATAAGAAGCCGCCGGCGCGCCTGATAAAAATGCATCAAGGCTGCTGAACTGGTAAACGCCGTTGTATCCTGGTGCAAAAGCATTCTGGTATTTCTTGTAACTGTTTTGGGTTCCGAAAGTTATTTCATGAGCGCCTTTATAAACGCTGAATATATCGTTTAATTGGTAGCTATCCATATAGAGCTGGTTATGATAGGTGTACATTTCATAACCTAATGCGGTATAAATATTTCCACCATTCAGGATATCCACGTGTGGGAAAGTATCAGATGCGGATTGTGCACTCCGGAAATCTCTTTCCTGCGTATAGCCTATCTGGAACTTGTTGGAAGCCTTATTACTAATCCTTGTATTTAATTCCGCAAGATAAATCTTCAGGTTATTGTTGATGCGGTACCCTGCGCCATAATAAGGCATAGCAAATGTTCCGGGCTGGCCGCCGGTTACCTGCCCACTTCCCGGCCTGCTCGTACTTGCAAACTGGTCGGCATAAGATTTCAGATAATTATATTTTATGGTTAGTACATTTTTTTCGTTGATGTTCCAATCCACACGTGCATTGATCTTATAACTATTTGTCTTAAAGGAATACGCCTGGAAAGATCCGGGGTCATAGTTATATTGGCTTTTAAGATAAGTTGCCAATGCAGTTAGAGTGTCTGAGTTTGCCTGTGAAACAACCCCCGGTGATGGCGCTATTGTTGATGAAGAGGCAATTACACTTGTTGCAGGTGCACTCTGCAGATCTTCCTCAGCATTAATGAAAAAGAATAATTTATCTTTAATTATCGGACCACCAAGGCTACCTCCCAAAGTATTAAAAGTAAATGGAGTCCTGCCTATGGTATTATTCTCAACCTTGTATCCTTGCGTACCCGGACCTTTTGTATAATCATAAATTGTTCCCCTGAACTGATTCGTGCCAGAGCGTGTAACAGTGTTTACCCCTGCACCCGTAAATCCACCTTGCCGTACGTCATACGGGGAAACATTCACCTGTATCTGGTCAATGGCATCAAGGGCAATAGGCTGTGCATTTGCCTGTCCTCCCAAAGTACCAGATAATCCAAAAGAGTTATTAAAATCTGCACCATCCACAGTAATATTATTATAGGAGGAACTAGTGCCGCTAAAGCTAAGGCCGTTCGATGTCGGTTCCAGTTTGGTGAAATCAGTGATGGAGCGGTTAATTGTAGGCAACTGTTGCATTTGTGCACGACTGATAATTTCCTGGCTACCGGTCCGGCTGTTATTAAAAATCTTATTTTGTGCTGACCCTGTAATAACTACTTCAGTCAGCTGTTGGGATTCGGGTTTCAGTACAAAGTCCCCGGCAAAATCCTGTCCGACAGTAAGAATAATGCTATCCTGTTTTTCGGGTTTGTATCCAACATAACTAACTGTTATAGTATAAGGACCGCCGACCCTTAGGCCTGGCAAATTATAACGTCCGTCTTTCCGGGTAGTCGTCGTGTACTTTGTGCCTGTAGGTGTATGCAAGGCGATCACGGTAGCTCCTGGTAAACCTGCTTTGCCATCGCTAACAAGTCCCAGTATCTGGGAAGTAGTTTCTTGTGCAAAAGAAATGCTATAGAAGAAAAAAAGGAACGTAAACGCTGCAAGAATTTTTTTTAAAGTCATAGTTTGGTATTTATAGTGTAAAAAGGTTTATTTATAGAATTTTTTGGTTGCCTTTTCAAAATATTAACCTCATATTTCGATTTAATAATAAATAGTTAATGTTAAGGAGATGCAAAAGTGTTCTGTTGCTGCTTTCGAATTATCACATAATTGCAATATTTATTATTTATCCCCATATTTTTCACAGTTTCCTTAAATGAATTGGGCGAAGATTTTATTCTTGAGAATATGTGATTTCTGTAATAATAAAATCCGGTAATAACCTGGGATTATTGATTCAGGAAGCAGCTGTTCAGACATGCAAAATTTTTTGAATTGCAAAGGAACATAGAAACAATTTCTGATGATTATTCAGCACCGTTATCAAATCATTAACAAATGCCTATTTTGTCATACGATAGTAAAAATCTGAAAATTGAAGGGAATATGAATGAAAAAAAAATCTTCAATATAAAGATCTCCAAACCTGAGATGTAAAATGATATAACCTTTCTAACGGAAAATCTTCAGGCTTAGAATAATTCTACAAACCAGCTTCTTTGCCAGGTTTCATATGGTGGAAGTTGAATAATGCCCTCTTTATTCACCAGCTGGTAATCATGATGGACACTATCCGCTATTCCGCACCATGGTTCCAGGCAAATGAATGGAGCGTTTTTAGAAGCCCATATTCCAAAATATGGAAAACCTTCAAACTTTAAGGTGAGGCCATGTTTATCCTTTCCTGAGAATAACTTTACTTTTTTGCTATTGAGGTCTTTCAAAACAATCGCATCATCATAAAATAGTGATGGGTCCAGGGGTAATTTCTTTTTTACCAGCGGTATGGATTCAGTATCTTTTTTAACCAAACCTTTTTTAAGACGAGAACGAAGTAAGACAGAATCTTTTTCAAACTTCAGTGCGTAATCATCGTATTGATATCTCCCTGTCAGGGGGACTTTGAATGCAGGATGACCGCCTACAGAGAAGTACATGGCCTTTACGTCCGGGTTTTGCACTATGTAAGTGCAGGAAAGTTTATTATTCCTTATCTCATATTGAACCTGGAAAATAAATTCAAAAGGGTAAACAGTCATGGTTTCCGCATTACTATGCAGAGTAAATATTGCAGCTGCTTCAGAAAGTTGGGTGGCTTCAAAAACTTTATCTCTTGCAAACCCGTGTCTTGGCAAGATATATTCTTTTTTATCAAAAATATATTTGTCATCTCTTAATTCGCCAACAATGGGAAATAAAACGGGAGAACGTTTGCCCCAATACTTTGGATCTCCCTGCCATAAATATTCCAGGCCGTTAAGTTGCAGGCTTTGCAGCTCGGCTCCCTTTTCATGAATGGTTGCCGTAAGCTGATCCTTCGAAATTTGAATCATAGCGCAAAAATAATTTCATCCTCACCATTGAAACAGTATCTATTACCGTTAGTGAAACGTACTTCTCTCAAAAAACCAATAAAACTATTGATAATTTTTATAAAAATACATTGTTCCGGAATCATCTTTCAAAGTAATTCTGCAGGATTGAGGAGAATAACGAATTCCTTTACTTAAGATTAAGGGTTCTTAAATGAAGAATTTGATTTCACATTCATGTATCTTCAATCAGCATTATTTAAAGAAACTGAAAAGGCAGCAATAAAATGTCACAATTTGGTAAATCAGCAGAATTTGATGATATAATTTTAGTACCCAAAAGGCGTACTTTGCAGGGACCTTTTTTTATTTTTTTTCAATTAAGAGATATGAAAAAGATAAAATCCTTTCTTGTGCCTTTCCCCATCTCCTTATTGTTCTTTGTCAATTCGATTCAGGGACAACAGTACATCTCTGAAAATATATATTATCTCAATAATTCGCCGGATAGTTACGAAAGTTTTTTAAAAAATGCCGACCAGATCTCTATTGTTTGTCCGGCAGCATATAGTATTGACAGCGTAGGAGTTATTTCCGGAAATGTAGACAGGAGGGTGCTTGAAACAGCGCAGCAAAGGGGAGTGAAAGTGATGCCTCTGTTTGCTTCTTTTGATCAAAAAGGTATTCATGATTTTTTGAATAATGCAACTGCAAGAAAAGAAGTTATCCGGCTAATGTTATTTTTTGCAAATCTGTTTCATTACTATGGATGGCAGATGTACCTGGAAAATATTTTTTTTGCAGACAAGGATGTCTACACTTCTTTTTTTAAACAATCTGCTGATAGCCTGCATCAGCATGGATTGATTATCTCCATGGCTATTGTAAAATCCAATCAGCCGGCGCCGGAAACCGGCAATTCGCCCTACCAACTGTATTTGTATGAGAACTGGACCGGCGCCTTTGATATTCCTTCCATTGCCGCTGCCAGTGATTTTATTCCCTTCATGACCTACGATCAGCATATAGCGTATACGCCTCCGGGTCCGGTGGCAGGCATTCACTGGTTTAAAGGAATGTTGCAATCCCTGCTGGATTTAAAAATTCCCTTAAATAAGATTTCTTTATGGATTCCTGTGTATTCCGATTATTGGTTCCCATCATGGAATCAGTCGCAAGGAGGTTATTCGACTCGAGATGAAATCAGTTATGCCCGGGCAAAAGATTTGATGGACCAATACATGGTTAAACCGGAATGGATGCCTGATCAGCAGGTTAATTATACCCGGTGGGAAGAAGCAGGTGTATTTAACTGGTTATTTTTGGAAGATGCAAAATCATTTGGCCCAAAATTTATGCTTGCCAAGGAGCAGCACCTGCGTGGTATTTCGGTTTGGGTGCTTGGTGCAGAAGATCCGGAAGTGTGGAATGTTTTGAAAAAGGAAGCAAGGGCTAAACGGATTGAGTGAATAGGGATATTAACGCCCGTTTGTTTTTTGCACCTATTCATGGAAATCAATTGAGCCAAACGTGAACCATGTGTAAGAATTTATAATAGTTATTTTTGTATCTACCCATTTATTTAGTTTTTCAAATTAAAATAATAATTTAATCAGTCTGATAACATGCAGCAACATAAAAAGAAAAAACATCCTGCGCATCCACCTGTTCCTAAAATCAAAAAAGAAATTAAAAGATGGCGTGTTATTGCCGTTGTCATGATCCTCTTTGTATTATTCGGGGCAGGCATGGCATATTTTGCTACAGGTAATAATATTTCCTGGATTATTACCGGAGGCGTTATCGGAGCCATTGGGGGGTATTTCTTTGGCAGGCAAATAGTGCATGGGTTGTTTAAAAATTAAGAAGCTCTGAATAAAACTATATTGTGTGGCACCAGGGTTATAAATTTCTAAACTTTATTTGCATTGAAAGAATACTCCGTCAGCTTACTGCGGAGATGAATTTCGATATTGTAATCTTATAATATTGTGTACTACTTCTATAAATA
>OBLU010000290.1_pt1 | contig 48835 bp, 42 predicted proteins | sample 1518681 | NCBI WGS metagenome assembly OBLU01 (sample SAMEA3539304, study PRJEB22396) | soil metagenome | biome: tundra; feature: field; material: soil | place: USA | collected 2010-05 | depth 0.15 m
CACGGCTCACCGGAATCTCAGTCTGTTTTTTGTCGTTCATGCGCAGCTGGTAGCTTGACTTGAACCACGGTACCACCTCGCGGATGTGATTGATGTTCACCACAAAGCCGCGATGGGCGCGCCAGAAGAGGGCCGGGTCAAGGAGCTCAAGCAGCTCCTCCAGGGTGCGGCACTTGGAGTGACCCTCAAAGCTTTGCGTCACGACGCGAATCACACCCTCATCAATCGCTGCGTAGCAGATTTCCGCCTGATCCACCAGCAGCAGCCGACTCTGCGCCTGTACAATCAGCCGGGCCGGTTGCGGAGCACGCGCGCCGCCCTGGGGATGGTTCAGCAGCCGCAGCAGCGCGTCGAGTTGGGATTCGGGTGGCGGGCTGCCCGCCGTCGCACCACTGGTGATGCGCCCACGCACTCGCTCCAGCGCCTGCTGCACGCGACTCCCGTCAAATGGCTTGAGGAGATAATCGACGGCGTTTACTTCGAAGGCGCGCACCGCGTATTGATCGTAGGCAGTGGCAAAGACAAACTGGGGCAACGGCTCCGCATCCTTGCCCTGGGCGCGATGTCGATCCAACAACCGTTCAATGACCGCAAATCCGTTTAAACCCGGCATCTGTACATCAAGGAAGACAACGTCGGGGCGATGCTTCTCAATCAGATTCACGGCTTCGATGCCGTTGGTTCCCTGCGCCACTACATTGACCCCGCCGACCTGATCGAGGAGATAGCGCAGCTCGTCGCGGGCCAGTTGTTCGTCGTCGATAATGAGCGCGGAGATAGGCATTGCAGACCGGAAGCTTGATTGTAGGAAGGCCACCTGGCCTGGTCAATGCGGCACAGTATTGGTTGTATATCTGAGCGCAGAGAAGGGATCACGAAGATGTGCCGGATTTGCCGATTGCCTCTGGGCATTCCTGAGCTTCGCGAAGGTGGACTGCTATTCTCCGATCACTCGCAAGCGCGCCGGCATTTGATCGTGAGAAAGCTCGTGTCCGCACCGGGTGCAGAACTGGTCGGTCGCGCGGACCGTGCGGAAGCAATTGCCGCAACTGGCGGTGAGCTGGTAATTGCACTGCGGGCAGAAGTGGAAGTCGCTTTGCACGTGGGTTGCGCAGGCAGGGCAGCGCGATACCAAAGGCGCGCGCAACAGGAAGTAGAGTACTGCGCCGATGCCGGCAGGCATCACAAAGCAGATCACGATCCAAAACCGCATGCTCATGGCGCGGCGGGGGGCGTCCTTGCTGACAAAGCCCACCATCAAGAAATAAAGAGCGGCCAGGACTCCCCAGGAGAGATTGAAATAAATGCGAAAACCGAGGGGCACCGCATGGTGCTGCTGGGTTGGCAGGATGAGCCAGAAGTAGTACTCCACCAGGACAAATGCCACGGCGGCAACGGAAATGGCCCACGCCGGTATCAGGCGCTCGTCTTCATTGGCGGCAATCAATTGAGGATCACGCATAAGCAGTCCCTCACGCAGAGGGCGTTTTGTCAGGAGATTAAATATACCTTAACCGCCCCATCTAAATGGACGGTAGAGAGAATTGGGAAGTTGCGCTCTTTACTTAAGAGATGTCTCTTTCGTACGGGCGGGAGGAGACTATTTGCGCCGAGCCCAGCCGGCAAGCAGCGCAGAAGCCAGCAGAGCGCCGCTGAGCAGAAAGATCCATAGGCTCAACTGGCCGGTAAGTCCACCCAGGTGCTCCTCTTCAAGGAGCACAGAGCCGGCCCACCAGACCAGCGGTCCGAGCACCAGGATGATCACCACAACAGCCGCCAGAGCGAGGGCCCGGCTGCGCTGACGGCCAGCCTTCTGGTCCTCCATCACGCCTCTTGAGGCCATCACGACGCGGCGGGTTTGGTGCGCTACGGAGCACTCCCGGTTGGCTTGTTTGCCTGCGAGCGCTGAAACCAGATCGCGGTCGGTGTCCGCGCCAGAATGAGGGCCCACACCGGTTCCCGGATCCTTGGTTTTCACACCATCTCCTGGCGGCGGAGATGGACGCGCTCAAGCTTCGGCTTGATTGCAGCGAGGCCCCGATAGAGCCTCGATTTCACGGTGGAAAGCGGTGCCCGCGTCACTTTCGAGATCTCCTCGAGCGCCAATTCCTCGTGGAATCGCAAAACCAGCACCTCGCGATACAGAGTGTCCAGTTGCAGGAGTGCTTCCGCGATCCGCTCCCGGTCCTCGACGTTGGCAAACCGGTCGAAGGGAGTGGGCTGCTCGTCGGCAACTTCGAAGCTCATCGGACGGTCGTCTTCGCTCCCGGTCTCGAATAACTCATCCAGGCTCGACATGGTCCTTTTGCGCCGCTGGTCGATCATCAGATTACGCGCGATGGTGAAGAGCCACGTCTCGAATCGCGCCTTGCCATTGAACTGCGCACCGCGCGTCAACACGCGCATCCAGACCTCTTGAAAGAGGTCCTCGGCCATTTCGCGGTTCGCGGTTAAATAAAGGAGATAGCGCAACAAGCGGTGCTGATAGCGGACAATCAACTGATCCAGGAGCCCGGCTTCGTTCCGTTTGAGGCCTTCGGCAATCGCGAGGCTTTCCTGCCGGACATGTTCGTCGGCGATTGTGACGGAGCCAGGGGCGAACAGCGAACGAATTGCCGCGGCGGTACTCATCGTATTAATTAGACGACAGTTTCTTCCGCCAAGCCGCAGAAAAATCGCTTTTCCGGCTGGTAACGACCTTTTGGCCCAGATTTTGGTGCAGATTCTGGCCCGCGTGCTTGTTACTCGAGGTCCGGACCAGTCTTTCGCGCTGCTTCAAGGGCCTCCTCCACTGCTTTTGCGGCGCGCCTTTCTCTGCCTTCGACGGTCTGAACATAAAAGATGCCCAACAGATGGTTTCTCCGACGTGTCGGGGTCATCGCATTCCAACCCTCCCGGGCCTGGGGCTGGCGCAAAAATGCCGCTCGCAAAATGGGTGGCGGCTCCTCCTCGCCCTCCATCGCCAGCAGCAGGCTCTCCGCCATGCGCGACGCTCGCAGTTTCCGGGTCTCCATGCCTTTCGCCTCGTCCACAAATGCGCCGATCCATTTGCGCATCGATGGGCTCAGCGCATCGAACCAACGCCGCAGCCGCCGATCGGCTTTCAGTGCGCTCGCCAACTCCTTGGGCACGGCGACGGCGGGTTGTTCATCAAGGTCCGGCTCCAGTCGAATCCGCACAGTTTCGCCCGGTTTGGCCCTGGCTCCGGCTTGCATCTGCTTATTCACCAGCAGAACGTGTCCTTCACCTAGCGGGCCGGGAAACAAAGAGGTGCGAAAAGCAAAGCCGTTGATCTCTCCCCGCACCCTGCGGCTGCGCCACGTGGGCCATGCCCTTTTCAGGTCGACGGGAACGCGCGCAATCACCCAGCGCAACCGCGTTCCGGTCGGTTCCAAAACGGCGCGAAAAGTCTTGCTAGTGGATGTCGACATGGACCCCCAGTATGAAGTCCGGCTTGAACCGCCGCAAGGGGGAGAGGGCGCTGCCCGATTGGGGGCGAGGGTCTTCTACACTAGGGTTCATGGAAGTCTTGTACGGACTGCATCCGGTGGAGGAGGCTCTCAAGGCCGGGCGCCGCCGTTTTGATCACGTGCTGGTGGCTCGCGAGCGCGACGACATCCGGCTGGCCCGGTTGGTTGTGGAGTGCCGCGAGGCCGGCGTGCGCGTCCGCCAGGAGTCGCGCGAGCAGTTGACGCAGCTGGCCGGAACCACCGCGCATCAGGGCGTGGTTGCCCTTGTTCGTCCGCAGGAGTCCCTGGCTATCGAGGACCTGTTTGAGCCGCCCGCCGCTGCGCCTGGTTCCCCACGCTCGAGTCGATTGGTGCTGGCAATCGATGGCGTCGAAGACCCTCAAAACCTGGGGGCGCTGCTCCGCGTAGCCGATGGCGCAGGCGTGGACGGCGTGATCCTGACCGAACGGCGCTCCGCGCCTTTGAGCCCTGTAGCAGTTAAGGCGAGCGCAGGAGCCGCCGAGCACCTTCGCATCGCCCGCGTGGTCAACCTGGTGCGCGCTCTTGAGGACCTCAAACGGCAGAATCTATGGATCATCGGTTTGGATGAGAGGGGCACTGAGGACTATGACCGCTTCGACTTTACCGGAGACTGCGTACTGGTTCTTGGTCGCGAAGGAGCGGGGCTCCACGACCTGGTCCGAAAAACCTGCGATCACCTCCTACGCATTCCCATGGCCGGCGGCGTCAGTTCGTTGAACGTCTCTGCGGCCGGGGCTGTCGTGCTGTATGAGGCCTTTCGCCAGAGGCGCCGTGTCGCGAGCGCCGATGTGGGTCCAGTTGGCATCCCCGCAGGCGGCGTGTCTAAACAGAAGAAACAGAGAGGTCTCGGTTCATGAAGTTTCCCTTTGCCCGGACGCCGGCAATCGCGATGGTTGCCGCCGTTCTGGTTGCAATCCCGTTTATGGCACAAACTGCCCCGACGGGAGCAGCCCCCGCGAAGCCGTCTGCAGGGGAGGACTCGAAACCGAGCGGCAAAGTTATCTTCTCGCGCTCTGCAGACGAAAACGGCCAGGACACGACCATTTCCGAAGGCGCCGTCAAGCCCGCAGGCCAGATGGTGAGCGAGCCGTCTCTCGAGGACGCCGACCGCGGTGCCATTACGTTTACGGGCCTCGATCTCGATGTGCGGCTTTATACCGCGGCGCATCAGATCGCGGTCCGCGGGATTGTGACAGTGCGCAACGACGGCAAGATTCCGCTCAAGCACGTTCCGCTGCAAATCTCTTCTTCGCTCAACTGGGAACAAATTCGAGTCGCAGGCAAAGAGGTTTCGTTTCCGGTAGCCACGCTCAACTCCGACGCCGATCATACTGGCCAGTTGCACGAGGCGGCGGTGCCGCTCGCCGAGCCTCTCGCCCCCGCATCCAGCCTGCAGCTTGACGTTACGTATTCCGGCACGATTGATCCCTCTGCACAGCGCCTTCTGGCTGTCGGAACGCCCGAGGACCTGGCGATCCACTCCGATTGGGATCAGATCACGGTCCCCTTCACCGGGCTGCGCGGATTTGGCAATGTGGTCTGGTATCCGGTCTCAAGCGTTCCGGCGATCCTGGGCGATGGGGCGCGGCTCTTCGACGAAATCGGCAAGCAGAAACTGCGGCTGACCGGTGCCCATTTTCGCCTGAATCTCACCGTCGAGTTTCCCCAGGGCCAGCCGCCTACGGTCGCCCTCATCAATGGCCATCCCGCTGCATTGAAGGTGACTGACTCCGGCGGCCTCGACCCTGGAGTTGCCGGCACTGCCACGGCTCGCGTCGAAGATGCCACGCTCGGCTTTGAGGCTCCGAGTCTATTCCTCGCCATTCGCAAGGCTCACCCCGGAGCGAACCTGACTGCCTGGACCCTGCCTGAGAACGAAGTGGCCGTTCAGACATGGACCACTGCTGCGACGGCCGTCTCGCCATTTCTCGAAGACTGGCTCGGCCCTCAAACGGGTACGCAGCTCACGTTGCTTGATTTGCCCGACCCGCAGGACGCGCCCTATGAAACAGGAGGCCTGCTTGCTGCAAGTCTTCATGAGGCGCCGGCGGACCGACTTGAGAGCGCGCTGGTCCACGCTCTGGCTCACGCCTTTACGCAACCCGCAACGGATCCGCCTGCCCCATGGCTCAGCGAGGGATTCGCCACTTTTATGGAGTCCGTGTGGATTGAAAAGCATCAGGGCCGCGATCGAGCTCTCTCCACGCTGGAAGCCGGCCGGTCCGCGCTTGCGCTGGCAGAGCCCACCAGCCCTGGCGACAGCACTGGGCAACCGCTCAAAGCTGCCATTTCTCCGGTGTACTACCGGACCAAGGCATCTTATGTGCTTTGGATGTTGCGGGATATGGTAGGCGACGCCGCTCTTTCCTCGGCGTTCAAGGCATATGAGTCTACCCCTGTTTCCAGCAATGGAGCGCAAGGCCGATCCCTTGAGAGTGCGCTCAAGCAGGCTGGAGTCACTCACGATCTTTCCTGGTTATTCGAGGACTGGGTAAATGCGGACAAGGGCCTGCCGGACCTGAGGATTGTGAGCGTTTTCCCCAATGCCGCCCGGGAAGGGACATTTTTGGTGGCCGTCAACGTAGCCAATGCCGGTTATGCCACTGTCGAGGTTCCTGTCACGGTCCGGACCGCTCAAAATTCCGTTACGGAGCGTGTTCTGGTGCCTGCCCGGGGCAACATCGTGCAACGAGTACTGGTGATGGGGAAGCCCACTGAAGTGCAGGTGAACGACGGTACGGTTCCCGAGACACAGGCCAGCGTTCACGTGACTCACCTCGATGAGACGCCGGCAGACGCAACATCGAGTTCGTCGAACCCACCCGCTCAATAGTCCGCCCGCACAATAGAGAGCCTGCTCAATAGCCGACATTCAAGGGGCATCATTCGGTCGGTGAACCCTCCATCCAAAGATGGATGCGCCTCTCGAAGTCGCCTGCGTACGATAGGCGAACGATGCGCACCCCGCCCCAGTCCGGCCGGCAAATGGGAGTGTGGGCTGCGACGGCCGTTGTCACAGGCGAGGCCATCTCGCTTGGCATCTTCCTGACCCCTGCGGGCATGGCCAAGTCCCTCGGCTCACCTGCATTACTCGCTGCCGTTTGGTGCGGCATGGCTTTGCTCACCCTGGGCGGGGCGGTCTGCTTTACTGAGCTGGCAGTGCGCAATCCTCATGACGGAGGCGAGTACCTCTATCTGCGCCGTGGGTTTGGCCGGCGCGTTGCGTTTCTCTATGGATGGATGGCAGCGCTGGTCATGTACCCCGGTATCGCAGCAGCGCTGTGCGTTGGGATGGTTCCTTATGTAGAGGCTATCTTCCCGCTTCCGGCGATGGTCGCGGCCGTGCTGCCTGCGCTAATTCTGCTTGGCCTCGGCGCGCTCAACTACGCGGGAACCCGCCTCTCGAGCGGCGTAATGACCATTTTGAACTGGCTTAAAGTTCCCGTGCTGGCTGCGCTGGTTGGGTGGGCGATCGTGTCCGGCCACGCGACGTTTGCCAATCTGGCACCGCTCACCACGAGGCGAACCGGCTCCGATCCGCTTGCGGAGGCGATTGCCGGGGCGGCGATCAGTGCGTTCTTCTGCTTTGGCGGCTGGTGGGAGGCGGGCAAAGTTGCCGGCCAGGTGCGAAACCCGGAGCGCACCCTTCCCATCGCTTTCGCCGGGGGCGTTCTGGTGGTGACGGCCATGTATCTGCTGGTCAGTTTCGCGTTCATCGCGGTGGTACCGATGGCGCAGATTCAGAACAACACTGCTTTTGTGGCGCAATTCGGCCAAGCGCTTTTTGGATCCGCGGGCGGGCGCGTTCTCTCTGCCTGCGTAGTGCTCAGCGTGCTCGGGGGACTCATGGTTCTCAGCATGGCCGTGCCGCGCGTCACCTACGCGCTGGCACGAAGCGAAGCAAAAGGCGGAGCACAGGGAACGGCGCTCGCCGCATTCGGCCGTCTGGATGCGCGATCCGGCACTCCCGCGAATGCGGTTCTATTGCAAACCGGGATGGCGCTTGCGGTGCTTGCGCTGGGGGCGTTTGATCGCATCCTGGCTTTCATCATTTTTTCGGCAGTGGTGTTTCTGGCGATCACGGTGGCTACACTCTTTCGAGCCACGAAGCCGGTTGAGCGCTGGTGGTTTCCGCTCGCTCCCATTGTGTTTATCGCAGGCAGCGGCGTCTTTGCTGCGATGCTGTTGATGCACAACCCGGGACCATCGCTGTTGGGGTCCGCGGTGGTGCTGGCGGGTCTGCCGGCGCGCTGGCTGCTGGTGCGACGAAGAGAGATGATCCCGACCGTTGCAAGTGAAACGCAGCTTCCCTGAAACGCGATCAAAAACCTAACTGAGGAGAAAAATCATGCCCCATATCCCCCTTTCCCCCGAATTATCTGGAATTCGCGGCGCCATGGCCTTTCGCCCGGAGACAGCACGGCCCCTGAACGAACTGGTCGAGGTGCTGCTGCGAGGGCCGAGCACGCTCACCCGCGGCGAACGGGAACTGATCGCCACCTACGTTTCCAGTCGCAACTGCACACACTATTGCCACAGCATTCACGGCGCCATCGCGGCAGCGCACCTTGGCGGTGACGAAGCGTTGGTGAAGCAGGTGAAGACGGACTTTACCCGGGCCAACATCAGTCCCAAACTGAAGGCGCTGCTGATCATCGCAGGGAAGGTGCAGCAGGATGGCAAACTGGTCACAACGGCTGACGTTGACGCCGCGCGCAGACTGGGCGCAACGGATGTTGAGATTCACGATACTGTGCTCATCGCCGCGGCGTTTTGCATGTACAACCGCTATGTCGACGGGCTGGGTACCGAACAGCCGGATGACGGAGCGCTTTATCGGGAACGCGGCAAGCGCGTGGCGCGCGACGGCTATGTGGCGGTGAGCGAGGAGTACCTGGCCTCGCATGCTTCGGCGGCCGCTCGCTCTTGACCAGAAAAGCGTATGCGCCTTGATAAGGCTCGGCGTTCATCCCAACCGCCGTGAAGAACGAGCTTCTTCTCCGCACGCGGATGAACTTGCAGAAGAACTCACAGGAGAGATTCATGCCTCACATTGACCTTCCCGCAGGTGTTCCAGGTATCAGCGCCGGATTTGCTTTTCGTCCGGAGACCGCCAAGCCGATGCGCGAACTGGCCCATACTCTGCTTCACGAGCCCAGTACTCTCAGCGCGGGCGAGCGCGAATTGATCGCGACGTACGTGTCGGCGCGGAATGACTGCCATTTTTGCCAGTCGAGCCATGCGGCCGTCGCCGCTTGCCACCTGGGCGATGGGTCCGTGGTCGAAAAGGTGAAGGCCGATTTCCGCAATGCGCCGGTGAGTGACAAACTCAAGGCGTTGCTGGCGATTGCCGGTAAAGTGCAGAAGGATGGCAAGCTGGTGACCACTGCTGACGTAGAAGCCGCGCGCAAGCTCGGCGCCACCGACCTCGAAATCCACGATACGGTGCTGATTGCCGCGGCATTTTGCATGTACAACCGCTATGTCGACGGCCTTGGCACGTGGCAGCCGCAAAGCCCGGAGATGTACGCCCAGATGGGGAAACGACTGGCCGAGCAGGGCTATACGGCTTCAGCAGGGTAGTCGCAGACCGCTACGAATGCGCCGGATCTGAGGCGCCACCGGGAGCAGGTTCGGCGCCCTCCCCCCGTGATGGCCTGAGAACGCCCCCGAAGCTTAGTTTGTGGGCGTTGCGCACGGGCAGGTATCATTGGTCTTCATGGGCACGCCGCCGACAATCCAATTCGCCAGCATAGGCATGGCCGACTCGCTGATCCTGATGGTGATGGCGCTGGTGGTGTTTGGGCCACGGCGGCTGCCGCAGATCGGCCGGCAGATCGGCAAGCTGATGTACGAGTTCCGCAAAGCATCGAACGACTTCAAATTCCAGATGGAAGAGGAATTGCGGTTGGCCGAAGATGCGGACCGCCGCAAAAAGGATGAGGAGCGGCGGAATCAGCTTGCGCAAAGCACGCCGGCGCAGGAATCCGTATCGGCCGATCCACCCCCGGCTCATGTGAATGCGGTTGAATCGCCGTATCCCGGGGAAGGGCAATATCCGGAGGGCAAGGCTCAAGAAACGGTGAGTTCTGAAGAGACGGCGCCGCGGATCACAGACGCGGTGCGCCCCGAAGAAGCAACACCGCGGATTATGCCGCCTTCGACGGGCGAGACGGTAGCGGCAGCGCGGCCGGCGCCGCGAACGGAGCCGAGTAGCGAGGGTAGTAGCTCTGAGGAGCCCGGCAATAAAGTGCAAGCGGCACTGCCTACTACGCCGCACGCCGATGAGGCTGGGGAGAAGGCCAATTCAACCGAGACGGCTGCTCCGACAGCTGATTCAAGTGCCCCCGCAACGGAGGCTGTAAGCCACAATGGTTGATCCCGCAGGAGCAATCGACAAGGCGCGGCAGGCAGTGACTCAGCGTGCGGACCTGCCCGGCATGAGCCTGATGGAGCACCTGGACGAGCTGCGCAGGCGGATTGTGCACTCGGCGATTTACCTGGCGTTGGGCTTCTTTGCTGTCTGGTCGTTTCATAACAGGTTTGTCGATTTTATCCAGGCGCCGCTGAGCCGTATTGGCAAGTCGCTTGTGTTTACGCACCCCATGGATGCGTTGAATCTCGACTTGCAGGTTTCGCTGGTGGGTGGAGCGATTCTGGCTTCTCCTTTCATCCTCTTTCAGGTGTGGTTATTCATTGCGCCGGGACTCTACCAGAAAGAGCGGCGGTTCGTGGTTCCGTTCATGCTGGCCACAGTGGGGTTGTTCCTGACCGGCGCCGCGTTCGGCTACTATTGGGTGCTGCCGGGCGCACTGAAAATCCTGGTCGTGGACTTTGGCCATAACTTCACGCCCATGATCACGATCGAGGAGTACAGCAGCTTCTTTCTGTCGATCATCCTGGGCCTCGGCATCAGCTTTGAGATGCCCATCCTTATTTTCTTCCTCGCCTTGTTTGGCATCGTGAGCCCGCAGTTTTTGTGGAAGAACATTCGCTACGCGATTCTTGCGGTGTTTCTGGTGGCGGCCATCATCACGCCGAGCCCTGACCCGTGGACGATGTGCATCTATGCCATTCCCATGCTGGGGCTTTACCTGGTCGGTATTGGGGTGGCGTGGTGGGTGCATCCGTCGCGGCGCAAGGCAAAAGAGGTCACTTCGTAATGTTCTCGTCTTGGGCGAGAGCCGTGGCTGGCGCGCTGCTGGCATCGATTCTCGCGCATCCTCTGATCACGCAGGCGCAACAGCGATTCAATGGCGGAAGAGCCTATGAGTACGCCAAGGAATTTGTAGCGATTGGGCCGCGCTGGCCAACGAGCCCTGGTCACGACAAGGCCGAGGCATTTCTGCGCAAGCACTTTGAGCATGATCAGCTCGAGCAGGACACGTTCACCGCCGATACGCCGATCGGGCCGGTGAATATGTGTAACTTCATCGTGCGCTTCCCCGGCAAGAAAGATGGCGCGATTGTGCTGGCGACGCACTACGAAACCAACTACTGGCTGCGCAATATCAACTTTGTGGGCGCGAACGATGGCGGCTCGACGACCGGACTGCTGATGACAATTGCCGATCAGCTTAGGGCACAGACAACAAACGGGAAAAAGCTCGACGGCTACTCGGTATGGCTGGTCTTTTTTGACGGCGAAGAGGCGATCAAGAGCTGGTCGGCTTCGGATTCGACATACGGCAGCCGGCACCTGGCGGCGAAATGGGGCCGCGATGGCACGCTGGGGCGCATCAAGGCATTCATCCTGACGGACATGATCGGCGACAAGGACCTCGACATCCAGCGCGAAGGCCGATCGACAGCGTGGCTGGTGGACCTGGTGCGGCAGGCGGCGAAGAAGTTCGGCGACGAGCGGTTCTTCTTTCAGACCGAGGAGCCGGTGGAGGACGATCACCTGGCATTTGTGCAGCGCGGAGTGCCGTCGATCGATCTGATCGATCTGGACTATGGGCCCAACAACAGCTACCATCACACGGCACAGGACACGATGGACAAGATCAGCGCGCGGAGCCTGGCGATTGATGGCGACGTGATTGTGGAGACGATCCGGCTGATTGATGTCCGACAGTGATCAGTGGACGGTGGACAGTGAACAGTGAACACTGAACAGTGGTCAGTGAACACAGTGATCAGAGGGCAGTGAACAGTGGTCAGTGATCCTGTGAGTGGAAGAGCGAGATCTTTCCCTATGACAACTACTCACGCGGACGTTAGTACATTGTTTCTGGAGTTTTCGCGGCAGAAGTTGCGGGAGCAGTACTGGCCGCGGCTACGGGCGTGCGTCGAGTCGCTTACCGACGAGCAGGTTTGGTGGCGTCCCAACGAAGCGTGCAACAGCATCGGCAATCTGATCCTGCATCTCAATGGAAATGTGCGGCAGTGGCTGGTGGCGTCGTTCAACCGGCTCGAGGACGAGCGCAACCGGCCAGCGGAATTCAACGAGAGGAAATTGATTTCAGCATCCGCGCTGCTCGATCGACTGGGCGCAACGATCGAGGAGGCTTCGGAGGTTCTGGCACGGCTCACCGCCGACGACCTGGTGGCCCGGTACGAGATTCAGGGCTACAACGTCAGCGGCCTGGATGCGGTTTACCAGGTCGTGGAGCACTTTGGACTGCACTATGGACAGATTGTCTACATCACGAAGACACTGCGCGGCGCGGATCTGGGTTTTTATAGTGAGTTGAACAAGACGGGCCGGGCTCGCTAAAGTTGATCACATTGATCGTTGCCGGCGCTTCTTGGGGATGGTGGCTGGGGTTTCACGCAGCGGTATTGGCACTGCTGTTTGCCGATTCGCTGCTGCCCGGGCACCGTAGCGAGAGCGGGCATGCACAGTCGGTCGCATGGTTGTGGACGGCGGTGCTGGCGGTGGCCGCCGCCGGGTTTGCATGCTGGATCGCGGTGGTGCAAGGCCACCAGCGTGCGCTTGAATGGGTGGCCGGCTACTCCATTGAGACCTCGCTCAGTGTGGACAATCTTTTTGTCTTCATGGTGTTGTTTCAGGGCTTCCGCATCAGTCCGAGGCGCCAACACCGCGCGCTGTTGTGGGGCGTAGCGGGAGCAGTGGTGCTGCGTGCATTGTTCATCGCTGCGGGCGTTACGCTGATCCGGCGTTTCGATTGGATCACATGGATATTTGGCGTGTTCCTGCTGTATGCGGCGTGGCGGCTGGTTCGCGGCGGCTCGGCAAAGGCGGTCATTCCGGAGTGGATTCGCAAACTGCAGCCGGCCAAGGGTTCCCTGCTGCCGGTGATCCTGGCTGTTGAAGTCACGGACGTGCTGTTTGCGGTGGATTCGATTCCGGCGGTGCTGGCGGTTTCGCACGATCCTTTCGTGGTGTACACCTCGAATATTGCAGCGGTGCTGGGGCTGCGTTCGCTTTATTTTGCGCTGGCTTCATTGCTCGACCGCCTCCGCTACCTGCACTACGGGCTGGGCGCGCTGCTGGCGTTTGTCGCGCTGAAGATGCTCTTTGCTCGCTGGATCGATGTGCCGATCACGATTTCATTGGCTGTGATTGGCGGGATTCTTGCGTTGTGCGCGGTGGTCTCGTTGATAGCAGGGCATAGGGAATCGGGCGAATTGGGATCAGTCGATTGAGATATTGACCAGACCAGAATCCTGCCGCGCGGGACTCTGATCACGTTCGCGCCACGCTGGCAGAACGAAGTTCTGAAGACGGGCCACGGCGCTGCCGATGCGCATTGATCCATGGAGAAGATGCCCGGCCTTGAGGGGTCCGGCCACGCGAATCTGGCTGACCCAATGCGCACCAGCACTGGCCGAGCAGCCGCATTGAGAGCAGTCCGGGTCGCCGCCAAAGACGCAGGGATCGACATGGGTCTTTAAATCGGCGGTGTAATTTTTTGAGAGCCGCGAAAAGGTGCAGTCTTTAGGCGAAGAAGGCGGATTGAGCAGCGCCTTCCCGTATCCCTCGGGCGCAAGCAACTTGGGATAGAGAACCGCGAGTCGTGGGAGTTCGCGGGCCACCCATTGACGGTGGGTCGGGCTCAGGCATTCCGCGCTCTGTTCACCGCGCTGGGGCGAGTAAAGGCTGACCCAGATGTTGTGTACCTCGTCGCGTGCGTTCCAGAAGCGCACGTACTCTTCGAAGTAATCGTCGCGCTCAAGCATCGGGGCGGTAATGGTCCAGTGGATGTTAACGCGGCGGCCTGTGATGTTCTCAAGAATGCGTTCATAAGTGGCGGGGTGGCGGCGCACATTGTGATGCTCGGGCAGGCCGTCAATGGACAAGACCGCGGTGAAGCGCGGCAGTTTCATCCACTGCTCAGGGATGGGTATGATGCCGCTGGTAACGACCATGGAGAAGATGCTGCGGGCGGACAGTTCCGGCAGAATGCGGCTCAACTCGCGATGGCGCACCATCGGCTCGCCGCCTACCAGCGTAACTTGCAGCGGTTTGTGCCGATCGACAAGGGCGAGCACGCCGCGCACCAGTTCGTCGCCGCGCTTGTCGGTCAGGTCGCGAAGCGTGACGTCGCCGCCCAGGTGATTTGATCCGTACGCGTAGCAGCCCGGGCAGTGCAAAGGACACTCGCGCGTGATTTCGATGGAGAGCAAAGGGGTATGGCCCCGGAGGACCTTGCCCCAGGACTGCAAGATATGTCTGATCCGCATCTGTCACCCCATGGAGATGAAACGGGTAACTTGCCGGCCTACCCGTAACGGTTAGATGTGCTTCGACCCTTGAAGGTGTGCAAAGAAATGCTGATAAGCGCTCGCTTCGAGCAAGTCGCTCCAATTCGATGACATCCCTTTTCTGTTTGACCCTGCGAAACGGCGACAGCTGGAAAACGGCTGCTGTCAATGGATCCGATGCGATCGAGTTGATGTAGTTACGTCGGGCATCCATAAGCGGCTGTGGTTCACTGGTCCCGCGGTCCAATCCGTCGTATCCTAATGGCAGGGAACCCGTGATGAAGACCTTCACTCTCGACGAAGCTCAATCGTTGTTGCCACTGCTCGAATCGCTGCTCAAGCGCGCCATTGAAGGCAAGCAGGCGGCCGAAGCGGCGGAGGCGGATCTTTCCGCTCTGGCCCAGCGCATCTATGTTGCGGGCGGCATGCGGGTGGACGTTGAGAAGGTGAGCAAACAGCGCGCGGAGGTGGAAGGCTATCTACAGCGCGTGCGGGAGACCGTTGCCGAAATAGACGAAATCGGCGTGCAGGTGAAGGACCTGGAGGCAGGGTTGCTGGATTTCCCTTGCCGCATTGATGAAGAGATCGTTCTGCTCTGCTGGCGCCTGGGTGAGACAGCCATCGAGCACTGGCACACGGTCGATGCCGGCTTCAAGGGCCGGCAGCCTGTCGATGAGCGTTTTCGGCGCCGCTCCAACTCGAACAACCGGCCCAACTAATTCAACAGCACTTCTTGCCAGTCTCCAATTCCAGAGGAACGCTCGTGTTTATCACTGAGCATGAAGTTCGTGCCGCTCTCACCTACGAGGCGCTGATCCCTGCCATTCGCCGAGCGCTGCTCGACTGCTCAGCCGGCCTTGTGGTTCAACCGCTCCTTCTCTAGAATCCATCACTCGATCGGGTGCAGTATTGCGCAAGCGAAATTTTGCTGCGCTGCGTCTTTAACGGCAGAGTTCAGAAAGGGATGCGCACCTTTCGTGGAAACCATGTGGGACGAAATCCGGTCCGAAGCGCTACCCTTGTGCTGCAGGCGCCCGCGGCGGGCTGACGTGGAGGAGCGGCAATGAAGATCGGGAATTGGGCACGGCTGGCGTTGGCGATTGCGCCGCTCCTCGCTGGGTGCAAGGGTTTTTGGGATGCGCCGGCTAGTTCCGGTGGCGGGACTGGAAGCACAACTGCATCCAGCGGAAACTTCTACATTGCGAACATCACGGGTAGCCAGATTGTTGGGTATTACGTCAACGCGGGTGTGGTTACGGCTCTGCCCGGAAGTCCGTATGCGGCGCCGGCTGCGCCGATCGCAATCACCGTAGCCCCCGACAATTCTTTCCTCTATGCCAGCACGGCGGCGGGCATTTACGTCTACAGTATTGCCTCTAACGGGCAGCTCACGTTAGCTAATTCCGGCGGACCGATATCGAACGATCCGGCGACGAGCTTGCAGGTAGATTCGTCAGATTCGTGGCTGGTGGAGGCGGTTTCAGGTTCGCCCAACGTCTATGCAATCCAGCTGAATCCTTCGACCGGCGTGGCCGCTTCCTCCACTGAACAATTCGCCACGCTGCCCGTGGCGACTATCCAGCAGGCAGCCATTTCACCGGACAACACATATGTCTTTGTCGCGATGGGCGCAGGCGGCACGGCGACTGTTCCTTTCAACTCCGCGAACGTGAAACCGTTTGGAGCGGTTGGGAACATCCCGGTGAAGAACGCCGGCGGCGCCGCTCTTTCAGTGGCCGTGGACCCGATCGTATCGGGTCAATCAAGCCCGCGGCTGGTCTACATTGGCGAGACTGTCGCCACGTCCGGTACGAACACGGGCGGGTTGCGCGCGTTTGCGTTCAGCACCCTGAAAGAGCTATCCGGGTCGCCCTACGCCAGCGAGGGTCTTGCGCCGTACTCGATTCTGCCCATTACCAGCGGCGATTATGTGTATGTGACCAATCGGCAGGTCAGCGGGAGCTCAGCTGGGGTGATTGCAGGATTTTCGATTGCGCAAACGAACGGCGTCTTCGCTCTCACTGCGCTGGGCAGCACGTTTGCGGCCGGCATCAACCCGCAGTCCATGGTTGAGGACAGCACCAATACGTTTGTTCTAGTGACCAATTTTGGGGGTAGTCCCGACCTGAAGGGCTACACATTTGACACGACGAATGCCGGATATCTGGATGCGGTGATCTCCTCCGCCACAGGAACCGATCCGGTCGAGGCGACCGCGATCGCAGCAGTGCACTGAGGACTCAAGGATTCGGAGCGAGTCCGAGAATTGCGGTTTTGCGTTGTGCACCCTAGTGGATTGAAAGGGTTCCCCTCGTCGCGTGGTGGGATATCTATCTCATGGCCAGCGGAGACTCGGTGCTATTCTCAAGCTAACTGCCAGTGGCTGTCTTGACGCGATTTCCGATCCAGGATTCCCCTCCAGCCAGGCATCTCCGGTCCTGTGTTGCCTCCCTTCTTGGTCTTTTTTTTCTTGTATTTGCAGCGGGTTGCGCACGCCTTCACCAGGAACGGCACGAAACCGTGTATGTGTGGACACGGCAGATATACCTGCGTGACCGGGTCGCCGCCGTCTCAAACCGCGTGGCCGAGGTGGTGAATGGACAGCCGCTTGAGGTTCTTGAACACGGCCGCCGGTTTCTGAAGGTCAAAACGGAGAAAAACGAAATCGGGTGGATTCCTGATCGGGCGGTGATCGACAGCAAGGCCTATGAGCTCTTTGCCCAACTGGCAAGCCATCACAAGGAAGACCCCGTTGTCGCTACGGGCACACTGCGCGACGACATGTACCTGCACATCACGCCGGGGCGGGAGACAGATCGTTTTTATCTGCTGGCCGGGAATCTGAAAGTGCAGATGCTGGTGCGTGCCTCGATGCCCAAGAATCCGCCCCCTGCCCAGGCCGCAAAGCATCCGGCGGCACCGGCTGGCGGGGTCAAGGGAGCGACACCGGTGCACGCCGAGGCGAGAGAGCCGGTATCGACAGCGCTTCCGGGCGAGCCTGAAACGCCGCCGGAGGTGATGGAAGACTGGTGGCTGGTGCGCGACAACCAGGGCCGCACCGGTTGGGTGCTCGGTGGCCGCGTGGATGTGGACGCGCCCGATGACATTGCGCAATATGCCGAAGGGCAGCGTATTGTGGGCGCCTATGTGATCGCGAAAGTCGCCGACGCGGAAGCGCCGGGAACTAACCGCGAAATCCCGGAGTATGTTGCGGCGCTTAGCCCGCCGAAATCGGGCTTGCCCTACGATTTCGACCAGATACGCGTGTTTACGTGGAGCCTGAAGCATCACCGATACGAGACGGCCTATCGACTGCACCCCATTCAGGGATACCTGCCGGTGCGCATCACGTCGGAGCCGGCGCCGGGTGGTGTGGAACCGGTGTTCAGCTTTCAGATTTCCGGCTCGCCGGACGTTGCGATCGATCCTGACACGGGGATTGCACGGCCGGCTGCGCTGCGGACGATCTCCTACGCATTGAGGGAGACACAGGTTCGGCGGGTGGGCGCGGACATGGCGCCGATTCCCATCACCCACGAAGGCGCAGCAGGGCGCAAAGAGGAACACGGAGCGAAGAAACGCAAGTAGCGTGCCGGCGGCTTCTTTGAGGAATACCTGATCGCGGTGCGATCCGATACATCTCCGGACACCTGAAGGCGCTCCTGTCAGCAGGCGCATCTTTCCGAATGAGGGTTTCCTACTCCGCCTTCAGCATGGCGAAGCGGTGATAGCGAGACCGCCGACCAAGGAATGCGCGGAAGGTGTTCGCGTGAGGCGCGGAGTGCGGAGTTAAAATGGATCAATTCCAGCAAAGGGAATTTCGTAGTGCCCATGCAAGTGGAGGCGGCTATGAAAACCGGTTGCAGAGCCTTTCTCGTTCCGTGGCTTTTATGGCTTGGCCTGAGTGGATGCGGAGGTAAGTCATCGGCGCCCAATCCGCCGGTGAGTAACGCGTGTACCGGCGTAACCATCACGGGCAGGTTGAAGGACTCGCTTACCAATCAGCCTGTCGCGCAAGGGGTGGCGGTGCTTGAGTCGGGAACGAAATCCTCAATCGTGTCGATCTACAATTTCTATCCAAAACAACAGGCAACAGCGGATGTTCATGGCGCATTCAGCGTATGCGCGCCATCGGTTGCCAGCCCGTCAGCGCTGGTTATCGAGGCGATGGACTCTGCGGGCAATGCGTACCCTCCTTTTGTAGCGCCTGTTTCTGGGGCTACCGAATTGGGAAACATTCCGATGGGAGGATGCACTGGCCTGTGCGGTCTCGCGGGCGAGCAGCAAACGTCTGCGCCGGCCACCATCACCGGGGTTGTTACGAGTACGCCGATCGCACTGGCGGGAACGGTGGTGCCTCAGTACGTGGTGCAGGCGCTGGACAGGTCGAAAGGCGCGAATGGAGCAACAAACCTGTGGGCTCTGGCGATGCCTGCCTATAACACTGAGCAGACCTTCACTTTCAACACGACGGCGGGAAGCTGTGCGGGAGGCGCTCCGTTTTGTGCGAGCTACACATTCAAGTTGCCTTCGCAAAGTCCGGTATGGCGCGTGAGCGGCGGAACGGTACAGGCAGCCGTGGCGCCGGGTTATTTGATTTATGCAGCCGCCGGCGACGCGGTAACGTGCATCCTGCCGTATGCCTTGACCGTGTTCCAGCAGGATGGGGCATCGATGCTGGCGGGTAAGCCGGGAGCGCAACTGTACGCGGCTGACTTGAACTTTGCCGGTTGCCGGTAGCGCAGTTCGCGGGTTGGTTGAGCGGCTGCTTCGCGGGTACACCTTCACGGTTTCACAGCTTCACAGCCGCTTTTGAGAGATCAAAAGAATTGTTTCTCCATCTCCCTCATCGGAAAGACGTTAGCCTTTTCGCGCAGGCAAATTTGCTTCGATTTGCTCGCATTTGAGTGCGTTTTACTACACTTTTACGCGCATTTGGTCTCATCTGCTGCGAGTGAGCGGAAGGCTGAAGAACTGTTTCTTTCAGAGGATTGTCCAATCGAGTGGAGCGAGGTTGAAACGGCTTGGGCTCTGCGGAGCACCACCAAGTCAGCGCCGCAAGCGGCTTAGCAAGGTAGCAAGTTAGCGACAAGATCAGTTCTCACGCAGACACTAAAAGACCCCGCGCGAGAGCTCGAGAAGTTGCTAGGGATTTCAATTGGGCGAAGGAAAAGAGAACGCGGTCCGAGACGTCTATCTCGCTATGGCGGTTATATTTAGCTGTGTTAGTGGCGAACACTCGACGAAGCCAAACTGGGCTAAAATTCGCGATTGAAGCCGCATTCATTTTGCGGCATGACTAAGCTTGCGCCCTTTACAAAACGTGATTTTTTTCGCAGTCTCAAATGTTGTTCGGTAAGCTCATAGGATTTCTCCGACGCCGGATTCCCCCGGGTTTCGGTTCTGTTCTCAGTGTGCGCCGAGCGAAGAAATAATATGCAAAAATTTCTGTCGCAATGGAACATGAGTTCCCTGCCGAGGACGGTGCATGCAGAACCAGCAAGTCAGCGCCGCTTTGCGGCTTAGCAAAGTAGCAAGTCAGCGACAAGATTAGGTTCTCGCGCAGACATTAAAGCCTCCACTCATTCGGCTGTCAGGGCACGATTCGCCGCGCTTCTCTGGCCCGCTCTTTTTCGGTTTCGGCGGGCTTCACCACTGGACGCCGGGGTAGAGGCTGGGCATGCGGCTTACGCGGAACTGGTCGGCGTTGGGCGTGGTGCCTTGCCACACGACTTGCGATGCCTGCGGATTCAGTTCCTGCACGATCGCGCCGGTGAATGGGGCGCAAAAATTGACCTGGATATCTCCGTTCGCCAACCGGTCGACGTTGCCTCCGAAGAAGCTGAAGTAGCTGGGTGGAGGAACGTAGTGCGGACCAAGGGTCGCGGTCATGTTCGCCTCATTCAACTCAAGTACGGGCACGGTGGAGTAACAACTCGCCGATGGATGAGGGTTGGGTTTGCACGAGACCTGGCCGGTGGGGAAGATGCGGTCGTTGCCGTTGTCCATGAGACCGAGGCGAAAGACGCCGGTGGTGTTGGGCGTGAGGTAGCTCATGCCGTGCTGAGCGTAAAACCAGTCAGTCGGATCGGTGCCGCCGATCAACTTGAAGTCGCCGTCCTTGCCGAGTCGCCATAACACTTTGCCTGAGCCGAGTCCGTCGAGGTATTCGATCTTGATGAGCCAGTTCTGGTGGCGCATGGAGAGCAGGACGTTGTGATCGTCGCTCGAATAGAGCATGTCGTTCGAATGCGTCCAGTCAGGGAAGTTCATGGGGTGACGGTTGATATCGAGATGGTCGAAGGTGTTCCAGACCCAGACTGGGTTCATGTTCTGATCGACGTCTACGAGGGCATCGCCGGTGACGGTTGTGTTTCCGGGGAGGCCGGTCAGGTTGGAATAGGTCTTTGTGTAATCGGTGAGCAGGAGCCAATGGCCGTTGGGAAGGACCAGCACGCTATGGTGAAAGCTTTTGAGCTGGTAAGGGTTTCCATCTGCGTCGTGGAGGTTGGCTGTGGCCAGCTTGAGATTGAGCGCGGTCATGGTGAGACTGCGAACCGTATTTCCGGCAAGGTCGACTTCGCGAATTTCATTGACCAGGTTGGGGACCGCTCCCACGGTGATGGAGGAGAGGTAGGAGATGACCATGAGCATGTCGCCGTTGGGCAGCAGTTGGATGCCCTGAAGCGCATCGAGGGACGTGGCGCTGTAGGTGTAGGTCCAGATCACGTTGCCCTTGAGATCGGTGGCGAATGCCTGGGCTACATTTTGCGGGACGAGAGTGTTCCACATCTCGATTCCGGGCTGCGGGGTTCCGGAGCCGGAGACCTGCACGGGAGCGGTGGCCGGAGGCGTACCGGTGGTGCAGGTGAGATCGGCATCGTTGAAGGTTGCGCCGTTGTTGAGCGCGATTTGTCCGCGCATGTGATACACGGTCTTGCCCAGCATGCCGGCGACGTAAAGCTGAACCTGGCCGCCGTTGGCTGAAGGCGTTGGGACTTGCCAGGTATTCAGGCCGTAGTCGGTTGTCTTGCCAAATTCAACTGACACTTTTCCTGGGGCAGGCAGGTAGATGGAGTATTGCGCAACCTGGGGGTTGCCGGTGAATTGGGGGCAGATTGCTTGCCCGGGCAGAATGATCGAGACGGCAGCAGTGGCGAAGTTTTGCTGGGCAGACGCGGTGAGTGCGACGGTTACCGTGACGTTTTCGCTTTGGGAGATGGAAGCGGGGGCGGTGTAGTTTCCGGAGGAGTCGATGGTGCCGGTGGCGGCGCTGCCTCCGACTGTGCCGTTGACCATCCATTCGGTTGCGGCTCCTGCGGTGTTGCCTGCGGTGAACTTGAACTTTTGGCCGGGCGCAAGGGCGAGGTACTGCGGGGTGATGGTGATGGCTCCTGACTGACCCGAACTGGGCGGCGGACCGCTGGGCGGAGGCTTTTGCGGGGATGTGGCACCGGAGTTGAGCCAGAAGCCGCAGCCTTGAAGAAGCAGGGAGAGACAGAGAAGTACGAAGGCGCGGGCTGAGGGGGAGTTCCAAACTGGTCTTATTACTTGGGGCCGCCGGCGCTTTGCTTGAGGCAGCCGGCGCTGCGACCGAGGCAGGCGAGCCTGCGACAGTCGCACGGTTCCAGGGGAAGAACTCATTGGGGCACTCTATTCCGGTGAGGCATGCGGGAAAGGGGAAGTGTGCGAGGGCGCGTGCCGATTGCCCTGCCTCTGTTTTGACGGGTCTATCGAAGATTAGGGTGCACGGGGCCTTCTCTTTTTACTGGGGATGGATGCGCTGCAGGGAAGAAAAGTGCCGGTGATTTATCCGCGGGTGCGGAGCTCGTGTTCGGCGACGCGCATCATCTCCGCTTCGGGAGCGGGCTTGCCGGTCCAGATTTCGAACTGGCGGGCGCCCTGCTGGACGAACATTTCGAGGCCGCTGATGACGGGAACGCCCTTGGACCGCGCGAGGGCGATCAGCGGGGTGACGAGCGGGTTGTAGACCATGTCGAAGACGAGGCCGGCGTTCAGCTCGTTCTCGGCGATGGGCAAGGCTTGTTTGTTGCCCTTCATCCCGCAGGGGGTGGAGTTGATGAGCACGTCGAAACGCTGCTTGGCGAAGACTTCATGCTTGAGCGATTTGACCTTGGCCTGCCGGGCCAGCGCGACGGCTTTTTCATGGGTGCGATTGACGATGAAGACTTCCGCTCCCTGCTGGGCCAGGCCGAAGACGGCAGCTCGCGCGGCGCCACCGGCGCCTAATACGGCGATGCGCGCGCCTTTGAGCCGCAGCCGCCGTTCGAGGGGCCTCACGACTCCGGCCACGTCGGTATTGAAGCCGTAGAGCTTGCCGTCGGCGCCGGTGCGCAGGGTGTTGCAGGCGCCGATGCGCGCGGTGAGGGAGTCCATATTGGCGAGGTGGGGTAGCACTTCCTGCTTCAGCGGCATGGTGACGGCAACGCCGGCGAGCGGAAGCTCCTGCACCACGGCGAGCAGATCGGCGAGGGCGCGCACCTTTAATGGCAGCAGAACGGCGTTGACGTTTTCGCGGTGAAAGGCGGTGTTATGGAGCAAGGGCGAAAGCGAATGGGCGATGGGGTTGCCGGCGACGCCAAAGATGCGGGTGGCCTGGTCAAGCTGCTCGACGCGGTAAAGGTCGTGAAGGGTGCGGGCGGAAACCTGCCCGGGGGCGGTTTCCGACCCGTTGGAATAGGCAGCGAAGGTAAACGCCGCGCCGGCTCGCGGACCGAGCACGCGGCTGACGAGGCCTTCCTCGCCCATGGCAATACCGATGACGTGGGCGGAAATGGAGCGGTCTTCAATGAGGCGCAGGATGGCGAGATTGTCGGCCAGCGTCCGGGCGGTGGAGACTACCTTGACGAATTCGGGCTTGAAGGCTTCGATGCGGTCGGCGGCCTGCGCAAGGCTGCGTGTGCGCGTAAAGTCATGAAAACTAATAAGTAGAGCGGCGCCGGCGGCGCGGAGCCTGGCCAGTTGAGCCGGTTTGGCCTCCTCGGCGGACTCGACCTCGAGATCGACGATCTGGCAGCCGGCCTGGGCGGCCTTGGCGAGGATGTCGAGTTCGGTGATGAGAGCTCCTTCGAAGTTGCCGCCATGTTCCTTGCGGCGGCAGGTGGCGATGGCGGTTACCTCGCGGTGCTCGGCGAGGAAGTCCTTGAGTTTAGGCAGGATAGCTGCCGGTCTGGGCAGGGAATCCAGGCGGAATTCGAGGAATTTTGAGTCGTGGAGGGCAGCTTCGGCGTGTTCCATCAACTCTGCAGGGGATGTGCCCTGAAGGGCAACGCACAGCTTGGCCAGACGCAACGGGAGGCTGGCGGGGTGCAGCTGAGGCGCGACGGTGGCGGTTTGAGGCATCACTTCAATTGACGCATCTTAGATGGGTTCTGACTCGGATGCAATATGAGAAGCCGTTTAATCCCAACATTCTTAGTCGTCGGCTCACGCAGGCGCGGCTCGCTGTGGCAAGCTGGAACTCTGGAGGGTTGTTTCCATCATGCCTGCTGAAACCGTTGCCGCCGCTCACGTAACCGAGGATCTTCACGCCTGGGAAGCGGGGGGAGCCAAATCCGCCGAGGCGCTTACGGGCTGGGTGAGCGCCCGACTGGCAGCTCACGAGGCCGCACTGGCGGCATTGCTGGCTGTGCCGGGCGAGCGCACGCCGGAGAATACGCTGCGGCTGTACGACGCGGCTATTGAGCAGCTGAGCCTGGCCGGCGCACAGGCCGGGGTGCTGAACTCGGTTGCGGCCGATACGGCGGTGCGGGACCAGGCGCAACTGGAGGCGCAGCGGATTGGAGTAGCGGGAAGCGCGTTAGGTTTGAATCGCGCCGTTTACGAGGCACTGGCGGCGATGAGCCTGGAGGGCGCCGATGCGGCGACGAAGCACTACGTGGAACGGACGCTGCTGAGCTATCGGCTGGCCGGCGTGGACAAGGACCAGGCGACGCGCGATCACCTGCAGACGCTGCATGAGAAGGCGACGCGGCTTTCACTGGTGTTCGGCCGCAATATTCAGGAGGGCGCGAAGACGATTGTCGCGACTCAGGAGGAATTGGACGGGCTGCCCGCAGATTATCTTGCGCGGCATCAGCCGGACGCGGACGGGAAGATTACGTTGTCGACGGACCAGCCGGACATGCAGCCGGTGATGACGTTTGGCGCGAGCGCTGCGCTGCGGGAGCGGATGTTCCGGGCCTACAACACACGGGCCTACCCGGCCAATCAGCAGATTCTGATGGACCTGCTGACGACGCGGCAGGAGATTGCGAGCATATTGGGATTTCGGAGCTGGGCGGACCTGGCCACGGCGGACCAGATGATGGGGTCGGCGGCAAATGTGCGGACGTTTCTGGCGAAGCTGAATGAGGCGAGCCTGGAGGGAGCGCGGCGCGAGCACGAGCTGATTGTCGAGTTTGCGCGAGGGCGCGAGACGGGGCTGAAGGAAATTGAAATTACGAGCCGCGGCTACTGGTATGAGCAGTTTCGACGGGCGCGGTTTGATTTCGACTCGCAGTCGGTGCGGCCGTATTTTCCTTACGCGCAGGTGGAGGCGGGGGTGCTGGAGACGGCGGCGCGGCTGTTCAAGGTGGAGTTCCGGAGCTCGATGGTACCGGGGTGGGATCCGGCGGTGTCGGTGTTTGAAGTGTTCGATGGCGGGAAGCTGGTGGGGCGGTTTTACCTCGATATGCATCCGCGCGAGGGTAAGGACAAGTGGTTTTCCGCGGCGCCGGTGGTGACGGGCGTGCGGGGGCGGTATCTGCCCGAGGCGGCGCTGATCTGCAATTTTCCCGGGGACAATGCGGAGGATCCCGGGCTTTTGCAATACAACGACGTCGTGACTTATTTCCACGAGTTCGGGCATTTGATGCACGCGATTCTGGGCGGGCATACGGCGTGGGCGGGGCTGTCGGGTTTTGCGACCGAGGGCGATTTTATTGAGGTGCCGTCGCAGATGCTGGAGGAGTTTTTCCGCGACGAAAAGCTGCTGCAGGCCTTTGCGAAGCACTACCAGAGTGGAGAGGAACTGCCCGCAGAGACGATCAAAAAGATGAAGCTGGCGGGTGCGTTCGGGCGCGCGGACTGGGTGCGTTCGCAGCTTTATTACACGACGCTGTCGCTCGATTTGCACGATCAGGACCCGGCGGCGATCGATCTGGATGAGACGACGAAGCGGCTCTACGAGACATTGCAGCCGTGGACATGGCTCGATGGGAACCGCATGTACGCGAGCTTCGGGCATCTGACGGGCTACTCGTCGAACTACTACACCTATGCCTTTGACAAGGTGATTGCGCTGGACTTCTTTGCGCAGTTTGACCCTGCGGATTTGCTTGGAGGCGAAACGGGAAGCCGGTATCGCAAGCTTGTATTGGAGCAAGGCGGATCAAAGCCGGGGCGCGAGATGGTGCGCGATTTTCTGGGACGCGATGAGGAGTTTGCGGCGTTCAGCAAATGGCTGAATGAGGAGTTTGAAGGCGAGCTGGTGGGGGCTTTCAAATGAACGCGGGCGATTTTCGCCGGATCGCGTTGAGCCTCGCTGGAGCGGAAGAAGGCTCGCACATGGGGCAGGCTGATTTTCGCGTGGGCGGTCGAATTTTTGCCACGCTGGCTGCGGAGAAGTTGGGCTACGGGAACCTGATGCTCACGCCGGAACAGCAGGCTGCGTTTGTGGGCGAGGAGCCGGACGTGTTTCTTCCCATTGCGGGCGGGTGGGGCAGAAATGGGGCAACGCATATTCGGCTCGCGGCTGCGAATGAAGACCTACTCACCGGCGCCTTGCGTACGGCATGGAAGCTAAGGGTGGAGAAGAACGAGCAGGTGGGCCGGAAGGGGCGATTTCGAGTGAAGTTGCTGAATGCTGCAAAACCATTGAAACGTGCGAAGTGACCTCTATTTTGCTATACTTGTATAGCAGCCACAAGGAGGTCAAAATGCTGGCAATTCGTCTTCCCGAAGAGATCGAAAAGCGCCTTGATGCGCTCTCCAAGGCCACTGGGCGGACCAAGACTTATTATGCGCGACAGGCAATCCTTGAACATCTGGATGACCTGGAGGATATTCACCTTGCTGCGCAGAGGTTGGCGGACCTTCGCGCTGGTCGCAGCAGTTCCGTCTCGCTTGAGGAAGTGATGAAGAAGTATGGCCTGGAAGGTTGAGCTGGACCGAAAGGCCATTAAGGACCTGGACCGGCTCGATCCCCAAATCGCCCGAAGAATCCTCCACTTTCTGCACGAGCGTGTTGCACCACTCGAAGACGCGCGTAGCCTCGGCGAAGCTCTGAAGGGATCGGAACTTGGCGAGTTCTGGAAATATCGTGTTGGAGACTACCGCATCATCGCCCACATTGAAGACAATCTGCTTCGCATCCTTGTCATTCGCATCGGCAACAGGCACGAAATTTATCGATAGCGAGGTCTGTACCGCAAGTCCGCTATGATGGAGCGCGATGACGAGGACGCAGGAATTTCGCGGCAAATGGGCGCTGGTGACGGGAGCCAGTGCGGGCATTGGCGTGGCATTGGCACGGGAACTCGCGGTGCATGGGGCGAAGCTGATTCTCACCGCGCGACGCAAGGAGCGGCTTGACTCTCTTGCGACCGAGCTCACGGCAAAGGGAACCGAGGTGCGCATTGTGGTTGCGGACCTGAATGACCCTGCTGCGGCGCAACTGATATATGACGCGACTGAAGGTGCGGGCGTCACGGTCGATATTCTTGTGAACAATGCGGGGCTGGGGCAGTTTGGGCCGTTCTATCAGAGCCCGGTGGAGCAGGAGGTGAGCCAGGTGCGGGTGAACTGCGAGGCGGTGGTGCGCCTGTCGCGGCTTCTTGTTCCGCACATGGTGGAACGGCGGCGCGGCTGGGTGCTGGTGGTGGCCTCGACGGCCAGCTTTCAGCCGGTTCCGTATCTCACGACGTATGCAGCGACCAAGGCGTTTGACCGCTTCTTCGCGTTGGGGCTCGCGGCAGAGGTTGCACGGTTTGGGGTGAAGGTGACGGCGCTGTGCCCAGGGACAACGGAGAGCGAATTTTTTGAGGTGGCGCGGTCGAATGCGTTCAAGGGGCGTGGGGTGCAATCGGCGGAAGACGTTGCGCGGCAGGGGATTGCCGCGCTGGCGCGCGGCCAGCGGACCATTATTCCCAACTTTGGCGGGAGGTTTGCGGCTTTCCTTGTTCGACTGCTGCCGACCGGGCTTATTACTGCATCGATTGAGAAAGCTGTAAGACGAAGGGCGAAGCTGTCCTGAGTTGATTTGCAGCGGAAGGGCTCCGCGATTCAGAATGGAATTGAGGGGGGTGGGGCCATGAGAGTTTGCTCTAACTTAAAGATTGCTTGGGCTTTATTGATCGCTGTGCTGGCGTGCAGCGGGTTGGGATGGTCGCAGGCCAAAGACATTCCAAAGCATGGCCGGGCGGTATTCGGCTTTAATGGGAAGGATCTCAGCCAGTTCGACACCTTCCTGCCAAGCGCCGGGCTAAACTCCGACCCCAACCATGTCTTTGTTGTCGAGAATGGCGTCGTTCATGTTTCAGGGACGGAGATGGGCTACTTCATTACAAAGCAGGAGTACAAGAACTACTATCTGCGCGCGGAGTTCAAGTGGGGCGAAGGAACCTTTGCGCCGCGGGCGGGGCAGGCGCGCGACAGCGGAATTCTCTACAACATTCAAGGGCCGAACAAGGTGTGGCCGCGGTCGATTGAGTTTCAGATCAACGAGGGCTGCACGGGCGATTTCTGGATGACGGACGGCGCGGCGCTGACGGGCAAAGACGGCGTGCGCGTGACCGGGCCGGACGGCAAGGCAGCGAAGATCGACCGGTTCGACAAAGGGCCATGGAAGAACGTGGTGGGTTTTCGCGACGCCGTGAATGAACTGGAAAAGCCTCACGGCCAGTGGAACGTGGTGGAGCTGGTTAACCGGGATGGCCACGTCTGGCAATATGTAAACGGCAAGCTGGCGAATGAAGGAACCGACGCTTTCCCGTTGAGCGGAAAAGTTCTCTTTCAGTCGGAAGGCGCGGAAGTCTATTTCAGAGACATGAAAATTTATCCACTGAAGTAAGGGACCGGAAAGCGCCGGAAAAGGCGAACCCGGCACGGACTTTATTTGCGTCGGTGGCCGCAGGGAGCGAAGAGAGCATCGAAGGTGCATGGAAGCCTTTTCATCAAGAGAAGTTGCAGAAATCGCAAAAAAGATTTGCACCGACGACAATCCCGCCTTGCAACCTTTCCGGGAATGCGGCATCTTATTGAATAACAAGCAGAGGCTTCCTCGAATTATGACCCTTCCGAGAAAGGTAACTATTCCTTCTTGAAGGTCCGGAAACGGACCCCTTCTCTTGACCCCCTCAGGACCCCCCACCTACTAACGCCTCTCGAGCGGGCCTGCCGGAAGGCAGGCCCATTCGCTCACCCGAGCGATTGAGTATTGACGACCCGCAATTCAATTCAAGAAATCCGACCCTTCAATTCAATCAATCCGACCTCCCGCTACAATCAAGCTGTGACGCGGCCTGTTCCATCCCCGATGAAGAAATCCGATCCGGATCTTAGGGCGATCGACGCAGTTTTCAACAATGCCGGCCTGGTGCGCAACCGTCATGGCAAGGCCGCCGGGATTACGCGGCAGCTTCGCCTGGAACGGGCGATGCCAGAGGAACTGTCGACCGTGGCGCCTGCACCGCTGGTTGCGGCGAACGGTGTTGAATGGCTGCCGGTTCCGGGTTGGGAGAAGATGCCGTGGCTCTGGTGCGGCCTGAGCACGCGCAAAGGCGGAGGCAGCCGTGCCTACTGTGCGGAGGGCGCCCCGGGGGAGTTGAATCTCGGCTTCACGGCGGAGGACAGCCGGGAAGTGGTGATCGCGAACCGCAGGCTGCTGGCCGAGGCGATTACCGGAGATACCGCAACGCCGCTGGTGACGCTGCGCCAGATCCATTCCAATCTTGTGGTGCGTGTGGGTGCAGCCGATGCGCTTCGCGAACGACCGTGGAAAGGGGACGGCCTGATGACCGCGGAGCCGGGGGTGTTGCTTGGCATTCAAACTGCGGATTGCATTCCGGTATTGGTAGCTGACCGCAAGAAGCGCGCGGTGGCGGCCTTTCATGCGGGCTGGCGGGGAACGGTGAAGCGCATCGTCGAGAGCGGCGTAGGCAGAATGCGGATCGAGTTTGGCTCTAAGCCAGAGGACCTGGTGGGTGCGATTGGGCCGGGGGTCGGCGCCTGCTGCTACGCAGTCGGCGAAGAGGTGCTCTCCAGCTTCGAGTCGCAGTTCAGCTACGCTCGCGAGTTGTTCCGCGAGGTGTATGACGCTGACGCGGTGCGGACGAAGTATCCGATGCTGTTTTTGACGCAGCGCGCGCCGGGGCACTCGCCTATCGGGCCGAGTTTGCATCTGGACCTGGTGGAAGCGAATCGCCGGCAACTGCTCGACGCTGGGCTCAAGGCAGGCGCCATCAGGGTTGTGGGCGGCTGCACAAGCTGCCAGACGCAGTTATTTTTCTCGCACCGCGCATCGCAGGGACACGCGGGGCGCATGCTGAGTGTCATCGGCGTCCGGCTGCGTTAGAGCACTTTCGGAATACACGCTTTTTGAGCGCTGTGAAGGGTGGCTTTTTCTTGAGAAAAAAGCCGCTTGAGTGCGTGGTTCCGAACTACACCAATTCCGAAAGTGCTAGAGGCAATCCTGGGATACAGGATCGAGGTTGTGGGGTTGAATTGGAGAAAGCTCGCTGAGTCGCGAAGTGTTCTCACGAGGCGTGTGCGGTTTCTCCGGGGTTTACCAGATCGCGCAGTTCTTTTGAAGGCTTGAAGTAAGGAACGCGCTTTGCGGGGACTTCAACGCGATCTCCGGTCTTGGGGTTCCGGCCAATGCGGGGATTGCGCTGGCGGATGCGGAAGGACCCGAAGCCACGAATCTCGATTTTGTCTCCACTTTGAAGCGCGCCGATTACGGAATCGAAGACGGTTTCCACAATGACCTCGCCGTCTCGACGAGTCAGATCACCCAGGCGGGTGACCTTCTCTACCAGGTCTGCCTTTGTCATGATCGTTAGGACCTCCCCTCACAGCATAATCGGATTCTGAGTGCTGAGGTGTCAAAAAAACAGGGTTCTCTGTGAGAATTGCGCCTTTTGGTTCAGCAGGTTGGCGGAATGGGGCGGATTCCTGCTATTCGATTGGGCCATCTTTGACCGCTGGGGTTATCCTATGCAGAGTCTTCCCGGAAAACCGGTACGAGAATCAGCATGGGGCGGGAGCGTGGAAGTGGCGCAGTTTCCCAAGTACAGCATTGTAATTCCGGCTTATAACGAGAGTGCGCGCATTCCCGCGACGCTCGAGGCGGTGTTGGCATGCATTCGCGCCAACGCGTGGGACGCCGAGGTTGTGGTGGTTAACGATGGGTCGACCGACACAACCGCTCAACTGGTGCGCGACATGGCGCGCGAGGCGCCGGAGATCCGGCTGCTGGAGAATCCGGGAAACCGCGGCAAAGGCTACAGCGTGCGCCACGGGGTGTTGCAGGCGCTTGGCGATGTAGTGATGTTTACCGACTCGGATTTGTCTGCCCCGATTGAAGAAGCTGAGAGGCTGTTTGCCGCGATTGCAGGCGGAGCGGATATCGCAATCGGGTCACGCTGGATGGCGACGAGCCGCCAGACGCACCGCCAGCCGCTTTACCGGCAATTTTTTGGCCGCTGCTTTAACGCGGTGTGCCGGATGGTGATGCGGCTACCCTTTGCCGACACGCAATGCGGCTTCAAGGCCTTTACGCGCACGGCCGCACAGACGGTTTTCCAACTGCAGACGATCGAGCGCTGGGGTTTTGATCCTGAGATATTGTTTATCGCGCTGAAGCGGGGATTGAAGGTGGTTGAAGTTCCGGTGAGCTGGGCACACGATGCGCGTACCCGCATGAGCTACCTGAGAGACGGATTGCAGATGCTCAAGGAGTTGGTCATCGTTCGCTGGAACGCGTTGACCGGCAGGTATAACAAGCGGATCGAGACAGCTCTGCGCGCCGGAGAAATCCAGTAGAAGCGCTGTAGTTGTCGCCAGTGTAGCCAGACGACCTCCAGGGCGCTATCACCTTTCGAGTCGAGATTCTGCGAGGGTCAAGTAATGCGCGATGGTTCGTGCTACCTGATCATTTTTCCTTCTCCCGGTTTCACGTTGCCGCAGTCGGAGCCCAGGTAATGCGAGACCAATGACGCGTTGACCGTCACAGTTTGCGGCATGCGTGGATCAGTGATTTTCATCAGGATTGTTCCGTGTGCGTGCTCCGCGCTATCAATGAGAATGTCGACGTGGGTGTTGTTTGAGCCGCCTCCGCAGACTTCGTCGAACGAGATTTCATGAGCGTCCTGATGGACGTTGCTCAGCGTGCAGCTACGCTCCTGCCTGGCATTGAATCCCTGGATATCGCTCTTCCACTTTTCAGGCGTCAGGCAGGACTGGGTCACATGGCCGCGGCCTAAAGCCGCAGCCATTCCTGCCATGGGCGTATTCTCGACGCCGGTGACGGTAGAGGTGGTCTCGGTTTGCCAGAGTCCCATGCTGACGGGCGGGGTCTCGGAGAGTTGCGCCACGGCGGCGACGGCAAGGACGGCGAAGGAAAGCAGGATCGGTAGTGAGGCCCTTCCTGCAAATTGATTCTTCATCGTTGCGATTCCTTTCCGGGTGAGATGGCCTGCACCCCGGCAGGCAGCGCATGGTGCTCAGGTTTATAGCACAATCTCCGGGCCAGTTGCCAGTGATGCTTTCATCGGGCATGGGTTGGGATGCAAGGCAAGAAGAACCTACTTCGCTTGTGAGCCCACTGCAAGCGCAATGACTCGCAGGTCCGTATCGCGGTCGCGGAGAGTGAGCAGGATTTTGCCAGAGGCATCGGCCACAAAGCTGGACCCGCCGTAGGTTTGTCCCCGCCAGGGGCCGTGTGTCATTTCGCCTACCAGGTCCACGCCAGCCATGGGGCACCTGGCTTGTGCTGCTCTCTTCATCACCAGGTCTTCAAGCAGTTTGGAATGCTGAGGCCATTCCTCTTTGGGGGCGGCCCATCCGTAGGGGACCAGCATCAGGTCAGGCTTCAGTGCCTTGAGTCGTTCAAGATACGTATCGGTGAAAGTATCCGCGCAAATCAATACTGCAATGCGGCCAAACTCTGTCTCTACCACGCCAATATCTTCCGGACGCCCTTGCGCATAAGGCGGAGTCATCAGCTCAGGCAGCACATTGATCTTTCGATGCTTCCAGAGCAGTTTGCCGGTCTTGTCGACGAGGATGGCGGAGTCATAGAGGTGGTCGCCATCCTTTTCGTCGAGGCCGATGGCGATCATGAGGTTGTGCTTGCGGGCAAGAGCGCCAATCCGGTCGCTGTCTGCTCCGGGGATGGGCTGCGCCAGATGATGTGCCTCGGGATTCTCCCAGCCCAGGATGGACGATTCAGGGAAGAGCGCAATGTCGGCGTGTTGGGCTTTGGCGTCGTCGAGCGCGTATTCAATACGCCGGAAATTGCCTTCACGATCGCCATCGATCACCAGAATCTGGCAGGCGGCGAGGCGCACGGTCCGTTGCGGCGCGCTCCAGGCCATAGGGAGTCCAAGAGCAAATGCAAGAAGCAGGCAGAGTCTTTTGAGAGTCACAGGAATTCTCCGGGACTGAGCAGATGAAGACTGCGCAGACGGGATATGTGTGTCGGCTGCATGATACGGCAGCGGAGAAAGAGGCGGGAAGATTTCCGCGTTTACGCCGTGGCTGCGCTGGCGACTTTTTGCAGGCCGCGCGCTTCGATTTCGAACTCGCGAATCTTGTACTTTTGAATCTTGCCGGAGAGCGTGGCGGGGAAGTCGTCGACGAAGCGGACGTGCTCGGGGATCTTGTAGTAGGCGATCTGGCCCTGGCAAAAGGCGCGAATCTCTTCCTCGGTGGATTCAAGGCCGGGACGCAGGCGAACCCATGCGACGACGATTTCGCCGAGGCGGGCGTTGGGGATGCCGACGACCTGGACTTCGCCGACTTTGGGATAGGTGTAGAGGAACTCCTCCACTTCGCGGGGGTAGATGTTTTCACCGCCGCGAATGATGACGTCGCGGGAGCGGCCGGTGAGGTGGATGCAGCCGTCGTCGTGCATGACGCCGAGGTCGCCGGTGTGCAGCCAGCCATCGGGCTTGATGACTTGCGCAGTGCCGTCGGGGTCGCCGTCGTAGCCTTTCATGATGGCGTAGCCGCGGGCGCAGATCTCGCCCTGCTGTCCGAGGGGCACGGTCTCGCCGGTTGCAGTGGACACAACCTGAATCTCGGTCTGGGGCATGGCGCGGCCCACGGTATTAACGCGAATCTCGATGGAGTCGCCGGCGTCGCTCATGGTGACTACGGGGGATGTCTCGGTCTGTCCGTAGGCGATGACCAGCTCGCGGATGTGCATTTCGTTCAGTACGCGCTTCATCAGCTCGACCGGGCAGGGGGCGCCGGACATCATGCCTGTGCGCAGGCTGGTGAGGTCGAAACTGGCAAAGTCGGGCAATCCGAACTCCGCTACATACATGGCGGGCACACCGTAGACGGAGGTGGCGCGCTCGTCGTGGACGGCTTGCAGAGTGGCATGCGCGTCGAAGGTCCAGTTGGGGAAGATGAGGGCCGCGCCGCTGTTGACCGCGCTCATTGTTCCGATGACGCAGCCATAGCAATGAAAGAGCGGCACGGGAACAACGATGCGGTCCTGCTCGGAGTAGTGAAAGCCCTGGGCCAGGAACTGGCCGTTGTTGACGACGTTGTGGTGGGTGAGCATGACGCCCTTGGGGAGCCCGGTGGTGCCGGAGGTGTACTGGATGTTGGCGATGTCGTCGATGGCGACGTGATCGGGAAGGCGGCCATCGGCGTCGAGGAGGGCTGTCCACTCGGGTGAGTCGAAATAGATGGTGTGCTCCAACTCCAGCGTCAAACCGTGACGCGCACGGCCCAGGATTTCTTCGTAGTCGGCGTGCTTGTCTTTGTGCCAGAGGAAGAGCGCCTTCATGCGCGAGCGGGAGAGGGTGTAGCTGAGTTCGTGTGAGCGGTAAGCGGGATTGACGTTGACCAGGGCGGCTCCGGCGCGGGCGCAGCCCATGTGCATCATGATCCATTCGATACAGTTGGTGGACCAGAGTCCGACACGGTCGCCGCGGCGGATGCCAAGCGACCAGAGTCCGCGGGCGATGCCGTTGGCCGTATCGCTCAGCTCGGCCCAGGTCATGCGGCGTGACTGGTGGCGCGAGGCTACAGCGAGGCGATCGGGGAAGCGGCTGGCGGTTCGATGGAGCAAGTCGCCGATGGTCAGCTCGAGCAGGGGACGGTCGGGGCCGGAACTGGAGCTGAGCGAGGTTGTGGCTTGGTCAACGGGCATACGACAGGCTAATGGACGACGAGCGGAAGTGTAAATCGCCAAACGGCCCTCGAAGTGTGACCCACTTCACAGCGCGAAGAGGTGAGCGAGGGGGATGGTGTCTCCATGTTGAAGACTGGAGCGTGAATTGACCGCGGGCGGAGTGCGACACTGAACGCGCTGGATTAAGCCTGAGGCGATTCCCACTGACCCGTTTCGCCTGAGCGGAAGATTGCTTCGATCACGGCCATGTTGTTGATTGCGTCCTCCAGCGGAACCGGGACCTCAGTGTTTTCAAGAACGGCTTTTGAGAAGTCGTCGCCCTGCATCGTGTATTGGTCGCATACCGGAAATGTTTCGGTGGTGATTCCGCTGCCAGTGAGATCGCCTGTGGAGTCGATGAAGATGCGGGTTGGCCGATCCTTGGGGGCGTTGAAGGGAATCTCAATTTCGATGCGGCCCTTGGTGCCGAAGAACTGGACGCGCTGGTAGGGGATGAGCTGCGTGCTGCACGTGAAGATGGATTGGCCGCTGGGGAAATCAAGAATCGCCGACGTCAGCCGGTCAGTGTGCAACGCGGGGTCGTGCTCGATTTTGGCTACCACCCGTGTTGGCTCCTGCGCGAAAGCATAGCGCGAGGCCTGGATGCAGTAGCAACCAATGTCATAGAGCGCACCGCCGCCGGACTCCACCTGGTTACGGATATTGGCAGGGTCGTTGTTGAAGTAGCTGAAGAAGGCGACGACGGAGCGCAATTCACCAATGCCGCCCTGGTTGAGCAGCTCGCGCAGCCGCAGCCATTGGGTAAAACTCCGGATCATGAACGCTTCGCCGATCTTGACTCCGGTGCGGGCGCGCACGGCAAGCAGCGTTTTGGCCTCCGCTACGGTAAGGCTGAGCGGCTTTTCGCACAGAACGTGCTTGCCTGCTTCGGCCGCCTTGGCGGTCCAGGGCACGTGCATCTGGTTGGGCAACGGGTTGTAAATCGCATCGATATTGGGATCGGCGATCAGCTCTTCATATGACCCATACGCGGTGGGAATGCCGAGAGCGTTGGCGGCTTTTCTGGCTTGCGCCAGGTCGCGCGAGGCGATGGCGTCGATGGAGGTGAACTGGCCTTTTTGCATGGCCGGAATCACCTTCCTGAGACCGATATTCGCGGTGCTGAGAACTCCCCAGCGAAGCTTCTTTGGCATGGCGGTAATGATAACGCAGCGAGCGGCTTAACGCCCGTGGAACCAATCATAACCCCGAAGCGCGCGGAACCTTGTGGAACACTATTGACTACGTTGTATTTGTGGTATGCTCTTCGCAGTTTTCAGCCGTATCCCCGTTCCCCCATGACCCCAGGCCCTAGAAACTTGCGGAGCAAAGCTCTGCCCAGGATGGCTATTAATGAACGCGGTGGCTCAGCGGGTCGTTCCCGCTCTCAGATCCCTGTGGTCTATCGCTTGTCTGCTTCTCGCAGTGACACCGCTTCAAGGTCAATCTCCTGCACAGTTTTTGCAATCGCGCATCACCGGAACAGTGGACGACTCTTCGCGCGTTACGCTGCAAGGCAATACACATCCGTTTGCGCAACCGCAATATGACAGCGGAGCGGCGCCCGTGTCGATGCCCGCGGATCGCCTGGTGCTGGTGCTCAAGCGCAGCAAGCAGCAAGAGGCCGACCTGCAAACCTATCTGCAATCGGTGCAGGATGCTAAATCGCCGAATTATCGAAAGTTTCTGAACCCCGAGGAGTTTGGTAAACGGTTCGGCGTTGGAGATTCCGATCTTCAGACCATACAGACATGGCTTTCAGGCCACGGATTCAAGATCGGCAAGGTTTCTGCGGGGCGGATGACAATCGAGTTATCCGGCACAGTCGGCCAGGTCGAGAACACTTTCCATACATCGATACATAACTACGTAGTCGACGGAAAGCAATATTGGGCGAATGCAACCGACCCACAAATACCGGAATCACTGTATCAGGTTGTCGCCGGTTTTGCGTCTCTGAACAGTTTCAGGCCAAAGGCGCAATACATCCGCGGACCAAGTGGCAGATACGACTCTAAAACGCACACGATAGCGCCCACTTACACCATTGGCAGCGCAACCTCGGGATACTATATCTTTCTCGGTCCGGCAGACGCAGCCACGATCTATGACACTCCCACGGTACTCAATCCGAGTTACACCGGCACGGCGCTGGACGGCACGGGCGTGACCATTGGAATAGCCGGAGATTCGAATATCGATTTGACGCAGAACGCGAATTATCGCGCGACATTCGGGCTGGCGGCCAAGGCAACTACGGTTGTGGTGGATGGCAGCGACCCGGGGGAAAATGGAGACGCCATTGAGGCGTATCTGGATACGGAAGTAGCGGGCGGGATCGCCCCCAATGCCAGTATCATCCTTTACACGGCATCAGACACGAGTTACCAATCGGGTTTGTTCCTTGCCATAGCGCGAGCCCTCGATGACAACCAGGCCGATATCCTGAATGTAAGTTTTGGCGCGTGCGAATCGCAGATCGGGACAGCGGGGAATCAATACATCTCGGACTTATGGGAACAGGCTGCGGCGCAGGGAATCTCAGTCACTGTTTCCACGGGTGACGCCGGGTCTGCCGGATGCGACAACCCGAACACCGAGACGGTGGCCGGCGGCGGTTTGGCAGTGAACGGGGTTGGTGCAACGCCATTCAATATCGCTGTTGGCGGAACTGATTATGATGCCCTTTATGGAAGTTTTCCGACCAGTTTCACCAACTATATAGATATAACCAACACGTTGCCCAACCATCGCAGCGCGCTTAAATATATTCCCGAGGAGCCCTGGAACGACTCCACAACGGTAAACACGACGATCGCGGCGAACAAGCCTCTCTCTGCCATGCCGGGTGGTTCCGATAATATCGTAGCGGCCGGTGGCGGACTAAGTTCGGTTTATCCGCTGCCGACGTGGCAAACCGGTTTCGGCGCGGCCGGAGGGCGGAACCTTCCTGATGTTTCTTTGCTTGCGGGCAACGGGTTTTATGGCGCTGTCTGGGGTATTTGCACGGACCTTGACACAGATTCCTCAGGAAACCCTCTGGCTGATTGCGCAGCGGGCGCGACGGGGAGCAACTTCAATCTCACGGGCGTGGGGGGCACGTCAGCAGCGGCGCCGGCCTTTGCGGGCATGCTTGCGCTTGTGAAGCAGAAGGTGGGGTCCCGCCTGGGTCAGGCAGACTATGTGCTGTATAACCTGGCTACATCGAAGTACGCTACGGTGTTTCATGATGTAACAACGGGGAATAACTCGGTCAATTGCACGGCGGCCACGCTCGATTGCGCGACAAATCCTCTGACTTATAATTTTATTACCGGCTATAACGCCGCGACGGGCTACGATGAGGCGAGCGGCCTGGGAAGCGTGGATGCGACGCAGATGCTGAATGGCTGGGCGTCTGCGGGTCTTGCTGCCACCACATCGTCATTGAAGCTGAATGGAGGCACGGCCGCCCTCACTATTACCCATGGCGCGAGCGTCACCGTGAACGCCAGTGTGACGAGTGGGAGCGGTACGCCCACAGGCGATGTGGCACTGGTGGACAACCTGAGTGCGGCAACCCTGGCCAACAGTGGAAGTATTGCGCTGCTTCCGCTGGTGAGCGGGGCTGCGGCCGGCGCAACGAATTCGCTGCCGGGCGGTACCTACCAGGTGTCGGTTCATTATGGAGGGAGCAGCACTTTTGCCGACAGTGACTCGAACGCAATCCCGGTCACGGTCGCAGCCGAGAGCAGCAGCACGAGCCTGAAGGTTGCGGGATATTACGATCCGGCAACGGGCATGCCCAGTGCCACTCCGTATTACGGACTTATTTATGTATTTGATGCGCAACCCTATGGGAACAGCGCATCGGCGGCAACTCCGAACGGAGTCGCCACGGGCACTATCACCTTCAACAACGGCACAGCGACATTAGGAACCGCAGCAATTGACAGCACTGGCACTGCAGAACTGCAGACCACCGCACTGCCAGCTGGAAGTGACAGCCTGACGGCCGCGTTTCCCGGGGATGCCAGCTTCCTTGCGAGCACGAGCGCGGCATCGCCGTTGACGGTCCTTCCGGCGATCACAACCCTGAGCACGCCTTCGCTTCAACCCGGGTTGTTTGTTACCGCGGGGAGCACAATCAGCATGTCGGTCACGCTCTCGGTTGACAGCGCCGGCGCCGCGCCGACGGGCATGGTGACGTTTCAGAATGGTACGTCGACGGTGGGGACTGTTCCACTGGCCGGGACCGCTGGATCAGGCGCGGGCGCAGCCGGCGGCACCGCGAGTTATTCCACCGCGAGCCTGCCGGTCGGGACGGACAATATTACCGCCGTCTATAGCGGCGACAGCAATTATGCAGGAGCCACGTCAGCAGTCGCCTCTGTAGTTGTTCAGAAGGTGATGACCACCATCACGGTGACGCCCGCCTCAACTTCCATACCTGTGAATGAGCCGCTGCAGGTGACGGTTACGCCGACTCCCGTGACCGGCCTGCCACTGCCGACAGGGACGGTGACGGCGGGCGTGGCTGGTGCTCTGCAACCCCCTGTGACGCTCGCCAATGGAACGGCCACGGTTACGATTCCTGCGAACTCTCTGCCCACGGGGGCGGACACAATTCTTGGGAGCTACAGCGGCGATGCCAACTACCAGTTTGTTTCCGGCAACACGTCTGTCACAGTGACTGCGGCTGTGCCGCCGGGTCTCACGCTCGCCGGCACATCGGTCACGCTCGTCCCCGGTGCGACAACGGGGAATGCCTCGACGATTACGCTGTCTCCTACCGGAGGATTCACTGGAACGGTCACTTTGACGGCGGCGATCACCAGCAGCCCGACGGGTGCCGTAGATCTGCCGACTTTCAGCTTTGGCTCGACGAGTCCTGTGAGCATAACCGGAGCTGCGAACGGGACAGCGACGCTTACGATTTCAACGACGGCGGCGTCGAGTGCGGCTTTGCGACGGCCGGCGCGTCCGGGTGCGGGTTGGATTGGCGGCGGAGGGGTGTTGGCCTGCATTCTGCTGTTTGGCATCTCAAAACGCCGGCAGCGGTGGCAGACGCTGTTGGGTCTGCTCGTTTTCCTGATCTTCCTCAGCGGCGGCGTGATGAGTTGCGGCGGTGGAGGCGGATCGGGGGGCGGCGGTAGTGGTGGCGGAGGCAATCCGGGTACCACGGCGGGAGCCTACACCGTCACGGTAACCGGCACTTCCGGCACGATGACTGCAACGGGCACGGTGTCTCTCACCGTGCAATAAACCGCAGATTAACGAGGCTGCTGCAAACTGGTGAGAAAGCAGCGGCCTTGCGCGGCATGCGAGGCGGGAATCCGACATCAGCACGAGCCGTTGGGGAGCGCCAATCCTCCTCTTTGCGCAGTACAATCTGGGATCAGATCAAGAGGATGAACGCATGGCCCCGCAAAGGGCATTTCGGACCGTTTTTGCGAGTCTTGCTCTCTCACTGACATTGCTTCCGGGCTTAACCGCTTCAATGAGCGGCGCTGAAGATGAGAGCGTTGTCGCGACGCATACGGGAGACAGCTTCGGCCTTGAGAATCGTGCGATCGGCGTGAAGTGGAATGTAACTGCGGGCAAGGTAAATGGGCTCGTTGTTATTGACCGCTTGCATGGAAGAGAGCTGAACGTCGATGAGCCATTCGCCATTCTTCTTCGAGACGGAACGATCTGCGATGCCGCTAACCTTAGCGTTTCCGGCGTGCCCGCGCTGCACGAACTGACTCCGCGGCCGGATGCATCGCGCATGGCTGACAGGCTGCATGGCGACGAGTTCGACCTAGCCATGGAAAGCGGTGACCATTCCTTGCATGTTGTATGGTCGTTGGTGCTGCTTGACGGCTCGAGTTACGTGAGGCAGCTTCTGACCATTACTGCGGCTGGGAACGACGTGCCGATCAGCCGCGTGGAGTTGATCGATCTGCATCTGCCGGGAGCGCGGGTAAGCGGATCGGTGCAGGGCTCGCCGATTGTGGCGGGAAATCTGTTCCTAGGACTCGAGCATCCTCTTTCGCGGAGCAAAGTGACGGGCGACCGGGCCACCGCGTGGATGGAGCGCGATCTTCCTTTGCGGGCAGGTCAGTCAATCACCTACTCCTCTGTGATTGGAGTTGCACGGGAAGGGCAGATACGGCGCGACTTTCTTGCTTATCTGGAGCGGGAGCGGGCGCACCCTTACAGGACGTTCCTGCACTATAACTCCTGGTATGATCTTGGCTATTTCACGAGATATGACCAGGCGGGCGCCTTGGATCGGGTGAATGCATTTGGGCGCGAGCTTGCGGAAAAGCGCGACGTGAAACTGGACTCCTATCTTTTCGACGATGGATGGGATGATCATAAGTCGCTGTGGAAGTTCAACACCGGTTTCCCGAATGGCTTCATGCCGGTAAAAGCGGCCGCGGAGAAGTACGGCGCGGAACCGGGCGTGTGGATGTCGCCGTGGGGCGGCTATGACGGACCGAAGCAGGAGCGGATTGCGTTTGGCAAAGCGGCCGGATACGAGATTGTTGCAGGCGGTTACGCGCTGTCGGGACCCAGGTATTATGCGGCTTTTCACGATATCTGCATGGAAATGATTCGCCAATACGGCGTGAATCAGTTCAAGTTTGACGGAACGGGCAACGTGGATTCTGTCGTTCCCGGCAGCCGCTTCGACAGCGATTTTGCGGCGGCCATCCATCTTATCGGCGAGCTTCGCGAAGCCAAGCCGGACATCTTTATCAACCTGACAACAGGCACGTGGCCTTCGCCTTTCTGGCTGCTGTATGCAGATTCCACCTGGCGCGGTGGCGACGATGACTCAACTGCCGGCGTGGGCAGTTATCGAGAGCGATGGATCACTTATCGCGATGCACAGACCTATGAGAATGTCGTTCAGAATGGCCCCTTGTATCCGATCAACTCACTTATGCTGCATGGGATGATCTACGCGAGGTTTCATAAGTATCTTGACAAGGATCCCGGGAATGACTTTCGCAATGAGATACGGTCGTATTTCGGCACCGGGACACAATTGGAGGAGATGTACATTACGCCATCATTGCTGACGGAGACAAATTGGGATGATCTAGCCGAGGCGGCGAAGTGGTCGCGCACCAATGCCGATGTATTGAAGGATACGCACTGGATTGGCGGCGATCCGGCGTGGTTGGAGGTGTATGGGTGGGCATCATGGGCGCCAAGAGAGGGCATTTTGGTACTGCGAAATCCCAGCGACAAGGAACAGACGATTGGCATCAAGCTGCAGGATGCGTTTGAATTGCCTCCGGGGGCCGCGCAGACCTACCAAGCGAAAAGCCCATGGAAAGACGATGCGAGCCAGCATGCGATGAAACTGAATGCGCAACAGGTGCATGAGTTTCACCTTGCTCCCTTCGAGGTGCTCACGCTCGATATGCTTCCTGAAACCGCGCACAGAACTGAAGACTGAGAAAGGAGAGTACCCATGACTACGACAACACTGCTCGTACTGGCCGCTGGAATGGGCAGCCGCTACGGAGGGTTGAAGCAAATCGATCCAATTGGACCGGATGGCGAGACCATGATGGATTATTCGATCTATGACGCGCGCCGCGCCGGGTTCAATAAGGTTGTGTTCGTCATCCGGAAAGATATCGAGCAGCCTTTCAAGCAGACGATCGGCGCACGATATGAAAAGCGCATTGCGGTGGAGTACGTCTTTCAAGAGCTTGGAAAGCTGGTGCCGGGAGGCCAAATGCCTGCCGGCCGTACCAAACCGTGGGGCACAACGCACGCGATTCTGATGGCTGCCAACACGATTCGCGAGCCCTTCGCGGTGATCAATGCCGATGATTTTTATGGGGCGGAAAGCTATCGGGCGCTGGCGCACCATTTGCAGTCGGACACGCCGGACTACGCGATGGTTGGCTATGTTTTACGCAATACGCTCTCCGATTTCGGCGCGGTGGCACGCGGGGTGTGCAAGGTGGATGAGCACGGATTTCTGCAGGAGATTGTCGAATTGAAGGGAATCGAGCGCGACGGCGGACACGCCATCAATACGGACGCAGAAGGCCAAGTGACGAAGCTGACGGGGAATGAAACCGTTTCAATGAACATGTGGGGATTTACCCTCCAGGTATTTGGGCAGCTTGATGAGCGCTTTCGGAATTTTCTCAAGCTGAACAGCGCCGATCTGAAAGCGGAGTGTTACATTCCCAGTACGGTGAATGATTTGATTATGTCCGGCCAGGCACGGGTGCGTGTCCTGCGCAGCGGTGAGCCATGGTTTGGCGTTACCTATCGCGAAGATCGCCAACGCGCTGTCGAAAGCGTTCGCCGCCTGATCGAGAGCGGCTCCTATCCGAAAAGACTTTGGGCATGATAACGGAACACGATGTTGGCGCGGCCGCTCGCCATTTTGAAATCAGCGGCCGATTCTGCAGCGCCGCGGTCTATGGCAGCGGTCACATCAACGACTCCTACTGCGTGGTCTTTGACCAGGCGGGCGAGCCGGTGCGCGTAATCCTGCAACGCATCAACCACAAGATATTCAAGAACCCTGTCGCCCTGATGGAGAACATCCAGCGGGTCACGTCGCATCTTGCTGCGCAGGTGGCGGGCGAAGCAGACAGCGATCGCAGGGTGCTTACGCTGATTCCGGGGCGTGACGGAAAAGCATGGCACGTAGATGCGCATGGCAATACCTGGCGCGCCTATCGCTTTATTGACTGCGCCCGCACCTATGATGCCGTTGCGCGACCAGAGCAGGCGTTTGAAGCGGCAAAGGCGTTCGGGCGATTCCAGCAAATGCTGGTGGACTTGCCTGCGCCACGGCTGCACGATACGATCCCTGATTTTCATCACACGCCGAAACGATTCGAAGCGCTGGAGCAGGCGATTGCTTTGGATAAGGAGGGGCGCGCGATCCAGGCAAAGGCGGAGATTGAGTTCGCGCTTGCGCATAAGCCGATTGCCGGCGTTTTGCTGGATGCGCATCTGCCGGAGCGCGTGACGCACAACGACACCAAGTTCAACAACGTGATGCTGGATGACGCGACGGGTGAGGGGATCTGCGTGATCGACCTCGACACGGTCATGCCGGGATTGGTTCTCTACGATTTTGGCGACATGGTGCGCACCACCACGTGTACGGCGATGGAAGACGAGCAGGATTTGTCGAAGGTGAGCCTGCAATTTCCCATGTTTGAGGCGCTGGTGCGGGGTTATCTTAGTTCGGCAGGTGGGTTTCTGACGGAAGCGGAAAAGCGGCACCTTGCCTTCTCGGGCAAGCTCATCACGTTTGAAATCGGCATTCGATTTCTCACTGACTATCTGGCGGGGGACACGTATTTTAAGGTGCATCGTAGCGGGCACAATCTGGACCGGTGTCGGACGCAGTTTAAATTGGTCGAGTCGATCGAGCAGCAGGAAGAAAGAATGGAGCGGCTGGTCGAGACCGTTGCGGGGTGAGCGGCGTCCTTTTAAAGGGAGTCGCTGGCCTAAGCCGCGACTTCTAGATTTTGTGCGGCAAGCTCCAGGATGGCTCCCATTACGGTGAATGAGTTGATGCCGTACAGGCAAACCGCAGTCTGAATGCCGCCACCCGTTAAATCCAAACGAGTTCTCGAGAGGAAAAGCAGCACGATCGAGGATTCAAGGCGATCGCGGAAACGCAGATTGCCGTAGCTGTATTTGTGGCCGGGAACTCCGTCGGTAAAATCCTGCAGTTCGATCAGATTAAAGGTGACGTCGATACTCGAACCGCCGGGCCAGGAGATTGTGCCTGCCTCGTTAATTATCTGCAGATTGGTTCTGGTTTCAGTTCTGTTTCCGATATTTTCTCTCATCGGGGCCCTCGATGCGTGCCTCATGGCGCCTACGTTACCTGCATTGAGAGTCTGATTCAGTGATTTAAATCACTTCGGCGCACAAAATGGGGGAATTCCGGCCCGATTTCGGTTCGGTGCAAGATCGGTCGATGGTGTGAAGCGCTATCCGAGCAGCGATTTGCAATTGAGGAGGCCAGGTGCGAACGTGACTTGGCGCACAGACCAGGCCTGTCGTTGCTACCCAATATGAACGGGAAGATCGCTCACCGCAAAGCATGGCATCGATGAGCCGTCTCCGGAAGCAGGTCCGGCCTGCTGGGGATGCATATGCTTTCGCCCGGAAAGCCCGTTGTAATGACGCGGCGCCAGTTTGTGGCGGCCGGCGCGCTGGGAGGCGCGGCCATTGCCGTCGGCTGCGGACTCAGGAAGACGGGAAGCTGGGAGTTCCTGAGCGATGACCAGGCGCGGACGCTGGCAGCAATTTGCGATCAGATCATTCCGGCAGACGAGTTTCCCAGCGCAACGCAGGCGGGGGTGCTCAATTACATCGATCGGCAACTGATCCGGCATTACCGTCGGCATCAGGATGTTTACAAGCGCGGGCTTGAGGAAGCGGATTCATGGAGCCGCGGCCGCTTTGGGAAGGGGCTGGGCGCGCTTTCGCAAGAGCAGCAGTTTGAGATCGTGAATGACCTTTCACAAAAGGACCGGCGCTTCTTTGAGCTGGTTCGCAGCCACACATTTGAGGGGTACTACGGCTCGCCGCGGCATGGCGGCAATCGCGATGCGGTGAGCTGGCGCATGCTAGGTTTGGCGGAGCCGCCGGTGCGCGGGCGCGCCCAATACGATCTGCGAAAGAGTCCCGCGTGATGAATCGAGTGAATGCCGTGGTGGTGGGCGCGGGCGCTGCGGGCGGGATTGTGGCCAAGGAGTTGTCGACCGCCGGCCTGAGCGTCGTGCTTGTGGAGCGGGGCAAGTGGTATACGCCGAACGATTGCCGCAAGGACGATCTGCGCAATCAGCGCACCACCGTGCTGGGCAACGCGTTTGGGCCGGAGGATGAAGGGAATCCCCGCGTGTGGCTCGATGCGAAGGGCGAGCCTCAAATCGTGCAGGCCAGCGAAGGGGGCTACCAGAACAATGCTGCCTGCGTGGGCGGCGGAACGCTGAGTTATGGAGCGCAGGCGTGGCGGTATATGCCGCAGGATTTTCGCATGCGCTCGACCTATGGGGCACCGCCGGGAAGTTCGCTGGAAGACTGGCCGATTTCGTATGACGAACTGGAACCTTTCTACGAGAAGGCTGAATACGAGATTGGGATATCGGGAGACTACTCCGGCGATCCATTTCACGGCCCCCGGCGGCGCGATCTTCCCATGCCGCCGCTGGCGCCCAATCGCGAGTTCGGAATCCTGGAACCTGCGGCGAAGCGGCTGGGACTGCATCCATTCAACCTTCCCATGGCCCGCAACAGCGTGCCTTACAACGGTCGCGGCCCGTGCATGCGTTGCAGGTGGTGCTGCGGATTTGCGTGCGAAGTGGATGCGAAGAACGGCTCGCAGAACACGGTGATCCCGACCGCCCTGGCGACCGGGAATTGCGAGTTGCGCACCGAATGCATGGTGAAGGAGATTCTGACTGACGAACGGGGTCATGCGCGCGGCATCTCTTATTTCGACGCCAAAGGAAGATTGCAGGAGCAGCTCTCGGACATCGTCGTGGTGTCAGGGTGCGCGACCGAGTCGGCGAGGCTGCTGCTAAATTCAAAGAGCAGGCTGTTTCCGGATGGGCTGGGAAATCGTCACGACCAGGTGGGCCGCAATCTGCAAGGCCACCACTATACCGGCGCGACGGGCTACTTCGACTTTGAAACCTACGACGATGTGGGACCGGGCGCGAGCATTGCCATCAGCGATTACAACCATGGCACTCCGGGGCTGTGCGGGGGAGGCATGCTGGCCAACGAATTTATCCGGCTGCCTATTCACATGGTCGACCGGCTGCCTGCGGACACGCCACGCTGGGGCCTGGGACACAAACAGGCAATGCGCCACTGGCACAAGCGCACGATCGTGATCATGGGACCGACGCAGCAGATTCCTACAGCGGAAGGCCGGGTGACGGTCGATCCATCGGTAAAGGACAAGTGGGGGCTGCCGGTGGTGCGCTTATCAGGCAACGTTCATCCACACACTTTCGAAATCGGCATGGTGCAGGCAAAGCGTGCCGAGGCGTGGCTGAAGGAATCGGGAGCGATCCACACCAGTATCATGGCCGGCAAACCGGAGATGGTTTCTGCCGGGCAGCACCAGGCGGGGACTTGCCGCATGGGCAACGATCCGCAGAGCTCGGTGGTAAACCGCACCTGTCAGCTTCACGATGTGGACAATGTGTTCGTGATCGACTCGAGCGTGCATGTGACCAACGGGGGCTTCAATCCGGCGCTCACCATTATGGCCATCGCCTACTTCGCCAGCGACGCCCTCGTACACAACTGGAAGGGCACGAGATTCCGGCCATGAAGCGATTCCTCAAGGTTGTGGTGATCATTGTTGTCGGCATGACGGCCGTCGGCTTTGCCGGGACCTACGGCGCGTCGAGCTACTATTCATCGCAACACGGGCAGGGATGCGCAAGCTGCCATGAGATGGCGTCGTATGTGAGCGTGGTGCACAGTTCGGCGCACCGCAACGTGGGCTGCATCGACTGCCATAAAGCGAGCATGGCAACGAAGCTGCGGCACATACGCGTTCACCTGATGGGCAACTGGCCTGAGGTCATTCGACTGCGCGATGTGGATGTGGTTGAAATGGTGCCGAACTGCCAGAAATGCCACCAGCACGAATATTCCTCCTGGCATGCGGGACCGCATAGCGCCACCTATCAGCAGATCTTTGCTGATCCGGCGCATAACGCAAAGCGGCGGCTGATGGATGACTGCTTCCGCTGCCACGGTATGCACTTCGACGGGTCAGTACGAGACCTCGTCGTGCCGCAAAACTCGAAGGGACCGTGGCATCTGACGCGCGCGGATTTGGCGGATGGGCCGGCGATGCCCTGCCAGGCATGCCATTGGGCGCATCGGGAAGGCGCGCCGGAGACCAAGCCCGCAGAACGGATTTCGGTGGCGGGCGCGGCGGTTAACGATTCACTGGCGTTTTATGACCGGCGGGAAAGCGTGCACTTTGCCGCGACTGCGCTTTCGATTCCGCAACTGCATGATGGCGCGCGGCTGGTGAAGATGAACCTGGATGCGCGGCAGGCGCTCTGCTACCAGTGTCATGCTCCGCGACAGCCGGAAGCGGGGACCGCCGCGGCGGCACATGCGTGGGGACCGCAGGTTGGCTCCGGCGACGATCGCACGCCGATGGGAGTGCATGAAGGGTTGAGCTGCATTTCGTGCCATACCGGGCACAATGAAAATGCCCGCGCATCGTGCAAGACATGCCACCCGCAGATGTCGCACTGCGGTCTCGATGTGGAGAAGATGGATACGACTTACGCGAGCGCGGGGAGCCGGCATAACATCCACTGGGTCAAGTGCGTGGATTGCCATCGGAACGGGATTCCGAGGGTGAAGACGACGGCGCAGGTGGGGCAGTAGGTGCGATAAGCCTAGCAACCCCCCACGGCGGAGCTAAACGGCTCTTTTGGAAATGCGTGGCTACGGGCAGCTTGAGTGCAATCCGAAGCGGAAAATGCTGACGCTCCCGACATATGTGGCATCGCGAAGGATACCTCAAAAGAAACAGGAACCAAACGTCCCATACTCGGAAACGCGATCTCCGCAACTCCCGCAATCCGCAATATGAGCACACCGGGTGAATGTCGCCCATGTGAAAATTCCAATCTCTAAGGGGACGGTGGCTGGTTTGGGATCAGCGCGAAAGTCTGACGATTAGCGATTCTGAAGATCGTTTTCGCGCAAACGAGGGCCCTCGATAAAACTCCAGGAATTGGCCGCGTACATCGCCTCCTAAGGCGAGAACAACAATCTGGAGGAAGGCGAGCAAACCATACTTCCTCTATTTGGACTCGGGGGAGCCGTAGGATTTGTGAGGGGGCCGATCATCGGCGGGAGAAGCCGAGTGCGATCATATTCCCATAAGGATGCTGAAAAGGCAACAAGAAAAGGGCAGCTCTATCAAGTATGGAGTCTTGGCCGGAAAAACTGGAACCCGTAGTTTCGCCCCCAAAGCCAAATTCTTCGAAAGAGGTCGGGTCTCGCGCTCCCAAGGCACTCGATTTTCCAAGTCACAACGGACAGCTACACCCAGGCCATTCCCCTGGGGATACGTACTGCCCCCAGTAAAGTGGCGGAGCAGCTGCGCCCCGCGTGAACAATGAGGAGTACACGGTGCGGCCGATTGCTGGACCCGAATCGGACCCGCGTTCCACTGAATTGGCTGTGAGCTATTGATTTATGGTGGGCGCTGCAGGATTCGAACCTGCGACTTCCACCGTGTGAA
>OBLU010000292.1_pt1 | contig 48706 bp, 35 predicted proteins | sample 1518681 | NCBI WGS metagenome assembly OBLU01 (sample SAMEA3539304, study PRJEB22396) | soil metagenome | biome: tundra; feature: field; material: soil | place: USA | collected 2010-05 | depth 0.15 m
CACGCTCTACTGTAAGCGCCGAAAACCAGGCTGTTCGGTTTCTTCAAATCTCAGCCGACAGAAACAAAATCGAGGGAGACAATACGCAAGACTGCGTGGCGGAGGACGCAGTCCCGTGCGAACTATTCTCCGTCCATTAACAGGGAAAAAATCAGGGAAAACGATGTTTTCGGCAACGTTATTTCACGGAAAACCAATGACTGGCGTGGGTTCCGGCGGATTCAGTGCACTCCACTTGCAGAGCGGAACAGGGAATTAACAGGGAATTTCTGTTATGAAAGGCGCGCAGCCTTCGCCAAGAATGAAGTTTCAACGATTGGTAGAGGTGACGATCAGAGATCTAGCACAGGCTCGACGCTGCCGGATTATTTATCAAAAGCGTCCGAACGTGAACCTATTCCGATCCAATTCACGAAGCACGTCGCCTCGAGTAATGCCGGGTGAACCGAAACCTGTAACCTTCTGCGCTTCCAGTCTCGCAGCTTCTAGCTTGTAATATTCGAGCAGGCCATAACACGGACGCACGCAATACTGTTTGAACCAATCCAACGCCTGAGAGGTCGAGTCAGCCTGATCATCGAACTTGCCCTTCGGAAAACTAGTGAGCTCGTGAAGGTATTCTCCCAGCCACGCCGCCTTCTCTGGGATATGAGCAAAACCATTCTCAATTGTACTGGTGACTGAATGCATGCGCATGATCTTGTCCATCGTAGGTTCATACTTCTTGATCGCATGCATTCCGTCGTTGATCAAATCCTGAATCAGTTGTGTGCCCGAGGCTTTATCTTCGATCAGGATCGTTTGCGCGTTGAATGCTTCTGCCTGTTCCCGCACTGCGCGTTTCAATTCAGGATAACCAAGGCGTTTGCGAAAAACATGAAGCAAGTAAATCTGACTTTCGATCACGCCCCAGGTCGAGCACACACTGTAATCGCTAAGTTCTGTCGGTTTGTTCGCAGTGTCCCAACTTTGAACGACCATCTCGAACTTCGAAGGTAGGTCAGCTGCAGTATAAGTCTTGAACCATTCCGCTTTGACCATGCCGCCACCGAAGGGAGCGGGAGACTGTTGGTATTGCCCGCTAAAGTTGTATTCTCCCTGGGCCTCGCGAAGATGATTGAGTATCTCCAGTGGCTCCCGCTCGGGATGGAGTGCTTCTCCAGCACGTCGCTCAAACCGACGCATTCCGTAAGGCGTTTGAATTAAGTGCGTCTCGTCCTCTTCCGCGATTGCTGGGAACCGTAAGGTTTTCCAAGACTCCAAGCCGAGCACATGCCCCGTAAGGTCATCCTCGTGCAATCTTTGCATGATCAAAATAATGCACCCATCTTTCTTGTTGTTGAGCCGGCTGTACAGGGTGTGGTCGAACCAATCATTGACTGCCTTCCGCTGTGTATCCGAAACAGCCTCCTCAGGTTTCAACGGGTCATCAATGATAATAAAATCAGCGCCTCTGCCCGTCAGCACGCCACCAATGGATGTTGATAGACGAAACCCCTGACGGGTTGTCGCGAACTCCTGCACTGCCTGCCGATGCGGTGACAGTCGAGTTGAAAACAGATCCCGATAAAATGTGCTGCCAAAGAGAGCTCGACAATCACTCGATAATTTACTTGCCAGTTCCTGCGCGTAGCTCGCCACGATTATCTGGGCACTCGGATCGTGACCAAGCAACCAAGCTGGAAAGGCGACAGAGGCGCAATGGGATTTGAGAGAGCGAGGAGGAACATTAATGATAAGGCGTTTGGTATCACCCCGCCGACAGGCCTCCAGTTCCGCGGCAATAACCTCGATATGCCAATTCGGCAAAAAGGATGTTGCCGGATTCAGTTCATGGAAACTACGCTCGATGAACGCAGTGAAATCCGAGCGCAACAGTGCCTGATATTCATTCGGTGTCAGCTTCATTGTTGCCTCCGCTTGAGGACTGATGAAACCGCTTAAGAATATTGTCCATGACCTTCTGGTCAGTTTCTGAGAACTCCGTTGTAGGCTCGACGGCGACGGACCGTTCTTCTGCAGATAGGACGAGGTGGCAGAGATACCGCATGGCGTGACCGTCCCCAGAGGCCGCCTTATTGACTAGCTGTGTGATCGCTGCTTCGAGCTTAGTGATCACCTTGCGACGGCCGTTCTCATTGATTACTACTTCCTCGCGAAGCGTCCGCTCCAGTACTGTGGCGAGGTTGAGCGTCCCTTTTGGTCTCCCATTGAGATTGCCAGACTGGCCTTTTTTGAACTGCGTATGCTTAGGTGGTTTGCCGTAACCGACGTCGAACGATTCGCACTTCGGATCATCATTCATGAGTCGCCTCGCCTTCCAGATCAGAGAAAGATCGGCCGGACTTCTCGTGAACAGCTATATTCCCGGTGAATGTCTGCCAACGGCGAATAATAATGTCCACGTAAGCCGGATCGAGCTCGAGTCCATAACAGATTCGTCCGGTACGTTCGGCAGCAATGACGGTAGTCCCGCTGCCAAGAAACGGATCAAGAACAATGTCGTTGCGCGAGGTGCAGTCCAGAATAGCGTCGCCGACCATTGCCACGGGCTTGATCGTTGGGTGGAGCCCGGACAACTGCTCCTCGCCATTTCGCGCAGACGAATTCACTCGCGGATATTCCCAGATGTTTGTACGGTAGCGACCGTACTGGCCGAGTTGGATGTTATTCCTGTGTTTCTCCTTGCCGCTCTTGAAGACGAATACCAATTCGTGACGACTGCGATAGAGTGAACCTTGCCCCCCACTCTCCTTGACCCAGATACACAAGTTTTTGAACTCGGAGTACACCCGACGGGCGGCCGCAAGCATCTCCGGCAGGTGTCTCCAATCCATGCACAGGAAATGAAGCGATCCGCCCATACTGTGGTGCTCTAGATTTTGAAACGTCTTGAATAGAAAATCGGTGAACTCGGCCTCGCTCATCTCGCCTGAACCCATGGAAAATTCACGAGGATGGAATTTGCCAAACCCGGCGACGTAGCCATCAATCGGATCGTTATAGGGCGGATCACCGAAAACCGTCGCGGCGCGGCGCCCCTGCATCAGTTCCGGATAGCTGTCTTCATTCAACGCATCCGCGCAAGATATGCGATGCCGCCCGAGTGTCCACAGATCTCCGGACTTCGTTACAGGGACCCCCGCCTCGGCAACGGCATCTGCGGAATCGGCTTCGCCCTCGGGCTCTGACGAGACGCCTTCGATCATCGCGTCAATTTCAGCCATCTCGAAGCCAGTGACTTCAAGATTGAAATCGAGTTCGACCTCAGCAAGCGTCTTCAGCTCCTGGGCAAGCAAACGGTCGTCCCACTCCGAAACGAGAGTCAGACGGTTGTCAGCGATCATGAAGGCACGTATTTGCGCGTTGGAGAGATGTTCGAGACGGATAGTGGGCACGCGATCAAGCTTAAGGAATTTGGCTGCGGCGTATCGGCCATGACCCGCAATCACACATCCGTCACGATTGATCAGGATTGGAACAATGAAGCCAAACGTTTGTATGCTGCGCGCGATTTGCTCAACCTGCTTTTTGCTATGAAGGCGTGGATTTTTCGGATCAGGCTTGAGCGAATCCAACGCATCGTACTGAATCTTGAGCTTGTGCGACTCGACACTTGAAGAAGAACGTAAAAGTTTCTTCTGAATCGTGGCCATGAGTACTTCCCTCCAGGAAGACTTGAGTTGTTCAACCCAATCTATCTACCTGCAGGGTAATCCGAGCGAGGAGAAACTGATTAAACGCGCTTTTCGAAATTTGGGCTATTTCTCGTGGAAATTCGGCGGGGTCGGATGGAATCGCGATTCAAGTACCGCATTTTTTGGCAAGCTTTTACCCGTCCTTCTTTAGCCCGTTGTTCGATCCGGTCCAACGTCGTCGCATCAATGTAGAAACCCTCCTTGTGACCAGCGGCCCGAAATGCGGCATCAATCAATATGCTGAGCTCACGGTCGCGCGGTCTTCCGGTTCTGTCGCGAATTGTCCAGCGAAGATCTGCTATCAACGCTTTTCGCGCGTTAAGGAGGCGCACAGAGTAATCCCAAGACAGGAAATGTTCGACCATTGACGCTGCCTTTAGAAGATCCTCTCGGAGGGTGCGGAGAGAGTTAAGCGGGTAGTCTTTCTCGGCAAAGATTCTTAGGTCTACGAAAGGGGCTTTCCAGTTTTCTGCAAACTCGCGCAGATGATGAACAAGCGGCATGTGTTTCCTGAGCCTACTCTTCTGATATATGCGTCGAGTAGTAGTTTTGTCGGGAAGCAGCGGGAGGGCCGCGAAGTAATCGGCCCAGGTTGGTTGTCTGAAGGTCGCATCTCTGGGCGTCAGCTGCGAGATCCGAAATCCGGCCTTGTCTAGCCGATCAAGCGCTCTCCGAGCGTCAGGGTCGGCTTTGATCTTCTCCCAAATGTCGCAGAGCTGCTCCGTGGTGAACGGCTTCCACTGGGCAATACTCTTTGTCACCATTTATTCATGGCTCCCACTTGCCTTGAACTCTTGAACAACGCTTGCAAGACCCATGAGGATAGCCTGTGCCGCTAATCATAGGCAGAATCTTGGACTCATCAAAGATTTAGATAACGGAACGGGATACACACATTATCCGGTTACTCAGAGATTCGTCCCCGCCTGATACTAATTTCCCGAAGGTCTGTCAGCATGGTCTATCACGATTACCTCGACCGGACCCTTTCCCGGTTCGAGCTTTAATCCAAGTTGCTGTTGGATAGCTGTCAAGATTGAAACCCCACCGGGATCGGGCGCGACGTCGCTTTCTTCCCCGTCGTGCGCAGCGGTCACTGCGAGTTCCTGCGCCCAGTCCAGCGTAAAGTTGTAGGTTCCGGTGAGCCCAGTCTTGTCCACAACCGGACGCTTCACCTGCTGCGAGAGCAATATCGCAATTCTCGGCGCCGAAAGCCCGCGGACAATCAATCCCGTCGGAGTCTTTTGAGCGTAGCCCTGCGTGGCACCACCGTCAGCAGTTAACACTCCCGGATCGTCGCCGGGCTTCGGTTCGTGTAGCTTCGATCCACCCTTCGCGACCACCAACAAATAGACCGATCCATCTTTTGTCCCGCGATGAACTTTCAAACCGAACCGCTCTTCCAAGAGCAACTGAAGCATTTTCTGGCGAGCGATCTTGAGCTGATCGGGCCGGAGCTTGCTGAGCGCCTCAGCAGTGGAGCCATCCATTTTCGCCTCGACATTGTAGAATTCGGTGTTGATCCACTCTGGCCCGCCCGCTACTTGGAAGCCCTGGACTCCGTATGCTTGCCGAATGAGAAGCATTAATGGAACCAAGTCGGCTCTATATCCGTCTGCCGTGAATCCCGGCATGAATCCCCGGCTTATCCGTGTATTGTTCGGCTTGATCGTAGATACTTCGAAGTGATACGATGGCACGTCGCCCGCGCCTTGGTCTTGCGATGAATTCATTAGTCCAAGCGCGGCTGGCGCGGCGACAGCGACGAGAGCTGCTGCGTTCACCAATAATTTCATGCGACGTCCAAATATATCGCCCAGTCTTTTCATACCTATACTCTTCATATTTGGACGCCCGGCTCCGATCGGCCGTTTCGTGCCCTAACAACTCAGTTCGCCGACGCATCCCACACGCAAGTCGTGGACAACAGTGGAGCTAGAGAACAGATCTAATCAGCGGCCTTCAGAATTTCTTCCAGTTTAGCGATTATTGTATCCGGCCACTTCGGATCGGGGCCGAAGCCAATTTGTTCCCACTCGAGTTTCCCGGCGCGAGTAATGAACCAATTGCGGGGGATCGCGAGAGAAGGCACCACCTCTTCCACGACATCGCGACCGAGCAGGACGGGAAAGGTATAGTTGTTCTCCTTCATGTACGGTGCAACTTTGCCGAGATCGTCATCTACGTTGATGGTGATGACGGCGACGTCGGTACGGTCTTTCAGTTTGTCGTAGAGCTTCTGGAATTCGGGGTGCTCCATTTTGCAGGGGCCGCACCATGTGGCCCACACGTTAACGAGAACTGCCTTGCCCCGAAAACTGGCGAGCTTCCAGGTTTTTCCGCCGAGATCGGGAAGAGAAAACATCGGGAGTGGGTTGGCCGGTTTTTCCCAGCGGGAATCGGACGCTTCTGAAATTTTCGGCTTGTCCATTAGCGTAGCGAACTCTTGAGCGGAACCACCAAGCTCTTTCCACAAGCGAAGCGCGCTATCCGTGAGCTTATCTTCGGCGCCGGCAGGAGGGGCTTTCGGCCGGGCATTGATTGCGGACCGATAAAGTGCGAGCGCGTCAAGCTTACGGCCTTCGATCTCCGCAGCCTGTGCGTGAAGCGCGAAGAGTTCGGATTTGAAGTAAGGAGAGTCAGGATTTATGGACGCGAGGGATGCGTCCACTTCGCGAGCCTTCTCAGGCTGTTTGGTTTGCTCGTAATCATCCAGAAGGATGTGACCGGCCATGAGTTTCATGTTGATGACGGAATCGGCTTGCATTTTGCGGTTTGATTCAACTTCCCGGTCATCGGCAGGGCGGCGCTCGGATTCTTCGAACTTCTTCTGGGCTTCGGCAACGAGGGCGGGCACTCGATCGAGGCGAACTTTGTGTTTGAGATAGGCTTCCGCGATTCGGAATTGCACGGGAGGTAGCGTTGACCAGTAGGAGTTCTTATTAAAAAGCGATTCCATTTCATCCACAGCCTGGGCGATCTGGGGTCCCGTGGTTTCCGGCAGTTCGGACAATGCCATCAACTCACTATTAAGAATCAGGGAATCATCGGGCCAGCGCTTAATCCATTCCTTGGACACGGAAAGGGATTCTCGTGAATAGGCCACCATCTTGTCTTTTTCAGTGGGCGCGGGATACGGATGAGCCTTATACCAAGCGTCTTGGACAATTCTCTCTGCGTCCGATGAAGAAGGAAAATCCTTGATGATTTCCTCGTTCAGGCGATTCACTGCTGCGGTGTCTCCCACACTTTGGTATCCGCCGCGAAGAAAAAGCATCCACTCCAATTTGTGACGATCGGGAGACTGCTCGAAGCGAGCGAGGTCCTGAGCGATTTGCTTGCGGACGGCATCGTGCTCGGCAGGAGGATGAGCCCTAAACTCTATGTTCCAAAGGTAAGGCCAGACTGTGCGAAACAGCGGACTTGTTTCCTTCTCCAATCGCGCGCGGACGGCGGTGGCTACAATTGCCATCTGCTCCTGAGTCCCATCTTGCGAAATCACACCCAGAGCATTGGCGCTCAAAGGCGCGGGGCAGACTTTCAGGAATGAAGCAAGTTCCTGCTGCACGCGTGCCTTGTCCTTGAATTTTCCAGAATCGAAAATGCTGACGAGTTCGAGCGGGACCTGCGCCTCGTCGGGATGAGCGGCCTCGAGCGATTCGAGAATCTTGATCGCCTGCGGAGTGTCTCTACCCTCCAAGGATTCGGCATGAAGCAAGACATAAACCACTTGGGCGGGGTCTTTCTTGAGCAGGCCTTCCGTCCAGTGGATCCTCGCGTCCTGATCCCGCTCGGAATTCATCCGCAGGCGGAGAAGAAAGAAGTCCGTTGGATATTGGGCCAGCCCTTCGTCGGCGATGGCGGCGCGGCGCGCAAAGGTTTGCTCAGATGGGATACGGAGGCCTTGTAAGGAAGTGGAAGCGCGATCGGTAATCGCGCGAACTTGAAGAGTGGGTTCGCACTGACTCCAAGCGGACACACAGCAAACTGAAAGCAAGAGGAAACCAGCGATGGTTATGCGACGCATGATGACGCTCCTGTTCAGAATGGACGAGCAGCGGAAGGAATGTTTCCAGAGATCGAGTTGATACCAGCCCCAAAGAGCCCCGTCTATTGAAAACTGAAAGCTACTATAGCTATAACACTTGCTAACTACAATCATGAATATACACGGGGCGCTTCCGAGCGGGGGATTGCGCCACTCTTCCCGATTTCAGAAAAGTCCAGGCGTGAGAGCAGTACGAAGGGTGTTGTTCACTCAGAACGGCAATGACTGAGAACTAGGTGTGTAATCTCCCGTTCTCGAATTTCGCGGCACTGGACGTCCGCCGGCTGGGACGCTTTCCGGCTTATTCTAGATGTGTGGCTTTCCCTTCTCGCAGAACGAGGTAGGGGCTCACTATTCGGCGCGCAGCGCCTCTACCGGATTCACGGACGCAGCGCGCCGAGCCGGGATATAGCTCGCAAGTAGAGCGGATGTTATCAACACGGCGGAGACGGCGCCCAGGATCGCAAGATCCCAAGAGCGAACGCCAAAGAGAAGGCTACGCATAAACATTCCGGCAGCCATCGAGGCAGGAAGACCGATCAGAAGTCCGATGAGGGTCAACCGGCCCGCTTCGTTCAGAACAAGTCTGCAGACGGAGCCAGGCGTTGCGCCCAGCGCCATTCGCACTCCAATTTCTCGGGTCCTCTGGCTCACCGAATAGGCAATCACTCCGTATAGACCGACAATGCTCAGCGCCAGCGCGAGCGCAGCGGATCCTCCTACCAGCCATGCCGAAGCTCGATGCCAATAAACCTCGGACGAGTTCTGAATAATCTCAGCCATCGTGGCGGCGTCAGTCGTCACTATCTCGGGGTTAATCGCGTGGATGGCCGAGATCACCAAAGGCAGCGCAGGCCCGGCTTCTTGCGACGCGCGAACCGCGATGGAAAAAGAGCGATCTGGGTCTTGATTAAAAGGAGTGTATAGGACTGGCGTTGCAGGCTGATCCAACGCGTCCTCTTTCATGTCCGCGACTACGCCTACAATTTGTATCGGTTGTGGTCCCTTCCATTTCGGATCCTCGGTATGCGAATGATAGAAAAATTGTTTGCCCAAGGGATCTTGACCCGAAAAATAACGCCGCGCCAAAGTCTGATTGATAAGCGCGACAAGAGGCATCTTGGCGTTGTCGTTCTCACTGAAGTAGCGGCCCCTCAGCAATCGCGCTTGCAGAACAGATAAATACCCTTCGCTAACCACCTGGTGCCCGGCCTCGTTATTTATTCCGAGATTTGGCCTACCCACAAATCCGATCTGCGTGGAGCCTACTCCAGCGAGAGGCAAATCTCTCACCGTACCCGCCGCAGTAATGCCGGGCAAGCTCTGGAGACTGCCCAATATTTCTCTCTGCAATTCGACCGCTTGCTCGCTCGTTGAATACTTGGACTGTGGCGAAACAATCGACAGCGTTGCGATATGACTTGGTACGAATCCGAGATCTACATGCAGCAACTCGTAGAAGCTTTTGGTAAGAAGTCCAGCACCGGAGAGCAGCACCATCGTCGTAACCAATTCCAGAACAACTAGTCTCGCGCCAAGGTGACGCCACACCGTTCCCGTGCCGCCGCGGCCACCTTCTGCCAAACCGGCGCGCAGGCTCGCGAATGGAAGTCGGAGCACCGGAGGGATTGCCAAAAGCGCCCAGGCAATTAGAACAAGCGCAGCTACAAATACTGTTACGCGCCAATTCCAAGCGGGTCCGCGCAGATAGGGCATCGAGTTCAGCATGTCGGCCGAAATCAATTTCAGGAGCAGTCGCCGCGCAAATACTGCGACGAGCAGCCCCATTGCACCGCTTACGGCCACGATAACGAGCGCCTCAGTGATGAACTGTTGCATTAGCCTTCCGCGTCCGGCGCCAAGCGAAACACGCACGGCAAATTCTCGCCGGCGGTTTTCAGATCGCGCCAAAAGAAGACCCATCACGTTGACGTAAGCAATCAACAGTAGCAGTGCCCCTCCGCCGAGCAGCGTGAACAAAATTGGTTGAATGCGACCCAGGATTACCTGACCTAAAGGAATTACGTTCGCGCTTCGGTTTCTGTCCGGATCCGGATGTTCCTTTGCTTCTCGTCCGGCGATAGCCTGCACATCTACCAACGCCTGCTGAACTGTGACGCCGTCTTTCAACACCGCAATGACGCCCATCGTCGCGCAGCCCCGACTTAATTTACAGGGATCCCCAGCAAAAGGACGAAGCGTTGTCCAGAACTCCGTAGCTCCGGTCCGAGCAAATTGAAAACTGCGCGGCAGCACGCCGATTACGGTATAAGATTCCCCGCTCAGCGTAACTGTTTTGCCCAGCACGTCTGGGCTTCCACCGAACCACGTCTGCCACGCGGCATAACTCAAGACGACCGTGGACGGTGCGGCCTGCAAATCTTCGCTTGCAGAATCGGCAGCGAACACTTTTCCAAGAATCGGCGAGACCCCAAGAATTTGAAAAAACTTTCCTGTCACGCCAACTCCATTGACTTCGTGTGCGCCTTCTCTGTCTGAGAGGACAAAATCCTTAGAACTGTCAAAGCCAGCAGTCGAAACAAACACGCTGTTCGCACGATCCATGTCTAAGTAATTGAGATAGGAATATCCCATTCGCTGTCCGCTAAGAGGCGACGTCTCGAAGACGCCCATAAGTCGGGAGGAATTGGGGTACGGCAATGGTTGGATTAACGCCGAGTCCACGAAACCAAAGATCGCTACAGCGGCTGCAATGCCGAGAGAAAGCGTCAAGATAGTTGTGATTGCGAATCCCGGTGACTTGCACAAGATGCGCGCGCCCAATCGAACATCCTGAACGAGGGTTTCCAACCACGCGGTGGTCCGGGCGGTGCGGACTTGCTTCTTAGCCTTAGCCTGCTCCACGTGCTTCATGAGAATCCTCGCAGCGTAATATAATCCGTAATCGCCCGAAGCCGTGATCGGAAACTGTGAAGAGTAATCCAGAGTCTAACCCCCGATAAACGCCCGAATCGGAAACTGACCCACGTCTCAGAACGCGGTTCGCTTGACTGTTCGCCCCCCTGCAAGCGTCAATGTGTCGATGTCCAGGAGAGAAAATGGGGGCAAACATCTCAGGTCAGATTGCGAAGTTACCCGCTTTATCCCGCCAGGAATTGCTTGATTTGTGGCAGAGGCTTTATCGGCGGGCGGCTCCATACGGGATGCGAAGGGAGAGGATGATTCCCTTCCTCGCGTACAGGATTCAAGAGAACGCCTACGGCGGACTCAAGCCTTCGACGCTATCTCAGCTCCGCCGAATCTCTCGCAGTTTGGAAGGATCCAAATCGTCTACGGAATTGATTCTTCGATCCAAGGCTAAGGTCGGGACGCGCATGGTTCGCCAGTGGCGAGGTGAATCCCACGAAGTAGTCGTGACTCAGTCGGGATACGAGTATCGCCGGACCAACTACAAAAGTCTCTCCGAAATTGCTCGCAAGATCACCGGCACGCGGTGGTCTGGTCCTGCGTTCTTTGGGTTAAACAGAACTGATTCTGTTCAGGGTCGCCGCGATGAATAACAAACAAGTTCGGTGTGCCGTCTACACCCGCAAATCTTCCGAAGAAGGACTGGAGCAATCCTTCAATTCGCTTGAGGCCCAGCAAGAAGCTTGTCGCGCTTTCATTCTCAGCCAGAAGCACGAAGGCTGGACTGCTCTCAATAATCGGTACGACGATGGGGGATTTTCCGGCGGCACAATGGAACGCCCTGCGTTGAAAAAACTGTTGGCCGATATTTTGGATCGCAGGGTCGACACGGTCGTTGTATATAAGGTTGACCGTCTCACGCGCTCTCTCACGGACTTTGCCAAGATCATCGACGTCTTCGATTCGCACGGCGTCAGCTTTGTATCCGTCACTCAGCAGTTCAACACGACGAGTTCTATGGGGCGGCTTACGCTGAATGTTCTTTTATCGTTTGCCCAATTCGAGCGCGAGGTTACTGGCGAGAGGATTCGAGACAAAATTGCCGCCTCGAAAAGGAAAGGCATGTGGATGGGAGGTGTCGTACCTCTTGGTTATAGTTGCGTGGACCGTCGTCTTGTAATTAATCGACCCGAAGCAGACGTCGTGCGCAAGATCTTCCGCCAGTATCTGCGTCTCGGTCGCGTTGAAGAGCTAAAGGACTATCTGCACCGCGCGAAGATCCTGAGCAAGATCCGCACCAGTAACGCCGGGCGAAAAAGCGGAGGGACGTCGTTTTCGCGGGGAGCCCTCTATCATTTGCTGAGCAACCGTGTGTTCATCGGTGAGATAGTCCATCACAAACAGAATTATCCTGGCCAACACGAAGCGATCATTCAGCGGTCATTGTGGGATCAAGTAGCCGCGCGCCTCAAAGCAAACAATCAAGCGCATCGGAGTACGAAATCCCAATCTTCAGCCAGTCTGCTCAGCGGGATTGTTTTTGATGCGAAAGGAGTTCGGCTAACGCCTACCCACGCTGTCAAGCGTGGAAAACGGTATCGCTATTACACATCTCAAGATGCAATCAAGCGAATCGGCGACAGGGCCGCTGTGACTCGATTCCCTGCTCAAGAGATCGAAGGGTTGGTTGCTGCGCAAATTCATCTGCTACTGCAGTCAACAGACAAATGCACTAACGGCATTAAACGAAGCCCGGACAAAGATGTGGCCGCGGAACGCGCAAAAGATTTGGCCAGGCGTTGGCCTAAACTCGAAACCTCGGCGCAACATGAATTCATCAAGAACGTTTTGAGGCGAGTCGTTGTGGGACAAACTGCTGTCTGGATCGAAGTTGACAGGGCTAAGCTGGTAGAAACTTTGCTGGGGCGAAAGCCAGAATCTGGAACCGCTAACCACAAGAATCAGCCTGACTTGATTAAGCTGACTTCCAATTTCCAACCTCATCGTAGAAGAGGTGAGCTCTATTTTGTGACGCCGAAGATCTCACACCCGGACAGAGCTCCAATTCCCGGACTAGTCAAGGCTGTCGCACGGGCTCGAGACTGGTACGAACAAATTGTCACTGGTGAGGTCGCCAACGTTGCAGAGATCGCGAGGAAAACGGGAATGCCTTCATGTGACGTCAAATACGCTTTGAAGTTCGCTATGCTCTCACCACAGGTTACCGAAGCAATTTTAGCGGGAAAACACCCACCCAACCTGACGCTCAGAGATCTTCGGAGCAGCATTTCGATAGATTGGAAAGAACAGCAGGAACGAATTCTTCAACTTCAATGATGGGCATGTCCCTTATCACATATAAAATCGAGCTCGTCGAATGGCGCAGTCATTATTTCTTCAATAGCGCGGGTACCCCATTAGACGTGAATTGCCTGGTCAGCGGAACATCAAGGAGCCGCGTTGGTCGATTGCGAAGATCCTTCAGCAGCAAAAGGGCTTCCGTGACATTACTCCCAAGGCACTGTTTTCGAGTAACTCAGAGTATCCTGAAGTGCGCGAGACGGATCCGGTCTTAGTAATCCGGCCCGTATTTGTCCGTCATCTTGGACAAATCGAATTGGACCTTTACGGGCGTGCCACCAGCTTGCGCAAAGAACACCACGCCTTTTTCGGTCCTGGCAATTGTGGGCGCGCCGGAAGTAGTAGTCTTCGCAAAGTTGAAAATGATTGCCGTGGCGAGCACTGCTCCCTTTTCTCTATGAAAAACAACATTTGCCGGTGCCAGCTTTTCTTTCGTCGTCTTGGACATCAGGTAGTAGTGTTCTTTTACATCGTCCAGATTTCTGCCGAGTGCGGTCAAATCGTGGCCGGACACCGCAACCTGATAAGCAGCTGGCTTCGCCAAAAGCTCGTTCCGCGCTTCGTCAACGGGAGTTTCTTCCAGTTCTTTCTGCCGAAGTGTGACAACGATCCCGTTGCGGGTCCCCACGCATATTAACCGTATCGCCGTAGTTGAAGATAGTTCTATTAATCGACGGTTAAATTCTCCGCGGTCACCGCTAACGTCCATAAACAAGTAAGACAAATGTTCCCGGCAGAATGCGCGGCCGCGGGTTGTCGAGACTTGGAGGCGGGCCAAAATCAGAGGTGACCAGGAAGAGGTTGTGCGTCTTGGGATCGAGCGCCATTGTGCGTGCCCCCGGTTGGGTATAGACGGTTTGGATCGCCTTGAACTTTTCGGGCGAGTCTTCGTGGAAGATGTCCAGCCGGCCCTCACCGGTCGAAACAAACACCAAACCGGTCTCGGGTTCATAAACAACTGCGTCTGCATTGCCACCGATCGCGAACGACTGGATGACCTTTCCGCCGTCTGCATCCATGACAACGAGCTTCTTGGGATTGCGGCCGGCGCTGAACAACCGCCTGTGTTCTTGATCGATGGCTAGGGCGGTGGGGCCTCCGGCAGGCGCGACCGGCCACCGCACTTTGATCGTAAGCGCGCGAGAATCGAGTGCCACAACCTCATTAGTATCCTCGATATTGTTGTAAATCATCCCCTTGCCATCCGCGACGGCGTACTCCACTTTGCCGCCCATGGGTATGGTCGCCATCACCGTGCTATTCACAGGATCAATAACCGACACGTTCTTACCGACGCCGCTGAAGCTGAAGATGAGACGCGATGCTGGATCGTAAATCAAACAGTCCGGGTTCGGACTGGTCTTGATCTCGCCGAGGACCTTCAAGGTCACCAGATCGAAAATGACCACTCTGTCGCCGCCGCTGCCGGATGCTGTAGGGCCACTGCCGTCGCTGATGAATCCGCGCCCGAGTTCCTTAACCAAGGCAATGCTGTGCACGAGGTGCATCCCGGGAATATCGCCGATCACAGCCCCACTGTCGGCGTCGAGCACATTAACGTGGTCGCGGTGGGAAAGGTAGAGCCGTCGCGTAGAAGCATCGAGCGTCATATAGTCCCATCCACCCTCTCCACCGAGAGTATATTTCTTGATCAGGTGATAGCCGCCCTCGTCCTGCTGGGCGAGAACTAGACCACCGAATAGTAGAAACACCATGGGCAAGGCGACGCGGACGATACTCGTAAGTTTCACGAAAACCCTCCTCTTAATTAGAATTAATTGGCAACCCAAAATCGGAATCGAGCCAACCCTTTCTCTCAGTTGTCCGGTATGATACTCGAAGCCCAGCGGAGGAGAGAGAGAGTTTCTCTATCATATTTATGCCCGGCCTTATTCTTTCGAACCCCCATCCCCCGAATGTGATTCTCGGGGAAAGAACGGAGGCAGCAATTATAGCATTCTATTGGAATACTAATGGCACGTAGTTTTTCCCTTGACGACATTACCCGGCTTCGACTAAGGTCTGAGCGTTGGGCAACTTTCAGGAGGAGCAGTGGCGATCAAACAGGGTTGGACGGGCCGAGTGTATGAAGACTTCGAAGTGGGAGATATCTACGAACACCCGTTGGGGCGCACGGTCCTTTCGTCGGACAACATTTGGTTCACGTTGCTGACACAGAATACGAACCCCGTTCACTTCGATCACGCTTACGCCAGCAGAACGGAGTTTGGCCGCCCATTGGTAAATTCGACTTTAACTTTGGCACTGGTCACTGGTCAATCGGTTAGCGATCTCTCACAAAACGCAGTCGCCAATTTGGCTTGGGATGAGATCCGTCTGCCACGACCGGTATTTGAGGGCGACACGGTCTATTCGCGGAGTGAGGTCCTTGAAAAGCGCGAGTCTAAATCTCGCCCAAACGCTGGAATTGTGCGAGTCAAGACGACTGGCGTCAATCAAGAGGGCGTTGTGGTCATCGAGTTCAAGCGCACGTTCATGGTTTACCGGCGCGGCCACGTTCCAACGGAAATTCGCATGCGCGCCACGCCAAAGCCATAGTGGATCAGCCCGGTTTTCAGAATGGCATGGGAGAAAATTGCAAGTGATTGAAGTTGAGCCTGCGTATACAAAGGAGGGAAATTGCTAACGGCAGACGAGCGACAACTTGTCGTCAAAACCGTCAAGAGGTTTGTTACCGAAGAAGTGATGCCTGTGGCATCGAAAATGGAGCACCAGGATCAGTATCCCGATTCTCTGGTCGAGCAGATGAAAGAATTAGGGCTATTCGGGATGAACGTTCCTGAGCAATATGGAGGCATGGAGGTCGGCTACACAATTCTCGCGCAAGTCTTCGAGGAGATTTCGCGCGGTTGGATGGGCCTGGCAGGCATCCTCGGAACGCATATGGTGCTGTGTGACGTCATTGCGACGTACGGGACTGAAGAGCAGAAGCAGCGATTTCTGCCGGATCTGGCCAAGGGAGATCCACGTGGCGGCATCTGCCTTTCTGAGCCTAGTGCGGGTACCGACCTTCAAGCGATTGCCACCACCGCGACTCGGAAAGGCGATCAATATTTAATTAACGGGTCCAAGATGTGGGTTACAAACGGACGCCGAGCCAACACTTTCTTGCTGCTAGCCAAGACGGATCCGAAAACCCAGCCGGCGCATAAGGGCATGAGCGCTTTTCTCATCGAGAAGGGCGCGCCGGGACTGACCGTGAGTCGCGACATTGATAAGCTAGGTTACAAGACGGTTGAGACTTGCGAGTTGCATTTCGAGGAGTTTCCGGTTCCTGTAGAGAATTTGATTGGAGGAGTTGAAGGACTAGGTTTCAAGCACGTCATGACGGGTCTGGAGAGCGAAAGGATCAACGTCGCCGCTCGCGCCCTGGGTCTGGCGGTCGCGGCGTTCGAAGAGGCCATCAAATATGCCCAGCAAAGAGTGACCTTCGGCAAGCCCATCTGTGAACACCAAGCAATTCAACTGAAGCTGGCAGACATGGCAACCCACATCGAGGCCTCGCGGTTGCTCGTCGCGTCGGCGGCCGAAAAGAAGGACCGAGGCGAACGATGCGACCTCGAGGCGGGCATGGCAAAGCTCTTCGCCTCAGAGACTGCGGGCGAGGTCGCGATGGACGCCCTGCGAATCTTTGGCGGGAATGGCTATGCCAAGGATTTTCCAGTCGAGCGCTATTACCGTGACGCTCCACTCTTAATCATCGGAGGCGGGACGAATGAGCTTCAGCGCATCATCATCGCAAAGAATTTGATTCAGAAATACAAGCTCAAGTGAGTGTAACCGACCAGAGCAGGCAAGAGCAATTATGGGTCGGGCGGGGTTGCAAGCGTTCGCGTGGTCAGATTCTCATTCTGCGACTAGGATACAGGGAGACATAAGTCACTGACTTAGGCCGTGCGTAACGGTTCGCGTACTGATGGAGGTCGTGCGACGCATGCAAACTTATCTCGAGGCCATCCGCCAAGGAATTTGGGAGGAGATGGAACGCGACCCAGATGTATTTCTTCTTGGCGAAGACGTTGGCGTTTATGGTGGGGCGTTTAAAGTCACGGAGGGGATGTTTGAGAAATTCGGCGCGGACCGGGTTATCGATACGCCGATCTCCGAGTCGGCCATTGTTGGCGCGGCAGTGGGCGCGGCGCTCATGGGGATGCGTCCGGTCGCAGAAATGCAGTTCATGGATTTTGCTGCTTGTGGCTTCGATCAAATCGTCAACATGGCAGCGAAAATCCACTATCGATGGGGAGCGAAGGTGCCTATGGTGGTTCGCGGGCCGTCGGGAGCCGGCGGCCACGGAGGGCCCTTCCATTCTCAGTCGAACGAAATGTGGTTTGTGCACACGCCGGGGTTAAAGGTCGTAGCCCCTGCGACCGCTTACGACGCCAAGGGATTGATCAAGGCCGCCATCCGTGACGACAATCCGGTGATCTACTTCGAGCATAAGTTGCTCTATCGGAGCATCAAGGAGGAACTGCCCGTGGAAGACTATATTGTCCCCATTGGCAAGGCTGCGGTCCGCCGAGAAGGCACCGACATCGCGGTCATCACTTACGGCGCTATGGTGTGGACAGCGCTCGAAGCCGCGAAGCAATTGGAAAAGGAAGACGTGTCGCTCGAGGTCATTGACCTCCGTACGCTCTTACCCTACGATCGCGAAACCGTGCTCACAAGCGTTCGCAAATGCAACAAAGTAATTTTGCTCCACGAAGATACGCGCACAGGAGGCATGGCTGGCGAGCTCGCAGCGCTGATTGCTGAGGAAGCTTTCGAGGATCTGGCCGGTCCCATAATCCGCGTTACCGCCCCAGATACGCCCGTGCCCTTTGCGCCGCCGCTCGAGGAATGTTTTGTACCGAACGCGAAGAAGGTCGTTGAGGCGGCAAAAAAACTAGCGGCTTACTGAAGACAATGGGCAGCGCCCGTGGCAGTTGCGGGTTACGAGCAGGCCGAATAAGAGTTTTGATTTCGATTCACAAGGTACTCGCCATTTGGAATCGTCAGGTCTGGCTTAATCGGTGCTGTTCAATGACAACCCTGGCATTGCGCACGCTAGCTAAGTCGATCATCCTCCCGTCGACGCCAACCGCGCCTTGTCCTCCAGCAGTTGCTTGTTCGTAAGAGTGAACGACTCGTTCAGCGTGGGCGACTTCTTCTTTTGTCGGGCTAAAGATCGAATTAACCGTTGAAAGCTGATTCGGGTGAATGCATTGCTTGCCGTCAAACCCTAGCGCCCGCGCGGTGCGGCAGGCGCGCTCAAACCCAGCCGTATCTTTGTATCCGCCATATGGGCCGTCTATGCACCGTAAACCGTTTGCGCGTGCAGCTGCGACGATTGCGTGCATCACTGAATGCCAACGATGGCCCTGGTACGCCTCGTCGTACGCATCGGATTCGCCGATTCCTTGCGTGGGTATGTGCATCGACGCAGCATAGTCGCCTGGGCCAAAGACTAATGCTTCCAAGCGAGGCGCCGACTGGGCGATCTCGCGCAGCGATAGAAAACCTTCAGCCGTTTCAATCTGCGCTTCGATGCCGATACGTCTAACAAGGCCACAATTCATTTCAATCTGCGTGAGCAGTGTGTTCACAAAACCCACGTCTTCGGCTGAACCTGCTTTGGGGAGCATGATCAGTTCGACGCGATCCCCGGCGCCTTCAATTACATCGACTATGTCGCGGTAAGCAAACGGGGTGTCGAGCGCGTTAATGCGCACGATCCGCTGCCGGCGCCCGAAATCAAGCTCGGTGAAGCCCCTGATCACATTGGCTCGGCTGGTGGCTTTCTCATCGGTAGCGACAGAATCTTCAAGATCGAGGCAAACGGCATCCGCGATACTGGTGGCTGCTTTCTCGATCATTGGCCATCGCGAAGCTGGTACAAATAACATACTCCGCTCTAGGCGCGAAGGGATCTCATTGCTGACGTGCCGTCGGCTCACTCAGACTCCTTAACCCCAAGCTCAGCCAAGATTTCATTCGTGTGCTCACCGAGTGCAGGCACGGCGCCCATCCGCGGCGGAACGTGTTGAAGGTTGTGAGGTGGCAGCAGAGCGGGGATCGTGCCGACGGGAGACGCGACATTCACCCAGCGACTACGCGCCGCGAGTTGCGGGTGTGCGGCCACGGCCGGGACTGCGTTCACTGCACCGGTGGCGATGTCTGCTTGACTGAGCCAACTCAACACTTCAACTTGCGAGTGTTTGCTCAATTTGTTTTCAATCATGACCTCAAGCTTCGCGCGATTCTGAAGCCGATTAGCATTCGTGACAAAGCGCTCGTCGTCCGCCAACGCGGGCATCGACAGCACCTGAGCGCAGAAGCGCCGCCACTCGCTGTCGTTCTGAACCGCAAAGATAACCTCACCATCCGCACACGGATATGCGCCATAGGGCACGATCATGTTGTGGCGTACGCCCACGCGCGCTGGAACTACTCCTGTCCCCAGCCAAACATAAAGTGGCGGCATCATCCATTCGGCCAAGCATTCCAGCATCGAGATGTCAATCCGCTCGCCTTCTCCTGTGCGCCTACGATTGATGAGCGCTGCGAGGATCGATGAATAGCCATACAAGCCCGCGGCAATATCAGCAATCGAAATGCCAACCTTGGCGGGAGCGTCGGCGCTGCCGGTCAGCTCTACCACACCCGACTCTGCTTGCACGAGTATATCGTAGGCTTTCTTTTCCCGATAAGGTCCGTCAGGTCCGTAGCCGGAGATGCCGCACCAGATGAGCCGCGGGTGGCTCTCAGCGAGCTGTTCATAACCGAATCCTAGTCGTTCCACCGCACCAGACGAAAAATTGTGGATGAATACGTCCGCACGCTCGAGCAATCGGGAACAAACCTCATGGTCGCGCTCATGACTTAGATCCAGTTCAATGCTCCGTTTACCTCGATTCAGCCAGGCAAAGTATGCCGACATTCCCCGCAGAGCGCCGTCGTACGAACGCGCGCTATCGCCGCTTCCGGGGCGTTCAACCTTGATCACCTCTGCGCCCATATCGGCGAGTTGGCGTGAGCAGAAAGGCGCAGCCACCGCCTGTTCCAGGGCTACAACGCGAACACCGTTCAATGGAAGGAGAGAATCATTGTCCATGATCTGACCCCCTGCAAGTCCACATTCCGGTCAACTGATGGCGAGTTAGAGCATGATGCCCCGGCTCGTAGTGTTCGTTGGTCCACGGTACCACCTACACGCACGAAAATACGGGAACAACGGAATGCCAATCCGCAGGCTACATGTGATGCGGACTAACGACTCAGTTCCCGACCCCACCTGACGCGGGCTTCCAGAAACCAGCATGAGCGATGCCTCTACAATACGGGCTCGTTCCAATCCTCGAGTTTCGCCTTGAGCCGCCCCAAGAACCGAGCTCCGACCTCCCCATCGATTAGCCGATGGTCATACGAAAGCGATAGGTAAACCATCGGCCGGATGGCGATGGCGTTGTCCCGGATCACCGCGCGCTGCTCGATCATGCCTACGGCGAGGATCGCCACCTGCGGCTGATTAATAATCGGGGATCCAAAAAGACTCCCGAACATGCCTGGGTTCGTAATAGTGAAAGTGCCGCCTTGCACGTCCTCGACGCGCAGGTGTTTCGAGCGCGCACGCTCGGCGAGGTCCTGAACCGCGCGTGCTATTCCCAAGAGATTTTTTTCATCAGCACTCCTGATGACAGGTACGATCAAGCCAGTTTCAAGCGCCACAGCAACGCCGATGTTCACATCCCTCTTATACACGATGTTTGTGCCGTCGATCGAAGAGTTAAAGACTGGAAACGCCTTGATCGTTTCGGCGGCTGCGCGCACGAAAAACGCTGTGTAGTTCAGCTTAAAGCCGTGGCGCCGCTCAAATTCCTCAGCGTGTCGCTTCCGGATAGCAACCACTTTCGTCATCTCAACTTCAAACACCGTGGTGACATGAGCAGAAGTTCTTCGACTGGCCACCATGTGCTCGGCAATGTGCTTGCGCATGGGTGACATCGGTACGACTGTGGTCGGACCGGAGAAGACGATCTCGGGTGCCAGCGGAAGTGGCTCATTGGACGGGCCGCGCCGAACTTGGTCGTTGCGCTCCTGAGCCGCGTCAGTCGCCGCCCCTTGCTGGAGGTGGCTGAGAATATCCTGCTTCCTGATACGCCCGCCCAAGCCCGTGCCGCGGATGCGCGAGAGATCCACCGTATGTTCGCGAGCGATTCGGCGAACTAGTGGAGACGAGAGAACCGGATTATCGGCACCAGACGCGACCGACGAAGCGAAATGCGGGATCTCCTGCCGAAGCAGGATGGGCGGGGGTTCAGACTCGAGTCGCGTCAAAGTAGGGGCACGGTCTTGTGCTTGCACCGGCAGGCTTTCGTGCGCCTTTTCCGAAGAGCTTTCATCGACGACCGTCTCCACCCTGGTGTTTTCGGAGTCGATTACAGCTACCACAGCATTTACAGCCGCGGTCTCATTTTCCCTCACCAGAATACTGGCCAGAACCCCCGCAGTCGGAGACGGGATCTCCGCATCGACTTTGTCCGTCGAAATCTCAAAGAGCACTTCGTCCCGCTCGACGCGTTCGCCGACTTTCTTTAGCCACTTTGTAACCGTACCCTCCGCTATGCTTTCTCCCATTTGGGGCATGATAACGTTGGTAGACATTATTGCCTCATTGAACCGTCGGATCGTTCAGAATAGAGCGACTGAACGCGCTATTGATGATTATCAGGAGTTTGATCTTAATAGTGACCCTAAGAACTAGCTCAGTGGCTGTTTCCACCAGCAAGCGCTTTCGCAATATACACCTTCTAGAGCGGTCGTACCCTCCGGCAGGGGACTCGATTCCGCATCGGTTACAGCCTCGTCGATATCTTTCTGTACGCGCTTTTCAAGCTCTTCGAGATTCGCCTTGGTAATCAACTTGCGCTCGAACAGATGCTTCTCAAGGAGCAAGATTGGGTCTTTCTTGCGCCCTTCTTCGAAAAACTTCTTAGGTACGTATTTCGCGGCGTCGTGACCCGAATGTCCGGTCATCCGAAACGTCTTGCATTCGATGAACGTGGGGCCCGCGCCGGCTCGGGCACGCTTGATCGCTTCCCGAACCGCTCCATAAATCACGAGGACATCGTTGCCATCAATCACGATCCCCGGCATGCCGTAAGCTGGGCCACGCACGGACAAGTTTTCCAGCGCAAATTGCTTCTCCGAAGGTGTAGAAAAAGCGTAGCCGTTATTGATGCAAAGGAAGATCACAGGAAGTTTCATAACCGCGGCCCAGTTCATGGCTTCGTGGACATCGCCGCGGCTGGTGGCTCCTTCTCCGAAGTGCACCAAGACGACGTTTCTCTTCCCGCGCCATTTCAACGTCATCGCCACCCCGCACGCAACAGGACAGTTGTCTCCAAGGGTGGAAATGGTGGGAATGATTCCTCTCTTTAAGTCGCCCATATAGAGGGTCTTGTCGCGCCCCCGCGTTGGGCCGTTGCCGCGGGCCATCCAATTGCGAAGAATGTCTTGGAGTGGAACCCCGCGAGTCACATACGACGAAAAATCGCGATGGCTGGGTAAAACCACGTCACCATCGAGGAGCTGGACGGCCGATCCTACACCAATCGCTTCCTGCCCGGCGCTAGTGTAAACGCCGCCGACAATCTTTCCCTGGCGATAGAGCACCCGCTCAATGCGGGACTCGGTCTCCCGCGTGAGCTTTAGGAGATATAGCATTCTCCGGAGAGTGGCCGCGCTGGGCGCAAGTCGTTTGTCCATGGTTCTCCGTCACTGATCAGTGATGCCAGCTATCTAAAATCCGCGCTCGAGGTCTTGGGGCATCACAATCAGCATCCGATTCGCCAGTAGGGCCAGCGAGATAATACCAGCTTAGAGTGACATCCTTTTTTTCATTTCGGCGCTCCCTGCAATTGGCGAATCGTCCAACGCGTAGAATCGGGAACTTTGATTCAAGTCATATTTACGAACACTTGGCCGTGGCGAACGGTAGCAGTGTTGACCAGCATCTGGCGCCCCAGTCGCTTCTGCTTATTACTATCAAAAAACTCAAACTTTCCGTCGCGCAGTTCGAAAATGCTGATATCGGCCTCATTTCCAGGCTTCAGGGTGCCGAGTTCAACACCATAATTGAACATCCGCGCAGGATTAACCGTCGCCATCTCAATCGCCTTGTCAATGCTCAGACCTAAGGCCATGAACTCTGAAACCATCGTCGGCATATCAAAGACCGGACCATTGATAGCCCTGGAACTCAGGTCCGTGCTAATCGTCTCCGGCAGGAAATTCTGTTCCAGGCACTTTTCCGTCACATCGAAACTAAGATTAAAGGTACCTTGAGCAGTATCGAACAAGACTCCGCGGTGACGCGCTTCTAGCACCTCGGGCAATATCTTTCCGCTTGCATCAATGACTCCGTGCTTACGATCACTAAAACAATGCGTACAGATGTCGCCTTTTCGCAGCATCTTCAGAAGGTCCGGCAACGGGGAATATGGACCCCGAAAATGCACCATCAAAGGAAGACCAGAGGCTTCCGCAGCTTCCACCGCCCTTTTGAGACACTCCAAATCTTGGGCACCCGCTTCGACGTCTTCCCCCAGCCGCAGTTTGACCCCGACCACGTCCGGCTTATTTTCCCGCGCCGCCTTCGCGGTCAGCTCCGGGTTCACCCAGTCCAGATTCTTCATCGCTCCGGTATTCGGAAGAACCAAGAGCCCTATCGCCCCAATGTCTACGAGCGCGCGGATACGAGTCGACGACGTGTTGATGACGTACTTCCGAAAGCCGGCTATCGCCGGGTAACCTGCCGAGCCAGCGTCCACAGCGGTGGTTACTCCTCTGCCCAAGCAATACCTATCGGCGTTGACTCCCAGCAACCCCACTCCGTCGAAACAATGCACGTGGACATCGATGAGACCAGGAGTTACAACTTTGTCCTTGGCGGAAACAACCTGAAGAGCTCGCTCCTCGGGAAATCCCTGAGACACTTCAAGAATCTTGCCATCCTTTACTGCTACGTCCATCAGAGCATGCAAATGCTCTCCAGGGTCGATGACCGTACCGCCCTTGATAAGCAAGTCGCACTTCTGGGTGCTTTGCTCTGAAGATATGCGAGGCGGCAGAGTTGGCCGGATACTATCCAAGGCCAGTACGCCTGTATCTGCGGTCTCGGGACTTTTAGAAGACTCTCCCCGTGTCAACACGGACTACTGCCTTCCCGCGAAACCCCGTGTGGTGACCGCTCCACAAACATTTTGCGGCCCTCGCATAATAATTTGGATGCCCAACCCGCCGATACATCGGAGCAAGACGCCTTCACTTCTTCAGTTCGACCAGCATGACTTCGCAATCCGTTTTTCCGGTGTTTTCGTTCACATGCGTGGTTCCATTTGACCAACGTACAGTTCCAGCTTCGAGATCATGTTCTCCGGATTCGTTATCAGTTGAGTGGAAGCTGGACTTGCACGGCGTCATGTAGATTACCACCACGGCTGGATGAGAATGTAGTGGCACTTTTTCCCCGACTTTATATACCAATTTCAATACGCGTACCCGGTCATTCTCAAATACTACCTTGCATTGCTCCGGGGAAACTTTGGCGAGGTCTTGGGCAAACAGAGTCGACATTCCAATGGCCATGAGAGCGATTGGGAGAATGCCAATTTTGAGCAATCGTTCCTTTTTCATTGTGAACCTCCTTGTTATCTCGAACCCGCCGGAACGCCCATTTTCTTTGTGTCTGCGCTCCTTGGCGTGTTTTAAATCATATTTACGAACACTTGGCCGTGGCGAACGGTAGCAGTGTTGACCAGCATCTGGCGCCCCAGTCGCTTCTGCTTATTACTATCAAAAAACTCAAACTTTCCGTCGCGCAGTTCGAAAATGCTGATATCGGCCTCATTTCCAGGCTTCAGGGTGCCGAGTTCAACACCATAATTGAACATCCGCGCAGGATTAACCGTCGCCATCTCAATCGCCTTGTCAATGCTCAGACCTAAGGCCATGAACTCTGAAACCATCGTCGGCATATCAAAGACCGGACCATTGATAGCCCTGGAACTCAGGTCCGTGCTAATCGTCTCCGGCAGAAAATTCTGCTCCAAACACTTCTCCGCCACATCAAAGCTAAGATTAAAGGTACCTTGAGCAGTATCGAACAAGACTCCGCGGTGACGTGCTTCTAGCACCTCGGGCAATATCTTTCCGCTTGCATCAATGACGCCGTGGTTACGGCCATTAAAACAATGCGTAAAGATGTCGCCTTTGCGCATCATCTTCAGAAGGTCCGGCAAGGGGGAGTATGGACCCAGAATGTGCACCATTAAGGGAAGACCAGAGGCTTCCGCGGCTTCCACCGCCCTCTTGAGACACTCCAGATCCTGCGCGCCCGCTTCGACGTCTTCCGCCAGCCGGACTTTGATCGCGACCACGTCCGGCTTATTCTCCCGCGCCGCCTTCGCGGTCAGCTCCGGGTTCACCCAGTCCAGGTTCCTCATCGCCCCGCTCGCCCCGCCCACTAAGACCCCTAGAGCTCCAATGTCTACCATCGCGCGGATCCGAGTCGTCGACGTATTGATGACGTACTTCCGAAAGCCGGCTATCGCTGGGTAACCTGCCGAGCCAGCGTCCACGGCGGTAGTTACTCCTCTTCCCAAGCAATACCGATCAGCATTGACTCCGACTAACCCAACTCCGTCGAAACAATGCACGTGGACATCGATGAGACCAGGAGTAACAACCTTGTCCTTGGCGGAAACGACCTGAAGAGCTCGGTCCTCGGGAAATCCCTGAGACACTTCAAGAATCTTGCCATCCTTTACTGCTACGTCCATCGGAGTATGCAAATGCTGTCCAGGGTCGATGACCGTACCGCCCTTGATAAGCAAGTCGCACTTCTGGTTCGCACTTTGCTCCTCAGAAATGTCAGGCGGAGGTACAAGCCGCGCACTCCCCGGGGGCAGTACAGCCGGCCAAATAATCGCAAGAAGTTTAGAAAACTCTCGGCGTGTCAACACAGATTGCTGCCTTTCTGCAAGAATATCTTTCTAAACCAATTTGGGCCACCAAGTGGTGCGCCGCTTCAGATTCCTCGGATCGCTGTCTCAACCCATCAATAATGCGCCGGGGACAGTGCGACCCATCAACTGGATTTGATCTTTAGATACGCCTTGCGCCATCAGGTCTGTGACGAAATCTTGAAGAACATCCGCGTGCGTGGGATTGCCTGCCTGACCTCCATCAGTCCCTAGGACGAAATGTTCTGCACCGACCGCCTTGATCACCTGAGCGGTTTCCTCGACACGCACCTGCCGCCATGTTCGCATCCAAGCAAGGTGAGATTGCGGGCCCATGAGAGGCCCCGTCGCGCACAACTCCATTTTGGCACCCATCGCAGCTGCTTTGCTCATCTCCTCGAGCGACATGTTCACCACCTCATATTGGGCATGGGTAACGATGACGCGGTCCACACCCACGTCGCGAGCGGCTGCGATGACCGCAAGCGCTTCGCTTGCGGAGAGGTGACCTGTGTTAACGACTAGGCGCTGTTTAGCACAGATCTTGAGCACCTCACTAACCGCAGGAAGCACTTTCCCGTCCACACCCAGCACTTTGATTCCTTCCGGACCATCTTTGAAATGCTTTACGTGATTGTCGGCATCGAATGTCGGAAACCAAACGAAACGCCCGTAGCCGCCTTGCATTCGCCACATCCAGTTTACGGCATCCGCGTTAATCCCACCCACTGCCGAGTTCAGAACTATCCCGCCAAACACCTGTATTCCTGGAACATGCTTGCGTGCAAACCAGGCACGGTCAGCTGTAGGGACCACATGACTTTTAAGAACGACCGCTCCCATCCCCTTTTCTTTATAAAGTTGAACTGCCTCCTCGTCATCCAGGGCACGCGCCATAGTGTCCGGGGCTGTGTGTGCATGAGTATCAATCAAATCCGCAATCGGGCTAGACGCGGGCGGTGGTGGCGGGAAATTTCGGCTCTGGGCAAAAGCATCGACCAATGTCGAGGATCCAACGAGACTTGCGCCAACGACTGCTGCGGCACCCGCTTTGAAAAACTCTCGCCTACCGGTTCCCCCCAGACCGCAAGAACCGCAACTTTTTGTGACACGCCATCGCAAAAATGGAAACGCATTCATAGATTCCTCCGTGATTTGGATGAACGTCCTACAAAACCGGTTCGTTCCAATCCTCGAGTAGGGTTTTCAGCCGCCCCAAGAATTGAGCACCCACGTCCCCATCGACTAGGCGGTGATCGTACGAGGGCGATAGATAAACCATAGGCCGAATGACGATGCTGTCGTCTCGGACCACCGGCCGCTGCTGAATGGTTCCCACAGCGAGAATCGCCACTTGGGCTGGTTGATGATCGGGGAGCCCAAAAGACCGCCGAAGACGCCTGGATTCGTAATCGTGAAAGTGCCATCTTGGACGTCCTCAACGCGCAGGTGTTTCGAGCGGGCACGTCCGGCGAAATCCCGAACCGCGCGCGCTATTCCCAGGAAATTACTCGCGCCCGCGCCTGATCACGGGGACAATCAAACCTGTTTTATGCGCCACAGCAACACCGATGTTCATATGTTTTTTGTAGACTAATTTTTGTGCCCTCGATCGAAGAGTTCAAGATTGGAAACGCCTTAGGTTCAACGCGGACCATGCGTCACCAAATCAGCTTTAACGCAAATTGAATCTGCCGTGAAGTGGTAGTCGTGGCGTCAATCGCACCGGCACCCCCCACCAATGTTCCGTTTTGATTGAAAATTGTCGAATTGTCGATCGGCGCCTGGAAATTGGCTCGATTAAAAATGTTGAAGATCTCCGTGCGGAATTGAATGTTCACGGCCTCCCCGATATGAATGTTCTTGAACACCGAGAAATCGAAGTCAACAAGACCCGGCCCTATTAAAGTGTTTCTCCCGTTGTTGCCAAAGAGATTCATACAGGTGTTGGGGATCACGGCCGCAACGCTTGCGGCTGCCGGCCGGCAGACTGCCGCGAACGAAGCCGGAGCAACCGGAGGGGTGAAGCAGCTAAGGTTAACGTAATTGACACTACCAGGATTGACGGGATTCGCACAGCTGGGTGTCCCCAAACGATCCGGGAAGTCGCTCGGGGTACTGTTCTTTTGGCCAAGCGGATCTCCGGCTATCAAAAGTGAAAAAGGACTACCTGTGCTAGCGGTAACGATCCCAGATACCTGCCAACCACCAAGGACGCGCTTCCCAACCGCCCCCCCAAACTTTGGCGCAGGCAACTCCCACACGTAACTCATAGCTAAGTTGTGAGCTATTTGGAAGTCGCACAGGCCGGGCCTCATCGCCGAATTAAAGTACATCATCCCTGCGAGGGTGTTGAGATACGAATCGTTGGCTATTCTAGATGAACTGGTGTCAAGGCATTTGCCAAATGTATATGCACCCTGAAACTGAACCCCGTGACTCATGCGCTTGGTGAGTTGGGCCTGAAAGCCTTCATAGGAGGCCTTGGCATCGTAGAACATCGCACTTATAGCACCCACGCTTGGGTTGAGCTTGGTTCCTCCGGTCAGCGGCCACAGATAGCCCGCCGTGGTCAAAGTAGGGAGAACCATGTTTTGGTCCCCTTGAACCCAATTGAGATGGACGCTACTCGAGCCTACATAGCCCACCATTGCCGTTAGACTCGGTGTGAATTGATGCTGTACGTTTAGGCTCCAGTTAATAGAATAACTACGGTGGGGATTCTGTTCGACAAATCGGGTTGCGAGCGCCGTAGGGGTGTTGAAAGCTTGGAGTGCCCCTGTCGGGAATGAGCCCGCAGCCAAACCCCCGATCGCATTCGACCATAAAAAGGGAGGGTTCGTGGAGGTGGTTAGGTATTGCCAGGTAAGGGGTAGGACATTGTAGATTCCAAAGCCACTACGAACTACCGTCTTTCCTTTGCCGAAAGGATCCCATGCGAAGCCTACCCGCGGACTGAAGTTCCGAAGTGTTGGGTTCGTTTGCCATAACTTCGGAATACCAAGCGTCATGCCCCCTGTGAAAAAATTCAGGTTGAGGCCGAACCCACCGCCATTAACCTCCGAAATATTTGTCGTTGGCTCATACCGCATCCCGAGGTTTAGAGTCAGGTTTGACCGCACATGCCAATCGTCCTGCACGTAAAGACCAAAAACAGTCTGCCGCTCTCCGTCCTCACCTGGGTGCGACCCGGGCAGAGAGAACTGTGGACTCCCGGTTATGGCGGAAGTCGGCTGGTTGAGGAGGAATCCTTGTAAGGAGGGGAAAGTGAACCTCCCGTCAGCGATTAGCCCCAGGGCATTTAACTGGAGGTGTTCTGCCGCGAAACCGAATTTTATGGAGTGGGCACCGCGGATAATGAAGGCATCGTCATACGCCTGGAATGAGTTCTGAATGCGAGAGGTGAAAGTGGGATCACCTAGAGCTCCTTGCATAAGTGTCAGACCGGGCACGCTCAATATTGGCGAATTAGCTCCGGGGGTAGAACCCAGCGAGGGGTCAGCGCCGAGTGGATTGATGGCGGACACAGGCTGTTGAATCAATCCAGTCGTGCGGTTGAAGCCGATTCGGACCGTGTTGACTAGAGTCGGGCTGAAGATGTGGGTCGATTCAAGGCCGCCGAAATGCCGCTGCGTATTCACCGCATGGATCCCGATCAGCAGTGCATCAGGCTGTGTAATGGATGCTTTGTCAAAAAACCAGCTAGCAATAAGGTTGTCCTTGTCTGAAAATTGGTGATCAACCCTGGCAGTAGCATAGTTCTCTGACGCCGGTGCTTGTCCCGAAGCGTTGAAAAAACCGGTGTCGCCATTCCCGCTAGGCGTAAGTCCGGCGTTGGGTAACGGCCAGAGAGGTAAATACGGTACCACGTTAGGGTTTACGGTTATCTGCGTTGTCTGGCAGGTCCCCGTCGTGGGAACTGAGCAGAGGGTTCCTGCGCGAGCCGCCGCTGTTGGCACTGTATCGTGAAATGACAAGCCCGTATCTTGACGGATCCCTTCATAGTCGGCGAAAATGAAGGTCTTATTCTTCTTGATCGGGACTCCGCCGGAGACTCCGAAATTGTTGCGGTGGAAAGGTGGGATTGCTGGTCCGTCAAAGAAGTTTCGCGCATCAAAATCTTCATCCCGGAGGAACCAATACGCGCTTCCGTGGAAATTGTTGGTCCCCGACCGCGTGATAGAGTTGATAACCGCTCCCGAGGCTCGTCCGTACTCCGCCGGATAGTTATTGCTGAGCACTGAGAATTCCTGTATTCCGTCTACGCCTAATTGAACTCCCAGCACGCTGCCCGGCGATCCATTCGAATAGTCATTGATGCTGATTCCGTTAACCCGGTAATTGTTCTCGTAAGGGCTGTGGCCGGAATCGGACAACTCATTCCCAAAGCCCCGATTGCCCCGATTACTGCTGCTGTTGACTGTGGCTTGCGCTCGGAGGGCAGTTACCCCTGCCTGGAGAGTTGCCAATTGAGTCCAATCGCGGCCGTTAAGAGGCAAATCGCGAACCGTCGTCCCAGTAACTTCACCACTGATCGTTGAGCTAGCGAGTTGCAAGTCGGAATTCTCAGCCGTGACCTGAACACTTTGAGTAACTTGACCAACATGCAGAGAAATATTGAGGAGGTGCGTGGTCCCCACCGCGAGTATGATTCCTGTTTGAAGCTGCGTGGAAAATCCCTGAGCCGAGGCCGCGATCTCATAATTCCCCGGCAGAAGGTTAGGTACGGAGTAGAAGCCGGCTGAGTCCGATGTGCCGGCTCGTGTTTCACCGGTCTCCGTATTCTTGACAGAAACTCTAGCGTTGACGACCACCGCGCCGGATTCATCGGTCACGGTGCCCGAGAGCGTCGCCCCAGCTACCTGGGACCATGCGGGGGAACAAGTCAGAATGCTCACACCAATTGCAATCAACAGCAAGAATACTAACTTTCTGAATTCTCTCAGGAGAGTCATGGTTGTCTCAACTCCTTTTTAGTCTCTGTTCTTTAAGAGGGGCACATAAAAGCCACTGTCAGACGCGAACCTTAACTCCATTCTCACAAGGTCGTCAAGTAAAAAATTTCATGCTATTAGTATTCCATCAGTATGCTATAGTCCGGAGGAAACTGAATCTTATCAATCGGGTTCTGGAAACATGGATGTGAAGCTGATTCAGTGACTAATTCTAATGGAAGGAGCGTTTAATCACAGCTCATGAAAACCAAAAGGTGGGACAATGTAGCTGCGCTTATTGCAGTGTTCTGCATCTTTTTCGGAATCTCGATTTCACTTCCGAACCAAGTCAAAGCTCAACCCGCGCAGCACGCCGCGACACCACAATTCCGAGTCGATCCATTCTGGCCAAAGCCGCTGCCGGACAAGTGGTTGTTGGTGGATGTCACCGGTGTATGTGTCGATCGGCATGACCACGTGTTCATCCTCAACCACGACAACCCTACTGCGCAAGAGGAGCAGATTGCGACTGTGGCGCCGCCAGTCATCGAATTCGACCCAGAAGGCAACGTGGTAAATTCCTGGGGGGATAGAAACGTGCTCCCGCTGGCCGAACCAGAATTACATCGCGGTGGCCCGCACGGCTGCTTTGTCGATTACGAGGACAATGTCTGGATTGGTGGTACTCGCGATGGAATCGTTCAGAAATACTCACACGACGGAAAGCTGTTGCTGCAAATAGGGACAAGGGGCAAGTGGGACTCTGCGGACGGCACCATCCATGGCGTCGCGACCAACTCGAGTCATTCCCTTCTGAATGGGCCCAACGCTGTTGCGGTCGATCCGAGCAACGGCGACGTTTATATCGCCGATGGAGTTGCCAGTGGTAATCGCCGCGTCGTAGTTTTTGATCGCAACGGAAAGTATCTACGTCAGTGGGGCCGGGAGTCGACGAAGGCTGAAGCGGAGGCCGGGGTTGGTGGTGTGTTCTTAGCCGAGGGCCCCCACCATCTGGAGTTCGGTAACGACGGTCTCCTGTATGTTTGCGATCGCGTTGCCGACCGCGTTGAAGTTTTCGACAAAATGGGCAAGTTTATTAGGAACATCCATGTCACAAGGCTAACCGCAAACCTCAATACCGTTGAGATGTCGGGCAAAGTCAACGCCGTAGGGACCGTGTGGCAGTTGGCCTTTTCCCCAGATCGGGCCCAGAAATACATGTATGTTGCCGATGGCGGAGATGAGGTTATCTGGATCGTTGACCGGGCGACTGGCGAGACCTTGTCGCATTTCGGACGGCCGGGCCATCAAGTTGGAAATTTCACGGGTTTGCACATGATTGCGACAGATTCCAAGGGCGACATTATCGCTATCGAAACCAACGGCGGGCGCAGGGTGCAAAAATTTAAGTTCCTGGGAAATTAGGTCAAATCAGCGCAGCAACCCTGGATGCGTGCAGAGCGTGACTTTTTGGTAGCGTCGGGGACAGAATCGTTAGTTTGAGGATTCCGTCCTCGGCGACGCCCGCCTAGAACCGAGCATGCTGAGTTGGCTTCGGCTCACTCCTAGGCTTTCGCCTTCTTAAGAGCAGCGAGATGAGGCATAGTATGACAACTTCTGCTCCGATAAACATCGTCCCGACGATCATAATCCACAAACTTAGAACCAGAATTATTCCATTGGTTCTCCTCGGGTTCTTCGTAGCTTTTCTCGACAGGATCAATATTAGTTTTGCAGCCTTAACGATGAACGAAGCTTTGCATATCACGAAAGAGCAGTTTGGGTTGCTATCAGGCATATTCTTTCTCGGCTATTTCTTGTTTGAAATCCCGAGCAATCTGCTACTTCACAAGATCGGGGCACGGGTTTGGATTACTCGCATCATGTTCAGTTGGGGACTCGTGGCGGTGTTAAGCGGCCTCGTCCACAGCGTATCGTCACTTTGCGTACTGCGCTTCTTGCTCGGCATGGCCGAGGCCGGTTTTTTTCCCGGAGTCCTCTTATATCTAACTTACTGGTTTCGACAGCGAGAGTACGCGCAGGCGGTTGCGCTGTTTTTGGCTGCCATTCCTGCCGCTAATGTCCTGGGGGCCCCCGTTTCTGGTTTCATCCTGGATCACGTGCACTGGCTCGGGATCGACAGTTGGCGCTGGCTTCTCGTTCTCGAGGGAATTCCAGCGATCGGATGCGGCATTGTTATCTACTTCCTCCTTCCAAGCCGTCCGGAAGACGCCAGGTTTCTAACGCAGGACGAAAAAGACTGGATCACCGTGGAGCTAAGCCGGGAAGAAAAACAGAAACTGGGACTGCGGCGAATCTCAGCACTGCGGGCGCTGGCTAACGGGCGAGTGTGGTATCTGGCTTGCATCCTTTTCACTTTGTTGATCGGTTTTTACGCAGTGAGTTTCTGGATGCCCCAAGTCGTGAAATCGCTTTCTCGACAGTACTCAAACACCACGATAGGAATCTTGGTGATGATTCCCCACCTGGCGGGTTTGATCGCGATGATCCTCGTTTCCCGGAGTTCCGATAGCAAGCTGGAACGGCGATTCCATGCGGCGATTCCTACACTCGTTGCGGGAATTGCCATGTTCTTGCTAGGCGCGACAAATTCCCTTTTAGGGTCCATTGTTCTTTTCTCATTGGTAGCAATGGGCACGTACAGTTTCTTTGGTCCTTTCTGGTCGCTACCCAGCGAGTTCCTTACAGGATTCTCGGCGGCCTCTGGCATCGCCTTAATTGCCTCAATAGGGAACTTAGGCGGGTTTGTCGGGCCGTACGCGATCGGTGCAATTAGCCAGAGAACTGGCAGCGTACATGGAAACCTAGCCTTTGGTGCGATTCCTCTGTTGCTGTCCGCAACGCTACTGCTGTTTCTACCGAAGAAAACCTGATTATACTCAAGCTGACGAGCCGCCTGTGTCGAAAGACCTCATTCTCGGCGAATCTGTCGACTAGAACTCGGGGGATCGTTGTTTTAGATCGTCGCAATCCATGCAAGGTTCCGCTAACTATTGTTCCGTTGCACCAGACATCTGACGGCTGAAAACGCTAAACAGGTCAATTCCGGTTGAAGATTTTTTCACCGGCGCTGACATTCTGAGGGGCAAATGGGAAGGAAATAACACCGCGCATAGCTTTGGTGACAAAGCTCTCTCGTCCGCATCTAGAGTAACAGCGGTGGAGTTCGCGATACGATTCCGTCTTCCTAACGCAGACCGCAACAGAGTCCTACCACTACTCAAAGCCTGATTTAACAACGTGACAACGGAGATTTCCTTACAGGCTTAGTGTTTCACTAAGCGATTTGGCAGCCCTAACTCGCTTGGACTATCGCGCTTGCTTCGCAGTAAGGACATCAGACTAATGGCGTTTTCGCAAGCAGCTCGTAAATGTCTCGTCATAGCCTCTTGAGCACCCTGACCGTCGCGCCGCTTGATACAGTCGACGATTTCACGATGTTCACGGAGTGTCGCCTCAATGCGCTTCGGCACATACGGCGACAAACCGCGTATCCGATGCACCTGATTATCCAGGGTCGCCAGTATTCTCATGATGCGGTCGTTATTCGTAAAGCGAATGATCTGCTTATGCAAGTGAACGTCGGACTCGAAGGTTTCTCGCACATTGCCTTCGGCGGCTAGCCGCTGGGCTTGTTCCAATTCATTGTCCAAGGCGCTCGATTCCTCGAGTGGCATCTCACCGGCTGCGAGTCGAGCTGCAAACCCCTCAAGCTGCTCACGCACTTGGTAAATCTCCACAATGTCGTGAACGGAAAGTCCCTCCACGAAGGCCCCGCGATTGAAAACAAAGCGGACCAAGCCCTCGTGCTCCAGACGTTTGAGTGCTTCACGCACTGGCGTCCGACTCAATTTGAGTTGCTCAGCGAGTTGGTATTCAGAGAGCGGCTCGTCGGGCAAGAGTTCACCCTCCATAATTCGATCGCGAATCTGGGCATATGCTCGGGCCTGCCCAATACTCGCTCTTGTCTTGACAACGGCCTTCCGTGACTTGCGTCTCCTCATTTCCAAATCTCCATCGAAACGACACCTCGGGCGGAAGCTGTCCATCCAAATCCCGGATATTGTGCGCAACAATCTTGTCGTGTGTCCATAAGTTTTTTGAGTTCAATAAGCTTTCTATACGCCTCTATACTTAAACTTTCGACGTAGAGTAAATTCCTTCTTGTAAACTTGGGCAGGAAGAAGCAAGGATGCTCCCTTCGCAAAGTAAAAATTACTCCACCCACCCTCGAAGTGCAAGTTGACTAGAAACGCGCGGCAATGCTAGTCTGCCGTAATACTATTAGTATTCCATAGGCATTCTGTTATCGGTTAGAGAAGCCATCTTACTGATCGGATCCGTAAACCGTGTCGGGCACGCTAAATGCGAAGAGAGCACCGGCGGTTGGGTGCATTGGGCGAAATCCTATAGAAGTAATTTATGCCTACAAACGCCAATCGAATTATCAGAATGCTCAAAGATGTCGGTGTCCGGCGCCTTTTTGGAATGCCCGGAGGCGGGAGCAATGCCGACCTGATTGAGGCGGCAGGAGACGCCGGACTGCCGTTCTCTCTTGCTCATGGCGAGGCCGCCTCGGCCTTCATGGCTGCGGCACAAGCTGAGATCACGGGAACACCCGGAGCGTGCCTTGCGACACTCGGACCGGGGGCGGCCTCGTTGACCAATGGCGCTGCGCATGCCAGCCTTGATCGCGTTCCTCTGATTCTGCTGACGGATTGTTATAGCCCCTCGACGGCAGCAGTCATGCAACATCAAAACTTGCAACACAGAGATATTTTTCGCTCTCTTGTAAAGTGCAGTGAACAATTGTCCGGCGACAAAGTCTTTCACGAACTCCAACGTGCATTTGAAGTGGTTTCATCTCTACCTCCCGGTCCGGTGCACTTGGATGTTTCGCACGAAGTCGTATCTCAATCAATCTCAGCGGAGGAAAATGTCCCCTCTAAACCGACTCGTGGGTCCTTAGCACCCTCGAAGCCGATTCCAGAGGAAATCCAGCGGATCATCCGTGGCGCACGCCGTCCTGTTTTACTGATTGGCCTCGGGGCGCGCACGAACGCGATCGCTTCTGCGATTCGCGGCGCGTGTCAACGGTTTGGTATTCCCGCGCTCGTCACCTACAAAGCAAAGGGAGTCGTTCCAGACCGACATCCGTGGTTCGGTGGAGTCTTCACGAATGGTGCGCTTGAGCGCAGAGTGTTGGAACGCGCCGATATTTTTCTCGCGGTCGGCTTGGACACGGTAGAACTCTTGCCTGTTCCGTGGACCCTCACCCAGCCGGTCGTTTCGATCACGTCTTGGCCAATGAATCAAAAGCAAGTTCCCCTCATCCTCGAATTAGTCGGGAACATTGTTACCAGTTTACAAGCGGTCACCGATCTTTTGCCTGAGAGAAGCGACTGGATCGAGGAGGAACTATTGCAGATGGTTGAATTCCAGCGCCACTGCATGCGGGCCGAGAATGAGGAAAATGCCCTGTTGCCGCATCGCGTAGTTGAATTGGTTGCGGATGCCTACCCAGGGGCACGCGCGACCGTCGACGCGGGGGCGCACATGCTTCCCATCATGTCGCTGTGGCCGGCGGATGAACCGTGCGGCGTGTTGGTTTCGAATGGGCTTGCGACGATGGGGTTTGCCGTGCCCGCCGCAATCGGCGCTGCTTTGCTCGATACGTCCAGGCCAACTCTGGCATTTACCGGCGACGGCGGGTTGCTAATGTGTTTGGGTGAGCTCCGCACTGCGGCACGAGAGAATTTGCCATTGCGCATCATCGTTTTTGATGACGGCGAGTTGAGCCTCATCAAGATTAAACAACTACGACGGGGATATCGCCCCGACGGCGTGACGATCGGCGAAATCGACTGGCGCGCCGTCGGCGCCGGTCTCGGAGTACTGGCCATGCAGGCCGACAACGAGAAATCGTTCCGAGATTGCCTCGTCGATACGCTGGGTCATGCTGGCCCCGTGCTTATCGCGGCGAAGGTTTCCGCTCGAACTTATCAAGATAGTATTCGAGCGGTACGTGGATGAGGCGGGACGATCGAGACGAAAGGCTGCGACAGAAATCAGTATAGATTGATCCCTACCTCGATCGTTTCCTTGAGTTGGTCGCAGCTAGAATTACTGAGGAAACATATTTGGGAACTATGAGAGCGCTTTGTGGCTAAGAAACGCTTACGAGTAAATATGCAAGAGTATCAGCTGTTTATCAACGGCGCCTCGGTCAACCCTTCGACGAACGAGTGGTTCGAAAGCTACAACCCGTTTACCGGAGAACCTTGGGCTCTCATTCCTCAGTCGGACAACCGAGACGTGGATAAGGCTGTTCGGAGCGCTCACGCGGCGTTGACGGAAGGCCCTTGGGCGGCGATGACTCCAAGTCGGCGGGGACTGCTGCTGCACAAGCTCGGAGACCTAATCGCTCAAGCCGCGAAGCGGCTCGCCGAAGTTGAAGTACGCGACAACGGCAAGCTGATCGCTGAAATGCAAGGGCAGCTAGACTACATTCCCCATTGGTTTTACTACTTCGGTGGCCTGGCGGACAAAATTCAAGGCGCGGTCGTGCCGCTCGACAAGAAGGGTTACTTTAATTTTACTCGCCGGGAGCCCATTGGGGTGGTTGCCGTCATCACGCCGTGGAACTCGCCGCTGCTCATTGCAAGTTGGAAAGTTGCACCTGCGCTAGCTGCGGGATGCACGGTTGTCATCAAGCCTTCGGAATTTACCTCCGCCTCTACGCTGGAATTTGTCCGTTTGTGCGGCGATGCAGGTATTCCGCCGGGCGTGGTTAATGTCGTCACAGGAAGTGGTCAGGATGTGGGCGTCCCGCTGGTCGAGCATCCACTGGTGAAGAAGATAAGTTTTACGGGATCTGACGTCACGGGACGCCTCATCAATCAACTTGCGGCCAAACATTTCAAACATGTCAGTCTTGAACTCGGCGGCAAATCACCAAATATCGTATTCGCGGACGCGAACTTGGAAGATGCTGTGAATGGTGCCGTTTCTGGGATATTTGCCGCCACGGGGCAGACTTGTATTGCCGGCTCTCGTCTCCTGCTGCAGGAAGGTATCCACGACGAATTCCTGGTGAGGCTGCTCGCTTTGGCTCGCACGGCGCGCATGGGCGATCCGATGAGCTTCGATACTCAGGTCGGACCGATCACCACTCAGCCACAATTCCGGAAAGTTTTGGATTACATCGATATCGCCAAGAAAGAGGGTGCGCAACTCCTCATGGGGGGATCGCCCGCGACAAGACCGGAGTGCGGTAAGGGCTGGTTTATAGAGCCAACGATTTTCGGCTCCGTGAAGAACGGCATGCGCATCGCTCAGGAAGAGGTATTTGGACCGGTGCTCTCAGTGATCAAATTCAAAGACGAAGACGAAGGTGTCGCCATTGCCAACGACTCTCGCTTTGGATTAGGCTCCGGTGTCTGGACCAGCGACATAGCCCGCGCGCATCGAATGGCCGAGAAAATCGAGGCCGGCACGGTTTGGATAAATTGCTATCGCGCGGTGAGCTACATGTCACCTTTCGGAGGTTACAAAGATTCCGGCTTGGGCCGCGAAAACGGAATCGAGGCAATACTCGAATACCTCCAGACAAAAAGCGTCTGGATTAACACGGGCGCAGTCACAGCAAATCCGTTTGTAATGCGATAGCGAGGGTTGTGTCTCACTCCAGGCTCCAACACGTCTTCCCGCAATTGAAAGCTGCTGCCGTGCGGCAGATAGCATTCATGTCCTACCATAGACACTGCGAATTGATCGGGTTGTTCCGAGCCCGAAATGGAAGTTTTTCATTTTTCGCCGATGCGCCCAGAAAAGCCTTGATCCTGAATCAGCATAATGCTAGCGGGGCCGATGTATGGCTACAATGTCATGGCGAGTTGAGGTTTGCTTGCGACGACGCAGAACGAAAGTTTCGCGAGAACAGGTTGCAGCAGGTAGATTCCCATTTCACGAGCCTGGTACTCTCGTTTGTCGCCCAAGCCGAGCTCTGAATGCCCGTTTATTCTGAATGAAATGCAGCCACTCGATAACATCACGGTCCTTGCGCTGGAACATGCCATTGCAGGGCCATTTTGTACTCGGCAACTAGCTGACTTGGGGGCGCGTGTCATTAAAGTCGAACGCCCCGGTGTCGGCGATTTTGCCCGCCACTATGATCAGCGCGTTCGGGGACTGTCTTCTCATTTCGTGTGGGTCAACCGCTCCAAAGAGAGCCTAACGCTAGACCTCAAGCACACGGAAGCTCCCAATATCTTGGCGAAATTGTTAGAGACGACAGATGTTTTTGTCCAGAACCTCTTCCCGGGCGCAGCCGCTCGCCTAGGCCTGTCCTATGAAGCCTTGCGCGACAAATATCCGAGACTGATCGTATGTGACATATCGGGTTACGGCGCCGATGGCCCTTACCGCGACAGGAAAGCCTACGATCTCTTGATCCAGAGCGAAGCCGGATTCCTCTCTATTACCGGCTCTCCTGAGCAACCCGCCAAGGCCGGATGCTCCATCGCTGATATCTCTGCAGGTATGTACGCATACAGTAACATTCTGGCGGCACTCATTCAGCGCGGCAAAACCGGGAAAGGATGCAGAATTGACATTTCGTTGCTCGAAAGTATGGTGGAGTGGATGAATTATCCTCTCTACTATGCATTCGAAGGAGCAGCTGCGTCCCCGCGCACGGGAGCCGCCCACGCTTCCATCTATCCGTACGGGCCCTTTCCCACCGGCGATGGCGACACAGTCATGCTGGGCGTACAAAACGAGCGAGAATGGACGGCGTTCTGCGACGAGGTGCTCCAAAAACCGGTGCTGGCTCGGGACGAGCGTTTTTCGTCGAATTTAGGCCGCAACGCCGCGCGCCAAGAGCTGCATGCCATCATTGTGGAAACATTCTCCGCGCTGTCGTCTAAAGAAGTGATTAAACGGCTCGATGCGGCACAGATTGCAAATTCCCGCGTGAACGACATGCGCGATGTTTGGCAGCATGAACAGCTGAGGGCTCGCGGGAGATGGGTAGAAATTTCGACGTCCGTCGGAAAGATTCCAGCGTTGCTGCCTCCTGGAATGCCCGGCGTGTGCCCGCCTCGCATGGGCTCTGTACCTGCATTAGGTGAGCACACCGAAATCATTTTGAAGGAGCTCGGATATGACAATGACGCCATTGCCCGCTTACTCGAAGAAAAAGCAGTCTAGCTTGCAACTAGACGACACGAATCGCGGGGAGCCTTCTCCAACCGCCCAGCTGGCTGAGTTCGCAGCCAATCTCGAATTCGATGACATTCCGCAGCCCACTGTTCGGCGCACCGAGGAGCTATTCCTCGATTGGGTCGGTTCCGCTCTGGCAGGCAAGGGCGGCCGTCCAGTCGAGGCGATGGAACGATTTGCGCGGATGATGGGACCCCAGCACGGCGGAGAATCCGAGGTACTGATTTCTCGACGAATGACAACGCCCTTGTTCGCCGCCATGGTTAATGCTGCATCGTCACACTTTGTGGAGCAGGACGACGTTCACACGGGTTCTGTATTCCACCCTGCCTCAGTCGTTTTCCCTTCCGCTCTCGCCGCCGCTCAGAGCCAAAAGAGCTCGGGGCGAGATTTCGTTACTGCCGCTGTGGCTGGTTATGAAGTGGGCATCCGCGTGGGCGAATTTCTGGGCCGATCGCACTATGAAATCTTCCATACTACCGGCACAGCGGGCACTCTCGCGTCGGCTGCCGCGACTGGCAGGTTGCTGGGTCTCACTTCCGGACAAATGCGAGACGCCTTCGGTTCGGCGGGGACGCAGGCCGCGGGGCTGTGGGAATTCTTACGTGATGCCGCCGATTCCAAACAACTCCACACCGCGAATGCCGCAGCCGGCGGGTTGACTGCAGCGTACCTCGCCCGAGAAGGATTCACCGGTGCCAAGTGTATCCTCGAAGGTCCTAAGGGCATGGGCGCCGGTATGTCCAAAGATTCCAATGCGTCCAAACTGACCGCGGAACTAGGCCAGCGCTGGGCCACGTCGGAGACATCATTTAAATATCACTCTTGTTGCCGCCATACTCACCCGGCAGCGGACGCCCTGCTCCAAGTGATTGTGTCGCACGATCTGCTTCCGCAAGATATTGTTCGCGTCACCGCCCATGTTCATAAAGGCGCAATCGATATCCTCGGTTCCGCTTTGAATCCCCAAACGGTCCATCAAGCCAAGTTTTCCATGGGAACAGTTCTCGGTCTCATCGCGTTCTTTCGGCGCGCCGGCGTGAAAGAGTTTGACCAATACTTTAATGATCCGCGAATCGTCGACTTTCGCCAAAGGGTGGAGATGACGCTTGATTCCGAGATCGATCGGGCTTATCCAGCTCGCTGGATTGGCAAAGTCACAATCACGACTACCGACGGTCGCACATTGCATGGGAGGTGCGAAACGCCAAAAGGCGATCCCGGCAACACCTTGACCCGCGCTGAGTTGGAGCAAAAGGCGCTCGACCTGGCAGCGTACAGCGGCGCAGCCAGTGCAGCAGAAATGCATAACTTGTTCGGCCGTATATGGAACCTTACCGGCATGAATAGGATAGGAGCTTGGCTGGAGTAGCATCTGGTATCCTGCCGGAGCTTGACAAAAATTCTGGCCGGCTTGCGCTTGTGCCCGGCCAAAAATCACAACGCCTCAGCTTAGAAAGAAAATCTTCAGCAAGGCTGTATAAGGTTTCGAAGGCCGATTCTGTGCTGGCGTCAAACGCGCGGAGCCAAGGCTGTTGCGTCCGTGGTCTGCCACGCCATCGGAGTGGAGACGGACTCAGCGTCTCAAGATTATGTTGGGCCCAACATAAGCAGGACTACATCCAACTCTACGAGGGTGATGCCGAGTTACTGACAGAGAGCTTGGAACACATCCAGCAGGCCGCTACACGTATTCTCAACGCAATCGGTGCGGACGAGCTTCCCGTGCCGCACACTTAGGGTGTGTTTTTCACTATTCGCATCTCATGGCGACTAGTGGATCGATGCGCGTCGCACGCCGCGCCGGGATATAGCATGCCGCCAATGCGACAATTGGAAGTAGAATCGCCACGCTCACAAACACCCAGGGGTCGGTGGCGCTTACGCCAAACAACAAACTGGTCATCAACCGCGTCGCGGCTACGGCTCCAAGAATCCCGGCGACGAGACCTGCCAGCACCAACTTCGCTCCTTCGCCGAGAACCAGCTTCATAACATCGAGCGGTTGCGCGCCGAGCGCCGCACGCACGCCGATTTCTTGTGTGCGTTGCGCTACTTCGTAGGACAGCAAACCGTAAAGCCCAATGCACGCGAGCACGAGGGCGAGCCCGCCGAAGAAACTGGAAAGCTTTGACAGGAGGCGCTGCTGAAAAAGTAACTGCTCGATTTGTTCGGTCTGCGTGCGGACGTTCGTGAGCGGCAAATTGTCGCCGGCCTGCGAGACGATTTCGCGCACGGTCTTCACCAGCGCCGCTGGATTCGCGGCGGTGCGCAATTCGAAGTACGCGCTGTTGCCAACGACCGGCAGAAATAGGATCGGCACAGTCTCGCGATTCAAATAGGCATACTTCGTGTCCCCCGCAATACCGACGATGGTGTAGCCGGGGCCGGGATTCTGAACGTCGCTGTCGGTCCTTTGGAAGAGGCCCATGTGCATGCCGATGGGATTTTTATTGGGGAGAAATTTCCTGGCGAAGGCTTCGTTGATGATGGCGGGAATCGGCGGTGCGTGATCGTAAGCTTGATCGAGCGCAGTAGATGAAGCGGCCGGTGCGGAAGTCAAAGGCGAAGCGGGATTTGACGTTGCTATTGTCGCGGCGGCGAAGCGGGCTACGTACGCGGCGCTGGTGGTGGTGGCAGCAGTGAAATCCGCGGAATTGAATGCGCGTCCGGCGAGAATGGGAATACGCATGGTGGAGAAAAACTTCAGACCGACGCGAAGCTCCTTCGTATGGATGTTTTGTTTGGGCGGCGCACCGTCAAGGTGCACTGCAGTTTCGGGCCAGCCGCCATTCAAAAGGGCGTCTTCGGAGTAGCTCGCGGAAATGACGCCGGGGAGCGCGGCGAAGCGCTGCTGCAAATTGTTGTAGAGCTGAGTGGTCCGCTGGTCGGTGTAACCAGCAATGGTGGGATTGATGCCGAAGAGCAGAATGTTGCGCGTGTCGAAGCCGGGATTGATGTCGCGAAAATTGCGGAGCGTGCGCACGAGGAGTCCGGTGCCGATCAGAACGACAATCGAGAGCGCAATCTGCGCGACGACGAGCGCGTGGCCGAGACGAAACCAGCGGCGCGTGTGCACTGCGCCTCCGGGGAGGGAAGACGCACTTTCTTTGAGCGAGGGCGTCAAATCGACGCGCGCGCCGCGAATCGCCGGAGCGAGGCCGAACAAAATTCCAGTCGCGAGCGTGACGGTGATGGTGAACGTGAGGACGCGCCAGTCGGGCGCGACCACGAAGGGAAACGGACGGCCGGCTGCGCCGGCAAATAAGTTGGTGATCGTATCGACGCCCCACACGGCGAAGAGAATTCCGAGCGCGCCTCCGATCACGGAGAGCAGAATGCTTTCGGTGAGGAGCTGGCGAACGATGCGGGCGCGGCCGGCGCCGAGCGCGAGGCGCACCGCCATTTCCTTTTGACGCGTGGCGGAACGGGCAAGAGCGAGGCCGGCGACGTTGGCGCAGGCGATGAGCAAAATGAAAGCGACAATAATCATTGTGAGGTAGAGCGTGGGCGCGATGTCAATGGTTTCGCCGTTGAGGCCAGCTTCCGCGGGAAGAAGTGTGATGACCGGGGCGTCTTCAGATTTGAAGAACGGCGTCGAGCCGTGCAGCATGACGTTGCGGAATATTGTGGTTGCGGCTACTTGCGCCTGGCCGACGGAAACGCCGGGCGTGAGGCGTCCGAGCATGACGACCCACCAGTCGCGCGCATCGGTCAAGCGATTTTCGTTGCCCCGCCGTTCACCGCGAACGCGGTCGGAGAGGGAAAACGCCATGAAGAAATCCTGCGGCTTGCCGGGCGTGAGATTGGTGAAGTGCGGATCGGCGACGCCGACGATGGTGACGGGAACGTTGTCGAGATTCACGGTGCGTCCGACGACGGAGCGGTCAGCACCAAAAGCGCGGACCCAATAGCCGTAATCCAAGACGATGGTGGGAGGGGCGGAAGGAGTGTCATCGGCGGGAGTGAGCGGACGGCCAGCGAAAGCGCTGACGCCGAGGGTGGAGAAGAAATCACCGGAAACGAATGTGCCTTGGGCGATGCTGGCCGCGCCGTTGCCGCTGAGATCGACGTCGAGCGGACCGGCAAATGCGGCTACGCCGGAGAAAGAGTTGTCGGCGGCGCGGATGGTCTTGAAGAACGGGACCGAAAACGAGCAATCGCCATGGCCATTTGCGCAATCGCCGTAGCCGCTATGGCCGTGAAGTTTCGGGTTTACGCGGGCGCTCCAAACGAAGACGACGAGTTGCTGCGGGTCCTTTAACGGCAGGTCACGCAACAGCACCGCGTCGATGAAACTGAAGATTGCGGTGTTGGCGCCGATGCCGAGTGCAAGAGTAAGCACAGCAACAGCCGTGAAGCCGGGAGACTTGCGCACCATGCGGAATCCGTAGCGCAGGTCTTGTAGCAAATCTTGAAGCCAAGTGACTCGACGAGTGTCTCGACATTCTTCTTTGCGCGTTTCGACGCCGCCTATTTCAAGCAATGCCGCGCGGCGCGCTTCTTGGCGGGTCATTCCTTTTGCCACATTTTGATCAGTTCTTTCTTCGACGTGATACTGGAGCTCCAGGTCGAGTTCTCGATCCACCTGCCGTCGGCGGAACAGCGACCTCAACCTCAGTGGAACTGTGTAAATCCAATGTTCCGGCCTCATGCCTGTTTCCCTCCGCGCGCTATGTTCAGGTCTCTTTGAGCTTGATGATTCGCGAAATTACGGTCGAGAGTCGATTCCAATTCTCTGTTTCCTTTTCGAGCGCTCTTCGGCCGAGGCGTGTTAGCGAATAGAATTTCGCACGGCGGTTCTTGTCCGTTATTCTCCACTCGGCAGAAATCCAACCTTCTTGTTCAAGCTTATGCAGAGCGGGATAGAGTGAGCCATCACTAGCTTGCAACTGATCTCCCGATATTTGCTTCAGGCGGTCACTGATAGCGAAGCCGTTGAGCGGCTGAAGTGCGAGGATTTTCAGAAGTAGCATGTCCAGAGTGCCTTGAACTAAATCGGATGGTTTGCTCATTTATACTTGCCTCGGTAACCGAGCGTAGTGTACGATTCTTCCGTTCTGCAAGCAAGAGTTCTGCAGTAGCTTGTGAAAAATAATGGTCACTTGTTAGTGGTCGTGGTGTCTAACGTACTTGGAATTGTCATGCTCGAAGCCCGCCAACTAACCAAATATTACGGAGCCGGGCGCGCCGTTACGGACATTAGCTTCCACGTTCAGCCGGGCGAAATTCTTGGCTGCCTCGGCCCGAACGGTTCGGGTAAAAGTACCACGGTGAAAATGCTTACCGGCCTGCTTGAACCGACGCACGGCGCAGTATATTTTGCTGGCGGGCCGATAAAGGAAGATCTGGCAGGCTACAAACGCCGCCTGGGCTACGTTCCCGAAGAGCCGAATCTCTATCCCTACCTTTCCGGATTCGAATACCTGCAACTCGTCGGCACTCTGCGCGGGATATCGCCGCAATCTCTCGAAAAGAAAACTGACGCTCTACTCGATCTATTTGCACTTCACGCGCAGCGCCACTCGCCGCTGGGTGCCTATTCAAAAGGCATGCGGCAGAAAATTCTCATCATCGCGGCGCTGTTGCACGATCCCGACGTGCTCGTCTTCGACGAACCCCTGTCGGGCTTGGACGTATCGTCCGCCCTCGTCTTCCGCAATCTAATGCAAACTCTGGCGCGCGAAGGCAAGACAATTCTTTACTGTTCGCACGTGCTCGAAGCGATTGAGAAAATCTGCTCCCGAGTCGTGATCATATATCGCGGTCAGGTCGTCGCCCATAACTCGATTGAGCGCCTGCGGCAAATTATGGCCGTGCCTTCGCTCGAGCAGGTCTTCAACGAGTTGGTCAAACAGCCTGACCCGGAACAGGTTGCGCGTGATATCTCTGAAGCGATGAAAATGTAATGCAACGTACCTGGCCGGACCTCCTCAAAAGCGTGAACGAATGGGCGCGCTCGAAACCTTTCGTGTGTCTCGTGGTCCATTTCTTCAAGCGTTTCTTCTCCGGTGACGCACTTTCCACCGAAAGTGACTTGCGTCTGGGCATCGGCGGAATTCTTGCGCTGCTCGCTGTGCCCGGCGCGGTTCTACCCATTCTCTTGTTTCCAAAATACTCCAGCCTTTTTCACTGGATGATGGGCATCCGGCACTTTGACTTATACACCGCATCAATTCCGGACAAGTACATGCTGCTCACGTTCACCATGGCCGTTACGGGAATCGTGGCCGTCATCAAGTGGGACGCGCTTTTTCCGGACCGCCTCGATTACGCGACTCTCGCTCCGCTGCCAGTGGGTGCGCGCAACATTTTTCTCGCGAAGTTCATCGCGCTAATGTTTTTTCTGGGGCTGTTCGTTTTTGCGCTCAACGCCGTTTCTTCGTTCCTCTTTCCCTTTATTGTTACGGGGAATGAAACCAGTGGCGCCGTGTGGCTCCGCTTCGTCATCGCCCACGCCGTCGCCACTGTTTCGGGCAGCTTCTTCATGTTCTTTTTCTTCTTTGCGCTTATGGGATTGTTAATGACCTTGCTCCCTCACCGCCGATTTCGCCGAATCTCCACTGCGGTGCAATTTGTCCTGGTGATTGCGCTCGTAATGCTCCTGCTTTTCACGCCGGAAATCGGATCGCTTACGGCCAGCGCCTCTCCGCGCACTCGCGCTCTGCTCGAATGGCTGCCCACGATGTGGTTTCTGGGGCTCTATCAGCAAATATCCGGCCATGCGGATTCGGGAATGCTCGCGCTCGCCGCGCGTGCTCTCGAAGGCTTGGCCATTGCGTTCATAATGTCGCTCCTGTTTTATGTCGCAAGTTACGCACGATATTTTCGCCGCGTTCCGGAAATACTGGAATCCGGCTCAAGGAGTTCAGGCCCTCAGAAAAATCCGGCGGATGGAAAACTCCATCGCCTTGCGGCGCGTTGCTTCGCCCGCCTTCCGCTCTCAGGCGCATTCGAACGTGCCTGCTTCATTTTTACGGTTAAGACGCTTGCGCGCAGTCAGCGCCACCGGCTTTTTCTCGCCGGATTCGCTGGACTGGGAATGGCCATCGCTATTCAAGACCTTGCGAGCGATTGGGGCGGCGCATCGAGCGCGGCGTCGCATTTGCCCGTCGTCATGCTGCTGTCCGCTCCGCTCGCGATTTCATTCTCCTTGCTCACCGGACTGCGTTTCGTCTTCAATATGCCTGCCGAGCTGCGCGCAAACTGGGCCTTCCGGATGATTCCTGAAGACAAATGTATCCACGCGCGCCGTGTCGCAAAAGTGTTGATGCTCAGTTTCCTCGCTCCGGTCATCATCGCCACGTTCGTGACTTTCTCAGCGATCTGGGGCGCCCGTATCGGCGTCGTGCACGCGGTGTTCGTTCTGGTGGCGTCGCTTCTACTCGCCGACGCGCTGCTGGTTGCGTTCCGGAAAATACCTTTCGCGTGTTCGTACGCTACGGGCAAACACCATGTGGGTATCGCGCTGATGCTCTACTTTCTATTGTTTCTTTTTTTTTCGTCCGGCCTGGCCTCTGTCGAATACGCCGCGCTCGCCGCGTCCAGTGTGATCACTTTCATTACCCTCGCCACATTCGCCGCCGTCTGTTGGTTGGGTCTCCACTACTACGAAACGAAATTCACAACCAACGAAGAAGCGCTAATCTTCGAGGACGAGCCAGATGCAGTCGTCCCATCCATGGATCTGCGATAGTCGCGCGCGGAGTATGCCGGAACAGACTTTTGCTGACAGTAGTACGAGAGCACAGTTGTACCGAGACGAAAACGATTCTGTCGCACAGATTACTCGTGGCGAAGAGCCACGATCGGGTCGACACGCATCGCGCGGCGAGCAGGAACGTAGCAGGCCGCAAGCGCGACGACAGTTAGGGTCAGTGCCACGACTACGAAGGTGAAAGCATCGCTCGCGCTGACTCCGACTAGAACGTGAGTCATAGCACGCGTGAGGAGCCACGCAGCAACAACACCGGCGAGCACTCCAACAAGCACTAACTTAAATCCGCGAGTGAAAATCAATCCGAAGATGTCCCGTCGACTCGCTCCGAGTGCCATTCGGATTCCAATTTCGTGAGTGCGCTGGCTGACCGCGAACGAAACAACTCCATACACGCCGACCACAGCCAGGATTAATCCGATTACTCCCATAAAGGAAGCCAATGCAGCCACCAGACGGAACGTAAAAAACCCAGTCCCACCTTCAAGCGACTGCTGCATTGTTTGAATATTCAGAATGGGGACGTCAGGAGCGAACGTATTCATGAGCTGCTGGATCTCTAGAATTATTGATTGCGACGCCTTCGTGGAACGGATTTGAAGGATTTGATGCGGATTGTAATTCTGTTTCAGCGGAACATAGAAGTAGGGTTGTGGGTCTTCGGCAATCGTTGAATACTTACCATCTTGCGTGACGCCAACAATTGTCATAAACGGGCCGCTGACACTCTTAGTGCTAAAACGCTTCCCTAGCGCACCCTCATTCGGCCAGAATTTCTTAGCCATAGTTTGATTTACGATTGCGACTAG